>Ga0136636_10002530_pt1 | contig 10898 bp, 8 predicted proteins | sample AntDrymUQ8522106_2_FD_104653 | JGI IMG/M metagenome (GOLD analysis project Ga0136636, IMG submission 104653) | Polar desert sand microbial communities from Dry Valleys, Antarctica - metaG UQ852 (21.06) | ecosystem: Environmental > Terrestrial > Soil > Desert | place: Antarctica: Dry Valley... | reverse complement strand
GTTTTGACTTCATCAGCATGAAACCCGACAATTCCATTTTGCAGGTAAACAAAGGAAATGTAGCTGAATTTCAGGTTTTGGCTGAAACCGGAAAGCAATATGCTGTTTACCTCGAAAAGGCCGGTGGAGCTTCCATTCAGTTAACTATTCCCGAAGGAGAATACCGGCAGGAGTGGTTGAACCCGATTACAGGAAGCACCAAAACAACCGAAAAAGTGACCGCCACTGGAGGAATGCTTGAATTGATTTGCCCCGATTGGAGCGACGACGCGGCATTAAAACTGGTTCGGATTACGAAATAAACATCACGAAAAATAGTTAACAAAAAGCTTTACCTTTAAATATGTTTTTCATAACTTTTAAAAATCAAAAATTTCAAACTGAATCCTTCATCCCTAAAATATAATCGTATTAAAACCATTAGGTCACTGACATTTTCAATCGTGGTAGTTGGAGTTTTATCCTTTCTTAGCGTCTTCCAAAGTTGTGACCCTGATGATGATGATCACATGTTATACAAGCCTAATATTTACATCTATCCGAAGGAAAATATTCAATTGGAGGTGAACATCGATTTCCCAATGGGCGGGAAGGTAATCGCTTCAATTCCGGAATACAAAACCGGGTGGAAGGTATCGGTCGATTCGAATGGTTTAATTGATAACAAATACACCTTCCTGTTTTATGAAAGCAGTCAACCGGATGTTTGGCAGACCAAATCGGGTTGGATGGTTAAGCGGGATGATTTAAAAGGATTTTTCGAAGAAAATATGGCACTTTACGGATTTGTTGGTCAGGAGATTAAGGATTTTACCGATTATTGGATTCCACGGCTCAAGAATCATGAATCTTATTCCATTTGCCCGCAAGTCTTACCTGCGATTGATCAAGTCGTTCGGCTTAGGTTCTCCAAACAACCGGAGCATATTTTAAGATTGTACTATGTGATTAAAGGACATGACGATTCATTGAAGAACGAACTTGTTAAGCCTGAAATTTCTGGTTTTGATCGGAAAGGTTACTTTGTTACAGAATGGGGCGTTGTACTATAAAATCAACCGATTTTATTTAACCAGAGCTCCCTTAAACGAAAAAATGCACCAACTGGCCAAAATGACCGATCATTTTATTCTCCATCTCACTATTCCTGAATCAAATTTCCTCGACATATAACTGGGCAGTTTCAACCCTTATCACCACAATTGCAGTTCCTTTGTCGATCATTCCCGATTCGGCCAAAGCATCGTAGGTTTTGCCTTCAATACTTATTTTTCCTGAAGGTCGTAGAGTTGTCATCGCGATTCCTTTTTTACCCTTTAAATGAAGGATTTCAGTATCAACACCCAGGTAACCATCTTCCAGACTCATCACTTCCTTGAGCGATAGGTGCGAAAAGCGACCATTTTCGGTTGTGAATAGTTTCTGGCTCAAATATATGGCCAGACCAATTCCGCCAATAGAGCCAACCATTACCGTCGACATAGCAATCATGAAATCGGCGCTTTCAACTCCGTCGAAGGTGAAATTGACATTTTTAATCAGACTGAGCACCAATCCTGAAAAGGCGAGTGTAATTCCTGAAATTCCGGTGATGCCAAAACCTGGAACGACAAATATTTCGAGGGCGATCAAAATTATTCCAATAACAAAAATCAGGATTTCCCAATTGGCTGCCAGACCTTCGAGATAAAGCGGAGAGAAATACAAAACAGCGCCAACGATGGCCACTGCCAAGGCAAAGCCAATTCCGGGCGATTGCATTTCAAAATAAATTCCGCCTAAAATGAGCATGATCAAAATTCCGGAAATAATCGGGTTCACCATAAAACCGATGAATTTTTCGAGCAAAGTAGGATGGTATTCAACGATTTGCGCATCTTCCATCGAATTCAATTTCAGGACTTCTTCAACGCTTTCGCAAATTCCTTCGCAGTATCCGTTTTTCACAGCTTCTGCAGGAGTGAATGTTAAAATTTTTCCTGAGTCAATTACATTCGGAATATAAACCCGCTCATCAACCATGGCTTCGGCAATTAGCGGATCGCGTTTCCATTTATAAGTGGTATCCTGAGCTGTGATAATCGTGTCTTTACCTTGTGCTTCGGCGGTGGCACGCATAGTTGACCGCATGTAAGACTGGTATTTATCGGGCATCTTTTCACCTGTTTGGTTGACCACTGTTGCAGCGCCTATCGATGCTCCTGAACGCATATAAATGCGGTCGCAAGCCAGCGATATCAATGCACCTGCTGAAGCCGCATTGTTGTCTACAAATACCACAACCGGAATTTTGCTGTTCAGAATTCGGGTTCGAATCGAATCTGCATCCACCACTGTTCCTCCATAAGTATTCATGTGAATCAGGAACAGATCGGCTTTCAGACTGTCGGCTGCATCAAAAGCCTGTTTAGTTTGCCGCCAGATTGCCGGAGCGATGTTTTCTTTGATATTGAATTTATACACCAGTTTCTGTTCCTTTTGATTCTTCACCTGAGCAAAAGATTCAGGAATACATAACAAAAGACTAAAAAAAAGAGCTGCAAATGCGAGTAGTTTCATGGTCAAAATCTTTTAATTTTAATTTTCTTTCTGCGGAACTTTCTCCAGTTTTGCCAGGTTGTATCCGCGTTTCTGGGCTTTTTCGAGCAGCATTTCGTAGGTTGTCTGATCCATTTGCGGAGTGCGGCACAAAATCCAGAAGTATTTGTCCGAAGAGCTGCCAATCATGGCATACTGGTAATTCTCATCGAGTTCAAGCACATTGTAATCGGCATAGAATATCCAGAAAAAGGAAACTTTCAAATTGGCAGTTTTTTGTGGATCAGGAATTTTTGCTTTTCCTTCGGCAACCGAAAGTTCTCCATCCAATGTGTTTTTATACCCCTGATTTAATACCTTGATTTTTCCATCATCACGAAGGCTGTAGGTAGCCGTTACGCCAACCAGATCTTTCTCGAAAGAGTGGGGGAAGCGAGCAATTTCATACCATGTTCCCAGATATCGGTTCAGGTCGAGCGATTTTACTGTAGTTTTGTCAAGCATCTGGCTATTTGAATTTGAGCAACTTAAACAGAATAAGCAACTTAATACGAGCAACAAACGAAATTTATGCATCATCTGGATTGTTTTGAGTTTTCCAAATTTACTTAATAATTAGCTTCCAAATTTTTTTTATTCTGAAAATTTTTAAAATCACTGCGCACTGTGTGTGGAAGTTTCCAACATTGTTGCCGCTCGGACGGGTATCCGATTGTTTTTTTACCCTAGAAGTTGTCTGGGGCTGGAATAAGCTGGCCTTTCAGGCCGAAGAAAGTGTGTATTGAAATACTTGTATTTTAGATGCGTTTGCCCCGATTACAGCCCCATAAAAGCAAAACCAAATCACAAATTTTTCTACCTTTACCGCTCGAAAAAAATCAACACATGGAATTAAATTTGCTTACTGCTATATCGCCAATTGATGGCCGTTACCGATCGAAAGTTGAGAATCTTCAGCTTTATTTTTCTGAATTTGCATTGATTAAATACCGCGTACTCGTTGAAGTTGAGTATTTTATCGCCTTGTGCGAGTTACCATTACCTCAGTTAAAGTCGTTTGATACTGAGCTGTTTGCCGATTTGCGTAAACTAGTCACCAACTTTTCGCTCGACGATGCTCAACGCGTTAAAGACATCGAAAAAGTGACCAACCACGATGTGAAAGCTGTCGAATATTTCCTGAAAGAAGAATTCGACAAGTTGAAAATTCAGGACTACAAAGAATTTATCCATTTCGGTTTGACTTCGCAGGACATCAACAATACCGCTGTTCCCAAGTCAATTCACGATGCTCTGGATAACGAATATTATCCTGCTATCAACGATTTGGTGGATAAACTAGACGAAATGGCTGATGAATGGAAAGCAATTCCGATGTTGGCTAAAACACACGGTCAACCAGCATCACCAACCAATTTGGGAAAAGAAATCCGCGTGTTTTCAGAACGAATCAAATTACAACTGGAACAATTGAAAGACATTTCGTGTGATGCCAAATTTGGTGGAGCAACCGGTAATTTTAACGCTCACCATATTGCCTACCCTGAAATAAGCTGGAAAGCATTCGGTAATCATTTCCTGAAAAAATACCTGAGTCTTGAACGTTCGCAATACACGACTCAAATCGCCAATTACGACAATCATGCGGCTATTTTTGATGCTCTGAAACGCATCAATAACGTGATTATGGATTTGAACCGCGACATGTGGACCTATGTGTCGATGGAATATTTCAAGCAAAAAATTAAAGCCGGGGAAGTTGGTTCATCGGCGATGCCACACAAAGTTAATCCGATTGATTTCGAAAATTCGGAAGGAAATATTGGCATGGCCAATGCCATATTCGAACATTTATCAGCAAAACTTCCGGTTTCGCGACTACAGCGCGACCTCACCGATTCAACCGTTTTACGCAACATCGGAGTACCTTTTGCACATACCTTGATTTCAATCAATTCGACCATGCGCGGTTTGAATAAACTGCTCATCAATAAGGATGTAATCAATGCCGATCTGGAAAAAAACTGGCCGGTTGTTGCCGAAGCCATTCAAACCATTCTGCGACGCGAAGGTTATCCGAATCCATACGAGGCTCTTCGCAATCTTACCCGCGTCAACCGCAAGATCGATCAGGAAGTAATTCACGAATTCATCGATTCTCTTGAAATTTCGGTTGCCCTGAAAACCGAATTGAAAATGATTACTCCGCAGAATTATACCGGAATTTTTTAAATAATTTGCAATAAATAGCTCTAAGAAAGAGTTTTATATACCAGTATTTATACTGATCATTTATATCCGATGAAGGAATTTTTTCAGATTTTGAAACGCTTTATTCCACCCTATAAAAAGCAGTTATTTCTTAACTTTCTGTTCAATCTGCTATCAGCAATGTTCACTGTTTTTTCGGTGGTTACGCTGATTCCAATTTTGGAAATCCTATTCAATACCTCGAAAGATGTGCTCGAATTAATGCCATGGAACCTTTCTTCGAGTGTATTAAAGAATAATATTTACTATTACATTACTACTTTCAAAACCGAAAGCGGTGCTGGCCTGACACTGTTAATTGTCGGACTTTTTTCGATCATCACAACCATGTTGAAAGTAGGTTTCTACTATCTGGGGGCTTACCAGGCAGTGTATATCAGGAATGGTGTGGTTAAAGATATGCGCGAACAAATATTCAGTAAAATTCTAAGACTGGCTCTTCCGTTTTTCTCCGAAGAACGAAAAGGTGATATCATTTCGCGCATTACCGGTGATGTTACCGAGGTCGAAACCTCCATCATGTCGTCGCTCGACATGTTTCTGAAAAATCCTATAATTATCCTGGTTTTACTCATTTCGATGCTGGTGATGAGTCCAAGTATGACCTTATTTATCTTGCTGGTGCTTCCTATTGCGGGATTCATCATAGGCAGAGTTGGGAAATCGCTGAAGAAAGAATCCCGTCAGGGTCAGGATAAAATGGGCGAAATATTGACTGTTGTCGAAGAAACATTGGGCGGACTGCGGATTATCAAGGCATTTAATGCTGAGAAAAAAATGAATGCCCGGTTTAATTCGGTATTGTTTGATTACAAGTCGATTATGAACCGCCTGATGCGCCGTCGTGAACTCGCGCACCCATTGAGCGAATTACTTGGTACGATTGTCATGATTTTAGTTGTTTGGTATGGTGGTAGCTTAATCCTGAATAAGAATAGCGAGCTTTCGGGTCCTGAATTTATCGCTTATCTCGCGATATTCTATCAAATCATAAATCCGGCAAAAGCTTTCACCACTGCACTTTATAGCATACAAAAGGGCTTGGCTTCCATGGATCGCATTGATAAAATATTGTTGGCTGATGTAACTATTCCACAGGCTCAGGATGCAAAACCTGTGACCACGCTAAAAGATTCGATTGAATACTGCAATGTAACTTTTGCCTACGACGAAAAAGTGGTCCTGAATAATGTTTCGCTCAAAATCGAAAAGGGAAAAACAATTGCTCTGGTTGGTCAGTCCGGAAGCGGAAAAACCACATTTGTCGATCTTTTGCCGCGTTTCTACGATGTGATCGGAGGCCAAATCCTGATTGACGGTGTTAATCTTCGTGATCTAAAACTGCACGATTTGCGCAATCTGATGGGAAATGTGAATCAGGAAGCCATCTTGTTTAACGACAGTATTTTCAATAACATAGCTTTTGGTGTGGAGAATGCCTCAATGGTTGATGTAATCGCTGCTGCCAAGGTGGCCAATGCGCACGATTTTATCATCGAAACTGAACATGGTTACGATACCGTGATTGGCGACCGCGGAAGCAAACTTTCAGGCGGTCAGCGCCAGCGATTGAGCATTGCGCGTGCCATACTGAAAAACCCGCCAATTTTGATTCTCGACGAAGCAACGTCGGCGCTCGATACCGAATCTGAACGTTTGGTTCAGGATGCGCTTGAGAACCTGATGAAAAACCGGACTTCAGTAGTGATTGCACACCGTTTGTCAACCGTTCGAAATGCCGATTTGATCTGTGTATTCCACGAAGGCGAAATTGTTGAGCGCGGCACACACGATGAACTGATTGCTCTGGACGGAAAATATAAACGATTGCACAGTATGCAGATGTTTTAGTGTTCATAGGTTTTTTTGTCCTGAAAGACGGTCGTTTTTCAAATGAATATGTCTATTTTAGCTCCCATCTAAAATCTATAGTATGTCAATAACAACTTGCGTTCATGTATGGGTAAAGCCTGAACATGTGGAAGATTTCATTGAAGCTTCTATTGAAAATCATTCGCATTCCAAAAAAGAAAATGGAAATCTCCGATTCGATGTTTGTCAGGATGCTTCCGATCCCTGTAAGTTTTTGCTTTATGAAGCTTATGTCGATGATCAATCTGCCGCAGGCCATAAGGAAACCGCTCATTATTTAAAATGGCGCGATACGGTCGCTCCGTTTATGGATCAACCCCGAAAAGGTGACAAGTATAATATTTTGGCCCATTAAAGTAAATCATTGTAATGAAAAGTTTCAACTTAGCTCGTATTCCTGAATTGATTTTTGGTGCCGGGAAAATCTCAGTTCTTCCAAGCATCCTTGACCGATATGGGAAAAATTTGCTCATTGTTATTGGTCAGCGGTCATTTACAGAGTCTGCTCAGGCGGATTTACTTTTCAAAAATCTTAAACAGCAGGGGTTTCGTTGGTCTGTTTATAAAATCAATAATGAGCCTTCTGCGGCTGATATCGACCGGGCTGTTGAGCAGTTTAAGGAATCCAAACCCGATGTGGTGGTGGCCATTGGCGGCGGTAGTGTAATCGATGCGGGCAAAGCAATTTCGGCCATGTTGGTAAGTCCCGAAAAAATAACAACTTATCTGGAAGTAGTTGGAACGCAAAATCCGACCGGCGCTAAAATCCCATTTATAGCCATTCCAACCACTTCAGGAACTGGCAGCGAGGCGACAAAAAATGCGGTGATTACAAACATTGGTGCCAACGGTTTTAAAAGCTCACTACGCCATTCGAATTATATCCCTGATCTGGCGCTGATTGATCCTGAATTACAACTGAATTGTCCGCTTCAGCTTACATCATGCAGTGGAATGGATGCATTTACGCAATTACTTGAATCTTATCTTTCAACTGAGGCCAACCCAATTACCGATTCGCTGGCACTGGATGGAATAAATCACATCTGCCAGTCATTGGTTCATCTGGTTAAAGACGATCCGCATGATATTGAAAACAGGTCGAAAATGGCTTATGCAGCCTGGCTTTCAGGAATTACCCTGGCCAATGCCGGACTGGGAACTGTTCATGGTTTTGCCTCGTCGGTCGGATCCAGGTTTGTCATTCCTCATGGGGTGGTATGTGGCTCACTTATGGCTGAAACCAACCGGATCACGCTCAAAAGACTTTCCAATGCCGACAATGAGAAGTATTTCCTGAATAAATATGCAACCGTTGGCCGAATACTTTCCACGAAAGAGGATGGTTCTGACGCCTATTTTGCCAGCTCTCTGATCGATTCTTTGTTTCAAATGACAAACGAACTGAATATTCCATTGCTTTCTGAATATGGAATTTCCCGCACTGATTTGGATTTAATTGCTGAAAATACGTCGAATAAAAACAATCCGGTGAAGCTCACTACGCCTGATCTAAAAGAGATACTGATAAACCGGTTGTAGTTCGGTTGTGGTTGAAGTTGAACTAATTGCCATTTTACCTGAAGAATAAATTACTAAACCTTTATATATGAAACGAATTGCTTTCCAAATCCTGTGTTTTTTAAGTGTTTTTGTCATTTTGATATCGTGCAAACCAAAACCAGTTCAAATTCGGATTCCAAAAGATGCCACATCGAGGGAATCGCTTGCAGCCAGCGAAATCCGCAAGTATATCTATTTGCGCACAGGCCTTCTGGCAGAAATTTCAACGGGTTCAGAAGCAGAAGTACCATCTTCAGGACAAGTAATCGTAATTGAACGAAAAGGACAGAATCAGGTTCCCGGTGACCTGCAGCCCGAAGAATATTATCTGAAATCCAATAAATCCGGTGATCTGGAGAAACTGGTGGTTTCCGGAGGTACTGACCAGGCTATATTATACGCTGCCTACGAGTTTGCAGAACAATTGGGCGTTCGTTTTTACCTGCATGGCGATTTAATTCCCGATGGAAAAATTGTATTCACCTTTCCTGATCTCAATATCCGACAAAAACCATTGTTTGCTGTGCGTGGTATTCAGCCGTTTCACGATTTTCCTGAAGGACCGGACTGGTGGAATGCCAACGATTACAAGGCAATTATCGGTCAGTTACCTAAACTGAAAATGAATTTCTTTGGTCTGCATACCTATCCGTACCGGGCTAAATTCGACGGTGGCGGACCAAAAGCTGAACCACTGGTCTGGATTGGGAAAGAAAGTGATGTAAATTCGGATGGAACCGTAAAAGCAGCATATCCGGTACTGCATTTTGTTACCAACGACAGTACCTGGGGCTATTCTCCTGTGAAAACTTCGGATTTTAAACTGGGTGCTTCGCAAATTTTTGAAACGGATACCTACGGCGCCGATTATATGAAGAATGTTTCCGGATGGCCTCATACGGAAGCCGAAAACCTGAAGATTTTTAATGAATCAGGACAAGTGTTTAACGAAGCCTTTTCTCAGGCAAAAGCACTGGGTGTTCAAGTATGTGTAGGTACTGAAACTCCGCTGATTATCCCGAAAGATGTTCGCAAACGGAACAACATCAACACTGAAACCGATGAGCAGATTAAAGAACTTTACCGCGGTATTTTTAGCCGCATAAAAAAGACCTACCCAATTGATTATTACTGGTTATGGACTCCGGAAGATTGGACCTGGAAGGGAGCTTCTGATGCCGATGTTGCCAAAACCGAAAAAGATATGAAACTGGCTTATGAAGTATTGACCGAAATCGGCAAGCCATTTCAACTGGCAACCAGCGGCTGGGTTCTGGGACCACCAAAAGACCGTACCCAATTCGATCGGGTGTTGCCCAAAGATATCCCGTTCAGCTGCATCAACCGTGGAGTTGGCTACACTCCGGTTGAAAAAGGTTTCAAGGCCATTACCGATCGTCCAAAATGGTCGATACCATGGATGGAAGATGATCCTAATTTAATTGGTACACAATTGTGGGTTGGGCGTTTGCGCAAAGATGCGCTCGATTCATACCGCTATGGTTGCACCGGTTTGATTGGAATTCACTGGCGTACCCGTGAATTGTCGCCCAATGTTTCAGCTTTGGCAAAAGCAGCATGGACGGCCAACCAGTGGGAAAACCTGCCTGAAGCATCCGGTCGTGATTTACCAACTAAAGATTTTTATACCGACTGGGTAAAAAGCGAATTTGGTTTTAATAATGAATCTCTGGTTAAGTTGCTGGTTTGGCTCGATAGTCAGGGTACAGAACAAAAAGAGGGATATAAAGGTGATGCTCCGCTGAATGTGACCGATTGGATTGGTGGCCCCGGTGGCATGATGACCAATAAATCGCTGGAAGACCTGAAAGAACGCATCGATCGCTATACGTTTATTCCGCAGATGGAAGCTATTCTGCCATCGGTTCCCGGGCTTGGAAATCAGGAACGCTATGAATACTGGCTGAACTGTCTGAAATTCAATAAATCGTTGCTCGAAACAGCGTATTTGTACAAAAAATTGCAGGCAGCAGTTGAGGAAATTAAAGTGGAAAAAGATCCCAAAAAACAGCGACGAATGGCCGGACAAACCGCTCTTCCATGGAGGCTTGAACTGGCTAAAAAATGGCAGGAAACTACTGAATTGCTTCTTGCCAGAGTGTCCACCACCGGAGAAATGGGCATCCTTGCAAACCTCGAAATGCACAACGGTCAACTTAATCAGATTTTGACCGGACACGATAAATTTATACAGGAAATGGGTGTAACTCTTCCTGAAGCAGCTTTTCCTTCGAAAGCATATAACGGAAAAACCCGCGTAATTGTGCCAACCAACGAATCGGTTCTGGCTAAAGGTGCCGATTTCTATTTGCGGGTCAGGGTACTTTCTGCCGAGTCAAATATCTTCGGAAAATTGAAATGGAAAGCACTGGGTTACGGCGACTATCGCGAAATTGAACTGAAAAAGATGGACAGAAATGTCTTCGAAGTTACCATTCCTGCATCTGAAATAACTGAGGATTTTGAATATTGTATCGAAGTTTCTGCCGGAAAGGATGTCGTGAAATTCCCGGTAACATCTCCGGAGATTAACCGGACAGTTGTACTGATGAAATAAACACATTGTCAGCAAATAGTCATTTATGGTCATTGGCTTCGCGTCATTCATGGTAAAAACCCATCCATGAAAATTT
>Ga0136636_10002529_pt1 | contig 10899 bp, 10 predicted proteins | sample AntDrymUQ8522106_2_FD_104653 | JGI IMG/M metagenome (GOLD analysis project Ga0136636, IMG submission 104653) | Polar desert sand microbial communities from Dry Valleys, Antarctica - metaG UQ852 (21.06) | ecosystem: Environmental > Terrestrial > Soil > Desert | place: Antarctica: Dry Valley... | reverse complement strand
GCTCTCGCTTGGGCAGGTCGCCGCGCATCGGGAACTGCGTGGCGGGCAGGTGCAGCGTTGCCTTGTAATCCTGGGTCACGCGCGGGCTCTCATCGACTGTTCGGAAAGAATTCGACGCGCATCAGCGGCGTCACCGTGCATCTGCTGGACCAGGGACGCCAGGTCCGGGAACTTGACCTCATCGCGCAGCTTGGCCACGAACTCCACTTCAATGTGCTGGCCGTAAAGGTCCCCATCGAAATCGAAAAGATGCGCTTCCAGCAGCGGCTCTACACCGTCCACCGTGGGTCGCGTGCCAAAGCTGGAGACCGACGCATGCGGCTGGTTACCGACGCCGTGCACCCAGGTTGCGTAGATTCCGGACAGTGAAGGCGTCCGGGTAAAGCGCAGGTTGGCGGTGGGATAGCCCAGGCTGCGGCCAAGCTGCTTGCCGCGCACTACCCGGCCACCGATGGCGTACGGCCTGCCCAGCAGGCGTGCGGCGTCGGTGAAGTTGCCGCCGCGCAGCGCCTCGCGGATCCGGGTGCTGGACACGCGTTCGCCCTGCACGTGGACCGGCTCGATCGCCGCGGCGCTGAACCCGGCCTGGCTGCCGAGTGCCTGCAGCAGCGCAAGGTCGCCGCCGCGCCGGTTGCCAAAGCGGAAGTCCGGGCCTATCCACACTTCCCTTGCACACAGACGCGCGACCAGCAGACGCTGCACGAAGTCCTCGGCGCTCATCGCCGCCAACCTCGCGTCGAAACGCAGCAAGCCCACGCTGTCGGCACCCAATGCCCGCAGCCCGATGTACTTGCCGCGGAACAGGGTCAGCCTGGGTGGCGGCAGCTCGGGGGAAAAATACTCGCGCGGAAGCGGCTCGAAGCTCAGCACCACGGCCGGCACGCCCAGTTCACGCGCACGACCCGCTGCGCGGCGCACCAGCGCCCGGTGGCCCAGATGCAGACCGTCGAAGGCGCCGATGCAGACCACGCTACCCTGCGGGAACAAAGCCCCGCCATCGACGTCACGAAAAAGCCAGCTCATCAAGGGGATTCAGGATTGCGGCCGCAGACGGCCGGGTTGTGCAAAGTTACGCACGAAGTATAGCCGGGCGGCCGCAACTCATTGCCCGCGCAGGTCGCGTGGACGGATCCCCTGCACCAGCAGCAGCCCCGCGTAAGCCGCTGCACCGGCGCCGACCAGCGCCACCAGGCGCAGCGCGCGCTGCCACCACGACCACGGGCTCCAGTCGTCCCACAGCCACAGCAGCGCGACCAGGACCACGATCATGCCCACGCTGGCCACGGCCAGCTGGCGCATGAAACGGCCCCATCCCGGCTGCGCCCGGTAGACCGCATCACGCCTGAGGTACCACCACAGCTGCGCGGCGTTGACCCAGCCGGCCAGGGCGATGGCCAGCGCCAGCAGGGCGTGCGCTCCCGGCAGGTATTCCAGCGCTGCAAACCAGCGTCCGCCGGACTGCTGCAGCGCTGCCTGGCCCGCGTCGGTGAACGACAGCAGGCCGGCGAAGAGCAGCAGGGTGAACACCAGGTTGGCGATCACCGATACCACCGCCGCTTTCACCGGCGTGCGCGTGTCCTGGCGCGAAAAAAACGCGGGCGCCAGCACTTTTACCAGCAGGAAGGCCGGCACGGCGATTGACTGGGCCATCAGGCTCAGGCTGGTCATGCGCGCATGCAACTCGTTGAATTTTCCGTATTGGAACAGCGTGGCGACCAGGGGGCCCGCGCAGAGGATCAGTCCGATGCAGGACGGGATGCCAATCATCAGGCACAGCCTGAAGCCCCAATCCAGGCCCTTGGAATAGCCCGACGGGTCGATGGCCGCATGCCGGCTGGACAGGTGCGGCAGGATCACCGTGCCGATGGCCACGCCAAACATCCCCAGCGGGAACTCCAGCAGGCGGTCGCTGTAGTACAGCCAGGTGACGCTGCCGCCAATCAGGAATGAGGCCATCATGGTGTTGATAAGCAGGTTGAACTGGACCACCGAGGCGCCGAACAGGGTGGGCACCATCAGCTTCATGATCTTGCGCACGCCCGGGTCGGCGGCGCCCCAGCGGGGCCGCGGCAGCAGCCCCAGCCTGGCCAGCGACGGCAGGTGGAAGGCCAGCTGCAGGATGCCCGCCGCAAACACGCCCCAGGCCAGCGCGACCACCGGCTCGTAGCCCCACCCCTGCATCAGCGGCACCAGCCCCAGCGCAGCCCCGATCATCGACAGGTTCATCAGCACCGGCGACAGCGCCGGAATGGCGAAACGCTGGTAGCTGTTCAGTATTCCGCCGGCCATCGAGGCAAGGGAAATGAACAGGATGTAGGGGAAGGTGATGCGCAGCATCTCCGTGGCCAGCTGCGACTGCTCGCTGCCCGGGCTGAAGCCGGGGGCGAAGACCCGCAGCACCCAGGGCGCGCCCAGCACCGCAACCGCGGTCAGCACCAGCAGGAAGGCGCTGAGGGTGCCGGCCACCCGGTCGATCAGCGCCTTGACCCCTGCCGCGTCCCCCCTGGCCTTGTATTCGGCCAGTACCGGTACGAAGGCCATCGAGAACGAGCCCTCCGCGGACAGCCGGCGCATGAAGTTGGGGATGCGGAAGGCGACGATGAAGGCATCCATGGCCGGGCCGGCGCCAAACACCGCCGCATAGACCTGGTCCCGGACCAGCCCGGAGACTCTGGAAATGAAGGTCATCGAGCTGAAAACGGCGGTGGAGCGCAGCAGCCGGTCCCCGCTCATGCCGCTGCCCCCCGCCAGTTGACGCAAGTCCTTGAAACCCCCATACTTTCGGGCTCGATTTTCCGCATTCCGCGCAAATTTCGTTTCACGTCCCGAATTCTAGGAAACCCAACGTGGCAAATATCAAGTCCGCCAAGAAGCGCGCCAAGCAGGCCGTCGTGCGCAACGAGCGCAACACCGGCCAGCGTTCGATGCTGCGCACCTCCATCAAGAAAGTGCTGAAGGCCCTCGAAGCCAACGACGCCGAAGGCGCGCAGGCCGCGTTTGCGGTGGCCCAGCCGATTCTGGACCGCTACAGCTCGCGCGGCCTGATCCACAAGAACAAGGCGGCCCGCCACAAGAGCCGCCTGACCGCGCGCATCAAGGCCCTGAAAGCCGCCTGATCGCACGCCACGCGCAGCGCGCAAAAACCCGGCCTCGGCCGGGTTTTTCATTTCCGTCTCCCGAAGGCAGCGACTACCAGGCTGCGCCTGCAGGCGGGGTTCCCGGCACGCGGCCAGACGCCGGTTGGCATCAGGAGCAAGCGCCGCCTCAACCGGCATCGCGAGCCTCCTGCTGGTCCTCGCGCAGGCGGTCAAAGAAGGCCATTGCATCCTTCATGATGGGCCAGGTGCCTTCGCGCGACACTGCCGAGGTGACGTACCAGGGCTGGGTCCAGCCGAGTTCGGCGATGACCTCTGCGGCGCGTTCCGCAGCCTCGTCCTCGAACATCAGGTCGGCCTTGTTGAGCACCAGCCAGCGCGGTTTCTGCAGCAGCTCCGGGTCATGCCGCTCCAGTTCGTGCTCGATCGCGCGCACCTGCTCTGCCGGCGAGATTTCCACCCCACCCTCCATGGGCGCCATGTCCACCAGGTGCAGCAGCAGGCGGGTGCGCTGGAGGTGGCGCAGGAACACCGCGCCCAGCCCGGCGCCGTCGGCAGCGCCCTGGATGAGGCCGGGGATATCGGCGATCACGAAGCTGCGGTAGGCCTCCACGCTGACCACGCCCAGGTTTGGGTACAGGGTGGTGAACGGATAGTCCGCCACCTTGGGCGTCGCCGCGGATACCGCGCGCACAAAGGTGCTCTTGCCGGCGTTGGGGAAGCCCAGCAGGCCCACGTCGGCCAGCAGCTTCAACTCCATTCTGAGGGTCCGCCCTTCGCCCTCGTCGCCCGGCGTGGCGCGACGCGGCGAGCGCGTGACCGAGCTCTTGAAATGCATGTTGCCCAGCCCACCCTTGCCGCCCTTGGCCACCAGCAGGCGTTCGCCGTGCACGGTCAGGTCACCGATGATTTCATCGGTACCCACGTTGGTCACGGCGGTGCCTACCGGCACGCTGATCACCAGCTCGTCGCCGCCCTTGCCATAGCGCTGCTGGCCCATCCCGTTCTCGCCCCGCTCGGCCTTGAAAACGCGCTGGTGGCGGAAATCCACCAGGGTGCTGATGTTCTCGTCAGCCTGGATCCAGACGTTGCCGCCGGTGCCGCCGTCGCCGCCATCCGGACCGCCTAGCGGAATGAACTTTTCGCGCCTGAAACCGATGCAACCGTCCCCGCCGTTGCCGGCGATCACGTCGATTTCTGCTTCGTCTACTAGTTTCACGGGAATGGGGAACCGGGAATGGGGAATGGGTAGAGCGGAAAAGGCCGCGGCGGAAGTTTAACCGGGCGGCGGACGAAAGGACCGGAAACGAGCTGGGCTACTCTGCATGCCCCATTCCGGATTCCCCTTTCAAGAAACGAAAAGCCCCGCACGCGGCGGGGCCATTCGAATGCGGTCGCGGTGGCTTACGCTGCCGCAACCACGCTCACGGTACGGCGCTTCCTGGCGCCCTTGACCGAGAACTCGACCTTGCCATCCAGCAGCGCGAACAGCGTGTGGTCGCGGCCGAGGCCGACGCCCGGGCCCGGATGGAACTCGGTGCCGCGCTGGCGCACGATGATGTTGCCCGCGTCGATGGCCTGGCCACCGTAGATCTTGACGCCCAGCATCTTCGGGTTGGAATCGCGGCCGTTGCGCGAGGAGCCTACGCCCTTTTTATGTGCCATGACTGTTTCTCCTTACTTGTTGTCACCACCGGCAATGCCGGTGATTTCGATTTCGGTGTAGTGCTGCCGGTGGCCCATCTGCTTCTTGTGGTGCTTGCGGCGGCGGAACTTGATGATGCGCACCTTGTCGGCGCGACCATGCGACTTGACGGTCGCGGTGACGGTGGCGCCCTTCAGCGCGTCGCCGAGCTTGACGCCCTCGCCGTCGCCCAGCATGAGGATCTGGTCGAACTTGATCTCCTTGCCGGCCTCGGTCTCGAGCTTCTCGACGCGGATCGTCTCGCCCGTCATCACGCGGTATTGCTTACCGCCGGTGACTAGAACTGCGTACATGGGTATTTCCTTCTGTAGTTATTTTATGGACCCTGCCGCCATCGAGGGCGGACAGAAGCGGAATTGTAAGCCTTTCAGCAGCTTAGGGTCAACAATGCGCCCACAGGGCTGGCGGGGACCGCCAAGCCACTGACGCAGGCCAGGCCGTGGCCCCAGGCTGTGTTTGACTGGCTTATTCGCCACAACCGCCTGTGGCACAAGGCTTTCATTCCGGGCAATTGCCCCCAGATCATGGGATCGCTACGCTTCCCTGTTAGCTGACCGGACCCCACCCGATGGCCATGGATTTCATCCGCATACGCGGCGCGCGGACGCACAACCTGAAGAACATCGATCTCGACCTGCCGCGAGACAAGCTGATCGTGATCACCGGCCTGTCCGGATCCGGCAAATCCTCGCTGGCGTTCGACACTATCTACGCCGAGGGCCAGCGCCGCTACGTGGAATCGCTGTCGGCCTATGCGCGGCAGTTCCTGAGCGTGATGGAGAAGCCGGACGTCGACCACATCGAGGGCCTGTCGCCGGCAATCTCGATCGAGCAGAAGTCAACCTCGCACAACCCCCGCTCCACCGTCGGCACGATCACCGAGATCTACGATTACCTGCGCCTGCTGTACGCGCGGGTCGGCCTGCCGCGCTGCCCGGACCACGGCTACCCGCTGGAGGCGCAGACGGTCAGCCAGATGGTCGACCAGGTGCTGGCCCTGGGCGACTCCGAGGACGGCCGCGAGCGGCGTTACATGCTGCTTGCCCCGGTCATCCGCGAACGCAAGGGCGAACACGCCCAGGTGTTCGACCAGCTGCGCGCCCAGGGCTACGTGCGCGTGCGCGTGGATGGCGCGCTCTACGAGATCGACGCAGTGCCCACCCTGGCCCTGCGCCAGAAACACACCATTGAAGCAGTGATCGACCGCTTCAAGCCGCGCCAGGACATCAAGCAGCGACTGGCCGAAAGCTTAGAGACCGCGCTGAAGCTGGGCGACGGCATGGCTTCGGTGCAGTCGCTGGAAAAGGCGGAGGCCGCGCCGCTGCTGTTCTCGTCCAAGTACAGCTGCCCGGTGTGTGACTACTCGCTGCCCGAGCTGGAGCCGCGCCTGTTCTCGTTCAATTCACCGGTGGGCGCCTGCCCGACCTGCGACGGCCTAGGCGTGGCCCAGTTCTTCGACCCGGCGCGCGTGGTGGTGCATCCGGAGCTTTCACTTTCCGCCGGTGCGGTGCGCGGCTGGGACCGGCGCAATGCCTATTATTTCCAGCTGATCGCTTCACTGGCCAAGCACTACCAGTTCGACGTGGACGCGCCCTGGCAGTCGCTGCCGGAAAGCGTGCGCCACGCCGTGCTCTATGGCAGCGGCAGCGAGCTGATCAACTTCACCTACCTGACCGATTCCAACGGGCGCAACCAGCGCAAGCACAAGTTCGAGGGCATCGTGCCCAACCTGGACCGGCGCTACCGCGAAACCGAGTCCGCCGCCGTTCGCGAAGAGTTGGCCAAGTACATCAGCGACCAGCCCTGCCCCGACTGCCGGGGTGCCCGCCTCAACAAGTCGGCACGCAATGTCTTCGTCGCTGACCGCGCGTTGCCCGAGGTGGTGGTGCTGCCGATCGACGAGGCGCTGGCCTTCTTCCGCGGGCTGGCGCTACCGGGCTGGCGCGGCGAGATCGCCACCAAGATCGTCAAGGAGATCGGCGAACGCCTGGGCTTCCTGGTCGACGTGGGGCTTGACTACCTCACCCTGGAGCGCAAGGCCGACACCCTGTCCGGCGGCGAGGCGCAGCGCATCCGCCTGGCCTCTCAGATCGGTGCGGGCCTGGTGGGCGTGATGTACGTGCTGGACGAGCCCAGCATCGGCCTGCACCAGCGCGACAACGAGCGCCTGCTGGGCACGCTGACCCGGCTGCGCGACCTGGGCAATACGGTGATCGTGGTGGAGCACGACGAAGACGCGATCCGCGCCGCCGACTACATCCTGGATATCGGGCCGTATGCCGGCGTGCACGGTGGCGAGATCGTGGCCCAAGGACAGCTGGCCGACATCCTGAAGGCGCCGCGCTCGCTGACCGGGCAGTTCCTGTCCGGCAAGCGCCGCATCGAGATTCCCGCCCTGCGCCACAAGCCTAACCCGAAGATGACCCTGCACCTGCGCGGCGCCAGCGGCAACAACCTCAAGGACGTGGACCTGGACATCGCAGCGGGGCTGTTTACCTGCATCACTGGCGTGTCGGGTTCCGGAAAATCCACCCTGATCAACGACACCCTTTACGCGCTGGCCGCAAACGAAATCAACGGCGCCTCGCACAAGCCTGCGCCGTATCGCGAAGTGCAGGGACTGGACCTGTTCGACAAGGTCGTTGACATCGACCAGTCGCCCATCGGCCGCACCCCGCGCTCCAATCCGGCGACCTACACCGGCCTGTTCACGCCCCTGCGCGAGCTGTTTGCACAGGTGCCGGAATCGCGAGCGCGCGGGTATTCACCCGGGCGCTTCAGCTTCAACGTGCGCGGCGGCCGCTGCGAAGCCTGCCAGGGCGATGGCCTGATCAAGGTGGAAATGCATTTCCTGCCCGACGTCTATGTAGCTTGCGATGTGTGCCACGGCAAGCGCTACAACCGCGAGACCCTGGAGATCACCTACAAGGGCTACAACATCAACCAGATCCTCGAGATGACGGTCGAGGACGCGCTGCAGCTGTTCGAACCGGTGCCGGCGCTGGCGCGCAAGCTGGAAACCATGGTCGACGTAGGCTTGAGCTATATCAAGCTGGGCCAGAGCGCGACCACGCTGTCCGGCGGCGAAGCGCAGCGGGTGAAGCTGTCCAAGGAGCTGTCGCGGCGCGATACCGGGCGCACGCTCTACATTCTGGATGAACCCACCACCGGCCTGCATTTCCACGACATTGAGCACCTGTTGGCGGTACTGCACAAGCTGCGCGACGACGGCAACACCATCGTGGTGATCGAGCACAACCTGGACGTGATCAAGACCGCCGACTGGGTGGTGGACCTGGGTCCGGAAGGTGGGCATCGTGGCGGCCAGGTCCTGGCCTCCGGTACGCCTGAGCAGATTGCCGCCAATCCGGATTCCTACACCGGCCAGTTCCTGGCCCGGCTGCTGCCAAAATCCAGGGCGGCCAAGGGTAGCAAGCCGGCCGCACTGGCCCGGCCTGCAGTGCTGCCGCAGCGCAAGTCGGCGCTGAAGCAGGCAGCCGCTGCGGCCAAGGCCAGCCCCGCCAGAAAGGCGCGCAAATGAGCAACAGCGCGGAGGCTGCGCCGGAGCCACGGGTCGTGTTCCGCACCACCCTGCCGGTGCGCTGGGGCGACATGGATGCCTTCGGCCACGTCAACAACGCCCAGTACCTGCGCTACCTGGAAGAAGCGCGGGTGCAGTGGATGGAGTCACTGCCCGGGGTGTCCATGGGCGCGACCATTGCGCCCGTGCTGGCGGCCAGCCAGGTGAACTATCGCAAGGCGATCGAGTGGCCAGCCCACATCACCGTTGAGCTGTCCATCGTGAAAGTCGGCACCCGCAGCCTGACCCTGGGCCATCGCATGCGGTCGGCAGCAGCGGATGCGCAGCTGCACTGCGACGGCAGCGTCGTGCTGGTCTGGGTTGACCGGAGCAGCGGCCAGAGCGTGCCGCTGCCGCAGGCGATACTGCACGGTGCCGGCTGAGCCCGCTCGCCCTATGATGTGCAACAACCTTGCGGAGAATGCCGGATGACTGCACTTGTACAGACCCTGGACCACGGCCCATTGCGCGAGATCCGCATGGCGCGGCCGCCGGTCAATGCGCTCAACGCCGAACTGTGCCGCGGCTTGATCATGGCCCTGAACAACGCGGTGAGCGACGGTATGCACGGCATCGTGCTGACCGGCAACTCCAAGGTATTTTCGGCCGGCATGGACGTGCCGCATCTGCTGTCGCTGGGCAAGGATCGCGAGGCGCTGCTGGACGCCTGGCAGGCGTTCTTCGGCGTGGCCCGCACCCTGGCCGAGTCACGCGTGCCGGTAGTGGCCGGATTGAGCGGCCACGCACCCGCCGGTGGCTGCGTGCTGGCGCTGTGCTGCGACTACCGGATCATGGCCCGCAGCGATGATCCTGCGCGCCCTTTCGCCATTGGCCTGAATGAAACCCAGGTGGGCCTGGTCGTACCGGAAGGCATCCAGCTGCTGCTGCGGCGCGCGGTGGGCGTGCACCGCGCCGGCAGCATGATGGTGACTGGCGAGATGGTGCCTGCAGAACGCGCACTGGCGATCGGCTTGGTGGATGAACTGGTTGCGCCCGAGCAGCTGCTGCCGCGCGCACTGGCGTGGCTGGGCGCGCTGGCCGCACTGCCGCAGCAGCCGATGCTGCAAACCCGCGCCGTTGCGCGTGCGGACCTGGTTGCGGCCCTGCACGGTGACAACGTCCAGCTGGAGCGTTTCATCGATGGCTGGCATTCCGCAGACGCCCAACGGGCACTGCAGGCACTGGTGGCCAGGTTGGGCAAGTAGCCTGCTGCGCACAGCCCGGACCGGCCGCCTGGCCGCAAAAGCTTGACCGCTATTCCCCGCGTTCCACCGGCCGCGACGGGTCGCTGATCCAGCCGCTCCATGAGCCCGCATACACGCGCGCACCGCACAGGCCGGCGAGCTCCAGCGCCAGCAGCAGGTGGCAGGCGGTTACGCCGGAACCGCACATCACCACCACTTCGCGCGGCGAGTGACCGGCCAGCAGCGGTTCGATCTGCGCGCGCAGCTGCTGCGGCGCCTTGAAACGACCGGCGGCGAGGTTGTCGCCCATCGGCCGGTTGACCGCGCCGGGTATATGCCCTGCCACCGCATCGATAGGCTCTGCTTCTCCGCGGAACCGCGCCACCGCGCGCGCATCCAGCAGCCAGCCCGGCGCTTCACCCAGGCGCGCCTCCACTTCGTAGGCAGAGACGATGCGGGTCGTGTCGAAATCTGCGGGATAGGGCGGTAGCGTCGGGTGATCCGGCAGGTCGCCCGTCTCCGGCTGGCCGCCATCGCGCCAGGCCAACAGGCCGCCGTCCAGCACCGCGACGCGCGCGTGCCCCAGCAGACCCAGCAGCCACCACAGGCGCGCCGCAGCCATGCTGCCGTCGCCTGCGTCATACACCACCACCTGGTGCGCGGGTCCTATGCCCCAGCCGCCTAGCCTGCCCGCAAATGCCGCCGCTTCGGGCAAGGGATGGCGACCCTCACCGGCATGGGCCAAATCGGAAAGATCCAGGTCCAGGTCGGCATGCGCTGCGCCGGGCAGGTGTGACTGCAGGTAGGCCTGGCGCCCGGCGGGCGGATCCATCAACGCGAAACGCGCGTCGATGATGCGCAGGGTCGGGTCGCCCAGCGCCGCGGCCAGTTCACCGACCTGCACCAGCGTGGTCCACTTCACGCGCTGCCCAGCAGGCGTTCGCGCAGGTTGTAGAGAATGGAGGCGGTTGCGCCCCAGATGCGCTGGCCAGGCCAGTCATATTCCAGCACCGCACGCCGACGCCCGCGGTAGTCCAGCTCCACGCGTCGCAGGTTGCCCGGCGCCATCAGGTAGTCCAGCGGAACTTCGAAGACGTCCGCCACTTCGTTCGGGTTGGGGATTGCCACATAGTCCGGATCGATGACCGCGACCACAGGCACCACGTGGAAACCGCTGATGGTGATGAACGGGTCCAGGAAGCCGAGCGGCAGCACCTGCAGCGGCGGCAGCGCGATCTCCTCCCGGGTTTCGCGGAGCGCTGCGGCCACGATGCCGGCATCGCCCGGCTCGATCCGTCCGCCGGGGAAACTGACCTGGCCACCGTGGTGGCGCAT
>Ga0136636_10002528_pt1 | contig 10902 bp, 9 predicted proteins | sample AntDrymUQ8522106_2_FD_104653 | JGI IMG/M metagenome (GOLD analysis project Ga0136636, IMG submission 104653) | Polar desert sand microbial communities from Dry Valleys, Antarctica - metaG UQ852 (21.06) | ecosystem: Environmental > Terrestrial > Soil > Desert | place: Antarctica: Dry Valley... | reverse complement strand
CAAAGGCGCGGCCTATTTCACCCTTCTGATGTTGCTGGCGATTTTGGTGTCTCTGACCATCAGCGCATGGCCAGCCATTGATAAGTTTGGCCTGGGCTTTCTGACCAGTACCACTTGGGATCCTGTCAAAGAGGATTTCGGTGGGCTGGTCATGATTTACGGCACCCTGATGACGTCGTTCATTGCCTTGCTCATTGCAGTGCCCGTGAGTTTTGGCATTGCGCTGTTTCTCACGGAGTTGGCACCGGCTTGGCTGAAGCGCCCCTTGGGAACCGCCATTGAGCTTTTGGCGGCCATTCCTTCCATTGTTTACGGTATGTGGGGTTTGCTGGTTTTTGGTCCGATTCTGGCCACTTATGTGCAAAAACCCTTGCAGGCTGCTTTTTCTGACGTTCCTTATTTGGGTGCGTTTTTCTCAGGTCCGCCGGTGGGTATTGGCATTTTGTCAGCGGGCATTATCTTGGCCATCATGATCATTCCGTTCATCGCCGCGGTGATGCGCGATGTTTTTGAAGTGACGCCCACCTTGCTCAAAGAGTCGGCATATGGCTTGGGCGCGACCACTTGGGAGGTCGTCACCCAGGTGGTCTTGCCCTACACCAAGGCTGGTGTGGTTGGCGGCATCATGCTTGGCTTGGGTCGCGCTATTGGTGAAACCATGGCCGTGACTTTTGTGATTGGTAACTTTAACCAACTGGATTCGCTGAGCCTGTTCCAGGCCGCCAACAGCATCACCTCTGCGCTCGCCAACGAATTCGCCGAGGCGGGCGAGGGCTTGCACCAGGGCGCCTTGATGTACCTGGGCTTGGTTCTGTTTTTTATCACCTTTGTGGTGCTGACCTTGTCAAAGATTTTGTTGTCACAGCTCAAAAAGAATGAAGGAGCCAAAACATGATGAGCAAAGACGCGGTTTTGACATCTCCTGTCAATGAGCAGGCCAGAGAGGCCCGCTACGCTAAGCGCAAGTTGGTCAACCGGGTGGCACTGACAATGTCGCTGATGGCCATGGCATTTGGTTTGTTTTGGTTAACCTGGATTTTGTACGAAACCGTTCGCCTCGGGGTGGGTGGGCTGACTATGGACACCTTGTCCCAGATGACCCCGCCACCCAATGAAGTGGGGGGGTTGGCCAATGCCATTTATGGCTCGTTCTTGATGGTGACGCTGGCCGCGCTGGTGGGCACGCCCATCGGTGTGATGGCTGGTATTTACCTGGCTGAGTTCGACACCAAAGGCTGGTTGGCGTCCACCACGCGCTTCGTGAACGACATATTGTTGTCTGCGCCTTCCATCGTGATTGGTTTGTTTGTGTACGCAGTGGTGGTCACCCGGTTCAAGGCATTCTCGGGCTACGCTGGGATAGTCGCCTTGGCTATTATTGTGATTCCAGTGGTGATTCGCACCACCGAGAACATGCTGCAGTTGGTACCCCCGGGTCTGCGTGAAGCGGCCTATGCCTTAGGTGCGCCCAAGTGGAAAGTCATCTTAAACATCACACTTCGGGCGGCTCGCGCTGGTGTGGTCACTGGGGTGTTGTTGGCGGTGGCCCGTATTGCCGGTGAAACAGCGCCCCTGTTGTTCACGGCGCTGAGTAATCAGTTTTGGACGTCTAGCTTGAGCCAGCCCATGGCGAGCTTACCCGTGACCATTTTCAAATTTGCCATGAGTCCTTACGAGAACTGGCAAAAGCTGGCGTGGGCTGGCGTGTTCATCATCACGCTAGCGGTTTTGGGTCTCAACATCTTGGCCCGGGTTTTGACCCGCAGCAAGATTTGAGCAAGCGCTTGTCCCAACATTCTTGAATCGAGTAACTATGAATACTGCCACTGACACGCTAGAGCGAACCAAGATTTCGGTCAAAAACCTTAATTTCTATTACGGCAAATTTCACGCCTTAAAGAATATCAATCTGGAAATTCCAGAGAACAAAGTGACTGCCTTCATTGGGCCCTCGGGCTGCGGGAAGTCCACATTGCTGCGTATTTTCAACCGCATGTTCGAGTTGTATCCCGAGCAGCGCGCTGAGGGGGAAATTTTGCTGGATGGCGAGAACCTGCTCACCAGTAAAAAAGACGTGGCGCTGTTGCGGGCCAAGGTCGGCATGGTGTTTCAGAAGCCAACGCCCTTTCCCATGTCGATCTTTGACAACATCGCTTTTGGCGTCAAATTGTTTGATTCCTTGAACACCACCGACATGGAAGAGCGCGTGGAATGGGCCCTGCGCAAGGCAGCGCTTTGGACTGAAGTGAAAGACAAGCTCAACCAAAGCGGTTCCAGCCTGTCAGGCGGCCAACAGCAGCGTTTGTGCATTGCCCGGGGCATTGCCATCAAACCCGAGGTCTTGCTGCTCGATGAACCCTGTTCAGCACTGGACCCCATCTCAACAGCCAAGGTTGAAGAGTTGATCACCGAACTCAAGAACGACTACACCGTCGTCATCGTGACGCACAATATGCAGCAGGCGGCTCGCTGCAGCGATTACACGGCTTACATGTACCTGGGTGACCTGATGGAATTTGGTTCGACCGAGCAAATGTTCTTCAAGCCCACTCGCAAAGAAACTGAAGATTACATTACCGGCCGCTTCGGCTAAAGAGGACCAACATGCCTGAAAAACATCTTTCTACCCAGTTCGATAGTGAACTGAGCGCTGTATCGACCCGAGTGATGGAGTTGGGCGGTCTGGTTGAGTCGCAGATTCGGCAAGCCATTTATGCATTGTCCCAGTTCAGCGTCGAGGTGGCCAACGAGGTTACGGCGGCTGAAGCCCGAGTGAATGCCATGGAGGTTGATATTGACCGGGAGCTCTCCAGCATCATTGCACGCCGTCAACCGACTGCGCGCGACTTGCGCTTGTTGATTGCGATTTCCAAAACCACAGCGAATTTGGAGCGCGTGGGTGACGAGGCTGAGAAAATTGCCCGCATGGTTCGATCCATCATCAACAGTGGCGCACCCCGGGCCTTGCCATCGCTCGAACTGCGAGTGGCCGCTGATCTCGCCTCTGGTCTGCTGCGAAAGGCCCTCGATGCTTTTGCCCGGTTGGACACGGCTGCGGCCGTGTCGATTCTCAAAGAAGATGACCTCATTGACAAAGAGTTTGACGGCTTTGTGCGAAAGCTCATCACTTACATGATGGAAGATCCCCGCATGATTTCCCCCAGCCTGGACTTGCTCTTTTTGGCCAAAGCGATTGAGCGCATCGGTGATCATGCAAAAAATATTGCCGAGTTCATCATTTATGTGGTGAAGGGTGCGGACATTCGCCATACCTCCATCGAGCAAGTTGAGTCGGTTTTGAAATGAGACAACAACCCGGTGTCCTGATTGTTGAGGACGAGTCGGCGATTGCTGAACTCATTGCCGTCAACTTGCGGCACAACGGATTTCGTCCGACGTGGGCCATGGACAGCGCGTCGGCACAGCGCGAACTCGACGCGGTTTTGCCAGACGTAATTTTGCTGGACTGGATGCTGCCCGGTGACAGTGGCTTGGTGTTGGCCAAACGTTGGCGTGCCAACCCTCGCACCAAAGACGTTCCCATCATCATGCTGACCGCGCGTGGTGACGAGATGGACCGTGTCGCGGGGCTGGATGCCGGTGCTGACGACTACATGGCCAAGCCGTTCTCAACCAAAGAGTTGCTGGCTCGTGTGCGCGCGGTCTTGCGTCGGCGTGCGCCTGAGCAGATGGGTGGCGCGGTCTCTGTCGGTGGCTTGTTGCTCGATGCCTCTACCTACCGAGTTTCTTATGACGGCCAAATGTTGAAACTCGGGCCCACTGAGTTCAAGTTACTCCATCATTTGATGACCCATGCCGAGCGCGTGCACAGCCGATCGCAGCTGTTGGACAGAGTTTGGGGTGACCACGTGTTCATTGAAGAACGCACTGTGGATGTTCACGTCAAGCGCCTACGCGAGGCGCTGGGCGGTATCGCGGGCTCGATGATTGAGACCGTGCGCGGCGCCGGTTACCGTCTAACGGCGCAGTCTGTTGCGGCTGTTGTTCCACCTGTCGTATCCAATTTGCCTTTGCAGGCCCGCGCTTGACTGAGCTTTTGCGGCCACCGTTGAGCGTTGCGTCGCGCTGATCGGAACTCAGGATGATCTGGCGGTTTCTTACTTTTTTGACTTTTCAGTTGGCTGGCGCTGTGGTGGGGTGGTATTTTTTTCGACCAATGAGTCCGCTCACAGGTGCCGCGTTGGGCGGCTTACTGGGCGGCGTGGGGTGGTTTGGGCTGGATATGTCGCGCAGCGTCCGTTTGTTAAGCTGGTTACGTGTTGGGGATGCATCTGATGTTGCCATGAGAACTGGCGTGTGGGGCGAAATTTCGGACCGCGTCAGACGGCTGATTCGTGCCCGAGAGCAAGAAACCACGGACTGCCAAAACCGATTACAAGATTTTCTGGCGGCGCTGCAGGCCTCGCCTAACGGGGTTGTGTTGTTGGATGCCGAAGGTCAAATTGAATGGTTCAACCAAACGGCCGCCCAGCACTTTGGAATCGATGCCTCGCGTGATTTGATGCAGCACTTTGCCAATCTGGTGCGAGACCCGGCGTTTGCGAATTATTTTGCAGCCCGTGATTTTTTGCATGAGGCGTTGATGCCGGGTCGGCAGAGTACGCCATCGAGACCGGTCAATTTGTCGGTTCATCTTCATCCTTATGGTGATGGACGTCTTCTGTTGTTATCCCGGGATGTCACCGCTTTGGAGCAGGCAGAGGCGATGCGGCGTGACTTTGTCGCTAACGTGTCACATGAAATTCGGACGCCGTTGACGGTGCTGAGCGGGTTTGTTGAAACTCTGCTGACGCTTCCCCTGGAAGATGAGGAACGTTCGCGGTACTTGTCTTTGATGTCTCAGCAGGCGGCGCGCATGCAGACCCTGGTGAGTGACTTGCTGACCTTGTCTCGTCTAGAGGGGAGTCCCCTGCCTGGCAGTGCCGAGTGGATGTCAATGCCAGCCCTCATGCGGCAACTCGAAAGCGAAGGCCGCGCTCTGTCATCCGTGCTAACAGGGCATACAGGTCAGGCGCAGACACTTGTTTTCGATTGCCTTATTCAGGGTGAGATTGGAGGCTCTCCCCACGAGTTGCTCAGTGGGTTAAGTAACCTCGTCGGCAACGCCATCCGCTACACGCCCTCAACTGGCTCGATTCATGTGCGGGCACAAATTCTTTCCGATGGGCGAGCGGCATTTTCGGTGACGGACACCGGGCTTGGTATCGCTCCTGAGCATTTACCTCGTTTGACTGAGCGCTTTTACCGGGTAGACCGCAGTCGGTCGCGTGATACCGGTGGCACCGGACTGGGCTTGGCCATTGTCAAGCACGTAGCACAGCGGCACGGTGCTGAGCTAAAGATTGAAAGCATTCCCGGCAGAGGTTCTACTTTCATGGTTATTTTCCCGGCCAGCCGCATCCGGTCATTTACTGACAGCGCCTCGTGAGTTCCCCGTCGCTTGTCGCTGGAAGACCATCAGGTCTTCAGTCCTGTCTGTTTGGTTTCGCAAGGCACTGTGAAATTTCCATTGGCCCGCGGGCACGGCGCTACCCATGCTGGACATCGCGTCTTTGTCGACAATTAACCAGGGGCAACCCGGCTCGGACCCCACCGGTTTGATTTTTAATTTTCCATGAAACCTGAAGGCCGCAATTTGTCCGCGGTTCAAGCCGTGGGCCTCAACGCACGAGGGCGACTGCTTCATCACCACCAGCGTCCGGCGAACCAGTGGAGCGTCGCTGCGGGCATAGTCCAGCAGGGGCAACCACAACGTCATTAACAGAAGCCAGCACAGGGCGGCACCGCCGGCTGGCAGCACCAGACTTTTCCAGAGCGCATTGCGATGGCGTCCCACACGCCAGACGACCAACCACACCCAAACCATTGTCGCCACGAGCGCAACGGCAAAGGGAAACAGGGTGAAGCTGGGCTCAAACCCTGGCGCCAGGCGGGCCACGTTCGCCGCCGGCTTGGGCGGAATGCCGGTTTGCATCGCCACCCAAATGACCCAGATGATCAGGGCACAGCCCGAGAAAAACAACAACGTAAACCAGTCAATCAGCGCGGCCACGCTGCGCTTGAGGGTGGGCAGCGCAAAGGCGGCCAATGCAGCTAACGCGGGCAGGGCCAAGAGCAATGAACGGTCTGCTGACGCCGTGGTGAGTGTCGCTGCAACAGCCACACCGGCAAACCAGACCGGCGCCGCCATATGCCGACTCGGTGCCCCCCCTCTGACCCACTGATAGCGCCAGCGCCACAACGTCCAAAGGACCAAGGGCCAGGCTGGCCAAGTAAACCAAAGTAACAAACGCCCGAGGCGGCGCCACTCTTGCCAGTTGGCATGCGGCAAGTCAATGCGCCAGCGCCACAGGCCAAGTCCGTAAGCCAGTAAGGCGACCATGCCTGTTACCAGCACCATGCCAATGGCCAGTCTCGCCTGATGCGTTCTCTGAACAGATTCGGTTGGCCGGTCCAAAAGGAAAATGAAGGCACTGCCCGTACCTAAAAACAACGCGATGGCAGGTGCCCCTGACAGCGCTAAGCCGCCCAAGCCGACCAGGGCCGCTACGGCTGGCCAGCGCGTGTGAAATGGGAGTGCCGCCACAGCGTAAAAAAGCACTGCCGTAAAGGCAAGCTGCGCCAGAGCGGGTGTGGTTTCGTGCGACAACTGGGCCAGACCCAAGCAGGCAATGAGGGCGAGTAGGCCACCGTCGGCAATGGCCCGTGCGTAGTCAGCGGGCAGGGCCTCGCCACCAAAGGCAAATGCCACTGGTTGCGCTTGTGGGCTACGCGCAAGGTAGTAAGTGCCGTACCACGTGGCGACCAGAGTCAGTGTCAACAGCAGGATAAATGGCAGACGCGCCGCCATATCAGCTGGCAACCAGCCTTGGGTTAAGGTAATAGCCCACGCGCCCAGCCAGTAGGGCACCAAGGCGTCAACATCGGGCGCCAGCCCCATCATTTGCGGTGAAAACCAGCGGCTGCTGCCTGTTGCTAATTCCACCATGTAGCCAAAAGCTGTCATGTCGGCACTCCGCCAGGGAGCGCGTCCGAAAAATCCTGGAAGCACATAGGCCAGACAAAACAGGATGAGTGCCAGTCGCGGCAGTCGCTGCACGGCCCCCTGGGCAACGATGGCGGGTGTGGGGTAGTTCACGCTGGAAGATTGAGAGTTAACAACGAGTTGCTGCGGGCTGGCTTGTCAGAGGTCGATCACTGTTGTTGGCTGCAATAAAAAAGGCAGCGCGGTTTCCCGTGCTGCCTTTTTCTGGACCGCAAGCGGTCGCCAGCTTATTCAGCGGCTGCCGGTGTCGCGACTTTACCCTTGCCAAAACGGTTGCGGAAGCGCTCGACGCGTCCACCCATGTTGTCCACGGACTTTTGTGTCCCGGTGTAGAAGGGGTGTGACTCGCTGGTCGTGTCCAACTTGTACCAAGGCAGCTTGCGGCCGTCTTCCATGTCGATCATCTCTTTGGCGTTAGCGCAAGAGCGAGTCACGAATTTGAATCCATTGGACATGTCCTGGAAACAAACTTCGCGGTAATTGGGGTGAATGCCTTCTTTCATATCTTCTCCATCAGTTGCGCTAGCCGCCTCAGGCCCTTGCACAAACCATTGCGCAATTTAAAGCCGGAAGTACTTGTCGCGAAAACCGTCAATTATATCAGCCACCCCGACGCATCATGTCGAAGAACTCGCTGTTGGTTTTGGTCGCGCGCATTTGCTTGAGCACCATTTCCATCGACTCGATCTCGTCCATGTTGTAGAGGAACTGGCGCAGAATGCGCGTTTTTTGCAGAATTTCGGGCGCCAACAGCAACTCTTCGCGGCGGGTGCCGCTGCGGTTGAGTTGAATGGACGGAAACACGCGCTTTTCGTAAAGACGGCGGTCCAAGTGAATTTCGCTGTTGCCCGTGCCTTTGAATTCTTCAAAAATCACCTCGTCCATGCGGCTGCCGGTGTCAATCAGCGCGGTGGCGATGATGGTCAGTGAGCCGCCTTCTTCGACGTTGCGAGCGGCACCCAAAAAACGCTTGGGTCGTTGCAAGGCATTGGAGTCAACACCGCCCGTCAGCACTTTGCCGCTGGAAGGCACCACGTTGTTGTAAGCCCGGGCCAGCCGGGTAATCGAGTCGAGCAAGATCACCACGTCTTTTTTCAACTCAACCAGACGCTTGGCACGTTCGATGACCATTTCAGCCACATGGACATGGCGCGCTGCAGGCTCGTCAAACGTGGAGGCGATGACCTCGCCCTTGACGGTCCGCTGCATCTCGGTCACTTCTTCGGGGCGCTCGTCGATGAGCAGCACCATCATGTGGCTGTCAGGGTAGTTGGCCGCAATCGCATGCGCGATGTGCTGCATCATCACGGTCTTGCCGCTCTTGGGCGGGGCGACCAGCAAGGCACGCTGGCCTTTGCCGATGGGCGCAATGATGTCAATTACACGGCCAGTGATGTTCTCTTCGCCCTTGATTTCCCGCTCCAGCTTCATTTGTTCTTTGGGGAACAAGGGCGTCAAGTTTTCAAACATCACCTTGTGTTTGTTTTCCTCGGGGCCGCCGCCGTTGACCTTGTCCAGCTTGTTCAGCGCAAAGTAGCGCTCGCCGTCTTTGGGTGTACGGACTTCCCCTTCAATCATGTCGCCGGTGTGCAGATTAAAGCGCCGCACCTGACTGGGGCTGATGTAGATGTCGTCCGTGCTGGCGGTGTAGCTGGTATCAGGGCTACGCAGAAAACCAAAACCATCGGGCAAAATTTCCAGCACGCCGTCGGCAATGATTTGCTCGCCCGTGCGGGCGCGCTTCTTGATGATGGCGAACATCAGCTCTTGCTTGCGCATGCGCCCTGTGTTTTCAATCTCAAGCTCTTCGGCCTGCTTGAGGACTTCGGACACGTGCAGTGCCTTGAGTTCGTTTAAATGCATGGAATGACCCAGATGGGAAGTTGTACGAAATGCGGGGGGAGGTTTGGGTGAGGCGGGGCGGTAGCCACGGCCTCAAGGTTCTAAACCGGGAACTCGAACCGATTCGGGGTGAGAGCCGGTGAACTGCAAAGAATTATGACAGGAAAATTTTCAGAAAATAGTTTGCCAGGCTGGGTCTGGCAAACCTATGCACCATCAAGCCAGTTGCTGGTCGATGAAAGCGGTCATCTGGGCCTTGCTCATGGCGCCCACTTTGGTGGCGGCCAACTGGCCATCTTTGAACAACATGAGTGTGGGAATACCGCGAATACCAAATTTGGCAGGAATGTCGCGGTTCTCATCCACGTTCATCTTGGTGATTTGTAATTTGCCTTCGTAGGCCGTTGCCACTTCGTCCAAAATCGGTGCAATCATCTTGCAGGGACCGCACCACTCTGCCCAGTAATCCACCAGCACAGGTTGGGTGGATTTCAGAACATCGGCTTCAAAAGAAGCGTCTGACACATGTTTGATGAGTTCACTGGCCATGAGGGCTCCTTGAAAATAGTCGGTACGGGTAAAGTGCCGAAATTGTGACAGAAACCAACACCTGCGGGCACCAGCCCCTCTTCTATGGCTGAAATAGCGAAAAAACATCATGCCGAATGGGGCTGGGACAAGGCCATGGCGCAAATTGGTGCAGCCATCATTCAGCGGCGGGTGCACCCATCCCGCGTGATGGTGCTTCTGCCTTATGCCCAGTTGATGACGCAAGCCCGCAGCGCCTGGCGCCGCAGTGCGGGCGCCGGGCCGGCGCAGTTTGTGCCCCGGTTTGAAACCACCATGAACTGGACCCGCAGCCTGCGTGGCTTTGCGCCCGAGGGCGATGACCTGCGGCTGGACTCGGCGCGTGACGCACTCACCGCTGAGTCTCTGTTGTCGCGCGCTGGGCTGGCGGTTCATCAACAGGTGCTCGGGCCGCGCTTGATGGAAGCTGCTTGGAGTCTGGCCAAAGTGGCTGCGGCCGTTGCGCCCGACGAGCGCTCCGACTGGGGCTTAGAGCTAAGTGCCACGCTTGCGGCGGGTTTGGAGGCGCCCGTGTTTGCCTTCGAGTCGGCCGCGGCTCGTCTGGCCTTGGCGTGGGCCGCCAATTCCAGCTACCCCACCGATGCGGTGTTTGACGCGCAGCCCGAGTTGCTGGTGGTGTTGGAGGGTTTTCAGGCGGAGCCCCTCACATTGGCCTTAAAGCAGGCAAGGGGCGAGTCCGTCATCTCCATCGCACTGGACGCTGACGATGCCGACGCTGACGCAGGCACTGGCCAACTGGCCCTGCACGCAGCGAAGGATGCCGAAGACGAAGCTCACCGCGCTGCCGCTTGCGTGCTGAGCCACCTTTCAAACGGGCGCAACCCAGTCGCGCTGGTAGCGCAAGACCGTCAGCTCACGCGGCGCGTGCACGCCATGTTGTCCGGGCGTGGCGTGGCCGTGCGCGACGAGACTGGTTGGAAGCTATCCACCACACGCGCCGCGGCGGCGCTGATGAGCCTGTTGCGCGCCGTGGTGTGGAATGCCTCCACCGACGCCGTGTTGGACTGGCTCAAAAATGCACCGGCGTTCGCGGCCGACGCGGTCACTTTGCTTGAGATCGATCTGCGCCGGCGTGGCGAGCGCGACTGGGCCGCCGTGCCCCAAACGCAAGCGCTGGTGCCGCCCGTGCAAACGCTGCGCTCTAGTTTGCAGGCGGGTCGCCCCCTGAGTCAGTGGCTGGTGGACCTGCGCTTGGCGTTGCATAGTGCCGAGCAGTGGGCCGGTCTAAAAGAAGACGCTGCCGGCCAAGCCGTGTTGGACGCGCTGCGCCTGCGCGACGGGGCCGAACTTGAGTTCGCTGACATCACAGCGCGCTTTTCCTTGAGCGAATTCACCACTTGGGTCAGCCAAACGCTGGAGGGTGGCAGTTTTTCTCCTGGCCACGCTGAGCCGGCACAGGTGGTAAT
>Ga0136636_10002527_pt1 | contig 10902 bp, 8 predicted proteins | sample AntDrymUQ8522106_2_FD_104653 | JGI IMG/M metagenome (GOLD analysis project Ga0136636, IMG submission 104653) | Polar desert sand microbial communities from Dry Valleys, Antarctica - metaG UQ852 (21.06) | ecosystem: Environmental > Terrestrial > Soil > Desert | place: Antarctica: Dry Valley... | reverse complement strand
GTAATTTCTTCCTAAACGATGTGCTCGGAGGAGCGTTCGCCTGGCTCGAAGACAGCGAGCGATTGTTTGTACGTACAATTCCAAACGGCCGTGGCCCTGCCCCAAGTGCAGTCGTAGTGCCTATCGGGCCTTCCATAGAGGAGACTTCAGGCAAGGTTTCTCAGGTGATGACCTACCAGGATTTGCTGAAAAACGAGAACGACGAAATCCTTTTCGCATACTATGGCAGCAGCCAACCTGCCTTTGTAGAGGTTAATTCTGGTAAGATGCAAACACTTGGAAATCAAGGGCTTTATGTAACATTTGATTGGTCGCCGGATGAAAAATATATGCTGGCAACCCAATTACAGAAGCCCTTTTCGTACCGTGTACAGTACAACAACTTTTCGCGAAAAACGGAACTCTGGGACCGAACCGGGAAAGTGATTCGCAAGGTGGTTGAATTTCCAGTAACAGATGAAATACCCCGCCAAGGAACAGTAGTCGGCCCACGCGCATTAGAATGGCAGCCGAACTATGATGCTCGCCTGATTTGGGTAGAAGCTTTGGATGGTGGCGACCCGAAGAAAAAAGCCGATTTCCGCGATAAAATCATGTTGCTTGATGTGCCTTTTTTAGGTGACGCCCGTGAAATTTTGAAAACAAAACATCGCTATTCAGGCTTTGAATGGCTGGCCGCGAGAGATGCCGGACTTTTGTCTGAATTTGACCGCGACCGCCGTTGGATTACGACCTACCATGTTGATTTACAAAACCCTACGTTGAAGGACACGCTATTTGACCTGAGTACGAACGACGATTATGCTAACCCCGGAAACCCCGTTTACGACCGCCTCCCGAATGGGGATTGGGTCGTCGTTCAAGACGGCGATTGGCTCTACTACAACGCTGACGGCGCATCTGACGATGGTCAATACCCGCGGCTAGATAAGATCAACCTGAAAACACGGGAAAAGCAAACCATCTATGAATCCGGGAACAAGACCTTTGAAGAGTTCATCGCTTTTGCAGGCAAGGGCCGCGAACAAATTTTAACCCGCTACCAAAGCAAAACCGAAGTCCCTAACTTTTTCATGGTCAATCTCTCGGATCAATCGCGGAACGCATTAACCAGTTTCACCGACCCAGCCCCACAACTCACCGATGTTGTAAAACAAGTGGTAAAATATACCCGTCCAGATGGTGTGCCACTCTCGGGCACGCTGTATCTGCCCGTAGATTATAAACCAGGTCAAAAACTCCCGCTTTTTCTTTGGGCTTACCCACTCGAATATTCTGACAAAAGCACAGCAGGTCAGGTGCGTGTCACGGATAATACTTTTACTTTTTACCGCAATGACTCGCCCTTATTCTTTGTTACCCAGGGTTATGCTGTACTAATGGACGCTACGATCCCGATTGTGGGCGACCCGGAAACGATGAACAATACCTTCCTCGAACAAGCTACGGCATCTGGCCGGGCGGCCATTGACTTTTTGGACTCCCTCGGGATTATTGACCGTAAGAAAGTAGGGGTGGGAGGCCATTCCTACGGCGCATTTATGACCGCTAATCTATTGGCGCACAGCGATGATTACGCCTATGGGATAGCACGTTCTGGTGCTTACAACCGCACACTCACCCCCTTTGGCTTTCAAAGCGAGCGGCGTTCTTTTTGGGAAGCGAAGGATATTTACATGAACGTTTCGCCGTTTAATTTTGCCGACAAAATTAAAAAGCCACTCCTGCTCATTCACGGAGAAGCCGATAATAATCCTGGCACATTCACGGTCCAATCCGAGCGTTTGTATCAGGCGATAAAGGGCAATGGCGGAACCGCGCGTTTGGTGCTTTTACCCCATGAAAGTCACGGATATCGCGCTCGAGAGAGTGTATTGCATGTGCTGGCAGAAATGTTTGATTGGGCTGGAAAATATGGCGGACCTGCTAAACCTTAGTACCGATGAAAGACAACTTCTCTGCCCAGGCCTCTGCTTAGGAACGGGTAAATAACAACTCAATTATCTATGGCAGAACCACTAAAAAATCTTTTCTCCCGCAGCCTCATCGAACCTTTTGCGCTCGAAATCCATCAGGTCTGGAGAGAATTTCCCACACAAACATTTCTAAATCAAGTATTTGATAAAAACTGGGAATCCCTCGAACTCAAACAACGTGTGCGCCACATTAGCAATATGCTTCGTGTAAATTTGCCACCTGATTATCCGGTAGCCTTGAATTTCGTGACCAAAACAACCGAGCGTTACCTCCATCGGCAGGGGGAGAAAATGTCTTTTGTATACATTTTTTTGCCCGACTTTGTTGAAGCGCACGGTGTGGACTACCCAGACCATGCTATCCCAGCCCTCGAAATACTCACCCAATGGAGTAGTGCCGAATTTGCCGTACGCCCCTTTTTCCTGCGTTATCATGAACGAATGTGCGCCCAAATGCTCCTCTGGTCTAAGCACCCGAGTGCTATGGTGCGCCGACTGAGCAGCGAAGGCATTCGTCCCCGATTGCCCTGGGGCATGGGTGTGCCGATGCTCAAACGAGACCCATCTCCCATTTTGCCCATCCTTGAAAACCTGAAAAACGATCCTTCCGAGACAGTTCGGCGCTCGGTGGCCAACAACCTGAACGACATCGCCAAAGACCATCCCGAACTTGTGCTTTGCATTGCGGAACGCTGGCTTGGGCAATCGGCAGAAACAGATTGGATCGTGCGACATGCCTGTCGTGGCTTGTTGAAAAAGGGGAATGCCGCCGCACTGGCGCATTTTGGCTTCCAAAAAGGGTTGGAAGGAATTGAAATTTCAAACTTTCAGGTATCGGGAAAAGTTTCGATTGGAGGGCGGCTTGAGTTTTCTTTTTCAATAAAAAACACAGCAAATGAACCGGCTCAAATTCGCCTTGAATATGGCATTGACTATCAAACCCTTTCAGGAAAAATCTCTTCTAAGATATTTAAAATCAAGGAATTAGAAATAAAAAGCGAGCAACTGGAAAACATTGCACGGCATCAAAGATTTCAAGATTTTACCACCCGGAAGCATTATGCGGGCCCTCACACCCTGCGTATTGTGGTGAATGGCGCGGCAATGACGGAGCAGGAATTTACAGTCATTGAATAACGGGCAAGTGGCTGATTTTTCGGACTTTTGCGCCCCATGTATTCAATTTTCAAACCACTTCTTTTTGCGCTATCTCCTGAGGCTGCGCACCGGGTCACCTTCCAGTTGCTCGACCTTGCCGCGGCATTCCCGCCCACGCGTTGGTTCATGCGATCCATGTTTTGTCTTCCCGACAAACGCCTTGAAAAGCAGGTAATGGGCTTGAACTTTCCAAATGTGGTTGGCCTGGCAGCTGGTTTTGACAAAGACGGGAAACACATTCCCGGCCTGGCTTGTCTGGGTTTTGGATTCGTCGAAGTGGGCACGGTCACCCCGATCGCACAAGCAGGAAATCCACAACCTCGTTTGTTTCGCCTGCCCCAAGACGAGGCCCTGATCAACCGCATGGGATTCAACAACGAAGGGCTAGACGCACTCACTGAATGCTTGGCACAGCTCCGCAAAAAAGGGATGCCAAATGGCCTAATCATTGGTGGAAATATAGGCAAAAACAAAGCTACACCCAATGAGGAAGCGGTGAATGACTACCTGATTTGCTTTGAGCAATTATTTCCCTGGGTCGATTATTTTGTAGTCAATGTAAGCTCACCCAATACGCCGGGTCTCCGTGAATTGCAGGAAAAAGAGCCGCTTACCCGACTTTTAAACCTATTGCAAGCTAAAAACCGGGCACAAAAAGCACCCAAGCCTATCCTGTTGAAAATCGCTCCCGACCTTACAGACAGTCAATTGGATGATATTGCAGACATCGTGCGTGCCACAGCCTTGACTGGGGTGATCGCGACCAACACCACCATTTCTAGAAGCGATTTAAAAACTCCGGAAACCCAAATTGCAGCAATTGGGATGGGCGGGCTGAGTGGCATGCCCGTTTGCGCGCGAGCCACCGAGGTTATTCGTTACCTGCGGCAAAAACTGGGCAAAGAAGTCGTCATCATCGGGGTGGGCGGCATCAATTCGGCCCAAGCCGCAAAAGAGAAACTGGAAGCTGGTGCAGATTTGGTGCAAGTGTATACCGGACTGGTTTATGAGGGACCTGGTTTGGTGCGGAATATTTTGAAAGCCCTGTAACAGAGAAATAATTTTTTGAAGAAAAGCCCGAATTCACGCAAAGAGATTCGGGCTTTTCTACTTTTGGCCGTCATTTAAAACGAAACACCTGACGTACATGAACAACTTCCACCCTTCCAGGCTATTCACGGCCTCTTGTTTTGCCCTTGTTACTACAGCCTTCGCCTTTGCCATTCGCGCAGGCATTTTGAACGAACTGCGCGACAAACTTGGCCTCGATGGTCACCAACTTGGCCTTATTAATCAAATGGTCCTGGGCATTGGTTTCCCAATCGCTACCATCGTAGGTGGCTTGCTTTACAACGAATTAGGGCCAAAACGTATGGTCTGGATTGCGTTCATTTGCCATTTGATCGGCATTTTGAGTACCATTTTTGCTGGCAGCTATGAAGTATTATTGGTGTCTAGTTTCTTCATTGGCTTCGGCAACGGCTCCGTGGAAGCCGCCTGCAATCCGATGATCGCAGCCATGTTTTCGAACAACAAGACCACCATGCTAAACCGCTTTCACGTATGGTTTCCTGGCGGCATTTTCCTCGGTTCGTTGATCTCTCAATTGATCACAGGAATGGGTATGTCCTGGCAGGTACAAGTTGCCGTTATGCTCATCCCGACCTTGATTTATGCATTCCTTTTTTGGGGTCAAAAGTTCCCTGAAGCCGCCGCAGCCGGTCAAGCCAAGCTCAGCGACAACCTCCGCGGAATGCTCAACCCGTTATACTTGTTTATGCTTGCCTGCATGGTACTCACGGCCAACACCGAATTGAGTACCCAACAATGGGTAGGGCTTTTGCTGAAATCTTCCGGCGCAGAGCCAATGATCATTTTGGCGCTTACCACGGGTTTGATGGCCGTTGGTCGTTTCTATGCAGGACCCGTAATTCACCGTTTCAACCCAACCGGTGTGCTTTGGGGCTCCGCGATTATGGCAGCCATAGGCATTTATTTACTTGGCCACACGACTGGCGGGATGACCTATGTTGCCGCCATTCTTTTTGCCGTGGGCGTGTGCTATTTCTGGCCTACCATGTTGGGATTCACCGGAGAATATATTCCAAAATCTGGTGCGTTAGGGATGTCGGTTATGGGTGGCATGGGTATGTTTGCCACCGGACTTTTGCAGCCCATCGTAGGTGGCTGGATTGATGGTTCCATGAAAACCGCTGAGGCGAGCGGCCTTACCGGCCCTGCTGCCGAACTCATTGCCGGACAAGAGACCCTGGGTAAATTGGTTATCTTCCCCCTAATTCTTATCGTAGCTTTTGGTGCGTTATGGTTTTATATGCGCGGGCGGAAAAGCGAGGACTAAGCGGATAAACAAGAGACTGTTCCAAGCTACTGGACTGTTTCACAAGTATTATTTCTTGACAGGATTTACAGCATAAACAGGATGGAGCGGGGTGAAATCCTGTTTATTTTGTCAAAATTAAAGCACTATGCCAACACTCTACCTAATCCCCTGCCCTATCGCTGAAAACGCGTTGCATACTGTGCCGCCATATACGCAGGGAATTGCGCGAAACTTGGAAATTTTTATCGTGGAACGGGCAAAAACGGCAAGGCATTTCATCAAAAGCCTGGCCCCTGCTCGACCCATTCAGGAGATGGTTTTTGTTGAATTGCCTGACAATCAGGATCTTGAAGAAGCTGAGTTGGTTTTCCGGGATGCTGTGAAGTCAGGTAAAGACGTTGGGTTACTTTCTGAAGCAGGCTGCCCTGGTGTAGCTGACCCTGGTGCCGCTATTGTGGCGCTCGCGCACAGGGAAGGGGTAAAAGTAGTGCCGCTGGTGGGGCCATCCTCCATTTTGCTGGCCCTTATGGCCTCGGGTATGAATGGACAACGATTCAGTTTCAATGGATACCTCCCGCCCAAACGCCCAGAACTTGCCAAAGAACTCCGTCGTTTGGAAAACCTTTCTCGACAGCAAGACCAAACCCAGATTTTTATTGAAACTCCCTATCGCTCCCAGATGGTGTTGGAAGTAGCTCTGGAATCCTTGCAGCCCAGCACGTTGTTTGGGGTGGCACAAGACCTCTCTGGGGAAGCAGAGTTCACCCGAACACTTTCTGTGAAGGATTGGAAAAAGTCGGGGAAAAAGACCTTGGAAAAACTGCCGGGAGTGTTTTTGGTGTACGCTGGGAACAAGGCGTATTTACCCCTTCCTTAATCATCGAATAATCGCAAACTGCGCCCCAAAATTCATGCGCAACGTAGGAATAAACTTAGGCGCCTCTGTGTAGATTTCCGGGTTTTCGCTCCAAATAATGGACGGTCGAGCGATAAGTCGAAAGCCCTTGGTTCGGAACAAATTGAATCCTATTCCAAAATTATAACTCGTCGTGCGCTTTTTAAAAAGCTGCTCATGCCTGAATTCATTGAACGATTGGAAGTCCAATTCCGCACCACTGAACACGAGGCGATCCGGTGTGCTTGCGTCCAAAAAGTCGAAGGTCACTCCCGCCTGCAAGTAGACACATTGACAACGGTGCACCCGTATTTCAGCCTTGATGGGCACCGTCCAGTAGGCTGGATCGAAGTTGCGAATATTTGATTTGTATCGCGTAACCAGCACACCATTTACTTCTTTTTGAATCACTTGTCCGGCAAAAACCGGGTACTCATACGCTTGATAATATTTACGCCCGATACCCAGGCCAAAGGCAAACGATTCAATCGGCACTTCCAACTGAAAACTAGGGATAAATCGAGGGGTTTCGCCCTTGGTCAATTGGCGCACATCAAAGGCCATTTCGATACCGCCAATCAGTTTGCCAAAATTTCTTTGGGAAAAACCTTGTTGAATAACCAGTGTAAGAGCAAGAAGCAGTGTGATTTTTTTCATAGCGCTAAAGTTTGGTTCAAAGATAAAGGAATACTGCTTTTCGCTGCTTTTTGTCCAAGAAGGAATAACTACTTAGCCTCCAAGTATTTTTTTTGCCACTAATTGCACTAATTTGGATAACAAATTAGTGTAAATTAGTGGCAAAAGTCAAACGGCCTAACCAGTAACCTTAGGAATGCGGCAGGGCTGATTTCAGACCAGTAAAAATGAAAAACCCCGCCCAGCATAAGCCGAGCGGGGTTTCTATATCGTAGGTTCTAATTAACTTTATTTGATTTTAGCGATGTCAGCACTGGTGTTCAAGCCGCGGCTAGTCCATTCGATTTGGTCTGGGTTGCCACAAGTAGCCAACTCAACTTTAGCACTTTCAACCAAGGTGAGGCCAGTTACTTTGTTGCCAATGTGACCATTCTCGCGGTAGTTGCTCTCCCAATTCACTTTGTATTCGTTTACGCTTGCGATCAATGTTTCGTTGATCGTAGCAACGGTAAGTGTTTCAGGATTTACGCCAGCCACGAAGTGTGTGCCGAGGTATTCGCCTTGCTTGCTGAATACGCTGATGCTGTAAGTCTTCGTGCCACGGCTAAAACCGCGAGCGATATTGTAAAGTACTGCGGTGTATTCTTTTGTCTCGAAAGCTGCTACTGGTTCTGGGCAAACAGGCATGTTGCTGTAAGATGCGCTGCGCTCCAACTCAGGAAGGAACTGGTAAAAATCCCAACCTAGGCGAGCGGCTTTCACTGCTGGGCGGGTTTCAAGTTGGCCTTGCAGATCCTGTGCGTTGAAGGAGTAAGGAAGCGAAGCCTTTGGAAACTGAGCCAAGAAATCTTGGAACGTAGGCGTTGCGTCCTGAGCATTCAGGGTAACGATGCTTGCAAGTGCAAGAAGTAGAGCCGGGATTAATTTTGAATTTTTCATTGTAAAGATCGGATTTGGATTTTGTGAGTGGAGTATTATTCTGCGTCTTGATTAGTGTGTGTATGCCAGTTTCTCCTTCTAGTTCAAATTGCTTGCCAAAAAAGAAAAGTGAGGCTGTTTTGCAGAAAAATATTTCCAAAAAAGTGAGAATTAGACTTTTTAGGGTATTAAAGTCACATTTATCGGTACTGTTTTTTGAGAAAACGGTTACCAATGGCCTTGCCAACATTTCAAAGAACCTACGATGATTATCAATTACTTATGCGCTAAAACCGTGAACGGATGCCTAGTTAAAGTTTTTCCGAGCCGTGTTTTTTCCGTGCCAGCAAATTTTTTTTAAGAAAAATAACTACAAGTTCCCGATTTCCCAAAGATTCCAGCCTTCAGGCAATGTTGCTTTCTGTTCGAGCGTGTAGTTGGTCTCCAGAAAATCCCAGTTTAAAATTGGATTTTGGCCTTGCCACTGCGAGCGCAGCGCTTCATTGAAGAGCACAAAACTTCCTGAGGGAAAATCCGGGTATCTGCGCTCCCAGAGGTTTCTGAATTGAACCTCGGGAAGATACCTGCGCATGGCCACATCAAGATCAAAGGCATAGACGATGGCATTGGGGGGCAACACCATTTTCAACTGACCCGCCACCGTAGCTTCTAATTTATTGCGAGCAAGTGAAGGCGCGAGATATTTGGCACAGCACAAAATCTGCAAACTAAGCGCTCCGACCAAAAGCCAGGTCGTCAATCGGCGAAAAAAGAGGAAGCCATAACAATAGAATCTGTCCCAGGCCGGAAAAAGCAACAGCAGCAACAGCACGTAGGCAGGGAGCAGATGACGGAGGTTCTGGTGCGGAATTCCCCCGAGCAAAATCAGGTAGGTCACGATGCTGATCAACAAGATTTTTTTGGCAGGAAGGACGAGGTCTGTCTTTTTAAAAAGGAAAAACAACCCTGGCAACCCTAAACAAAATGCGGGGTGAGCAAGCGGAAAGCATAGGAACAAGAAATTAGGCAAAGGATAGTGCGAAAGGCCGTTTTCGTTGTTGAAAGTACGTTGGAAAAAATTTCCGACCGACCAATGCCGCAACATGGAGTGTGCAAGCGGATTTTCAGCCCCCCCCGTCTTCAACCAGAAATGCGGTAACAAAGCCAGACTACTTACAGCTACTGCCAGGGCCAAAGCCATCCATTTTTTTTGAGTCCATAAAGAATAAGTAAGCGCTATTGCCAGCGGCAACAACAAGGCCGCCAGCGCATATCGTGTGCTGAGGGCCAGGGCACCAAACACTGCTGCCCAAATTAGATCTTTGATTCGGCTGTTTTCAAAAGCCCGAAGACCAAAGAAAAAAGTCGCCAGCGCGAAGACCAAGCCCAGTCCATCACTCATGCTAGTCAGTCCGGCACGGAAAAACATTGGCGCAAACACCAAACCCGATCCGGCAAAAGCCCAACGGCTCTCCGCCCGAGCGCCTGGCGCGAGTAAAGCCAAGATTCGCTCAAAAGTCCAAAGCCCAAATACCGCTGCTAACCAGGATACCATTTGTAAAGCAAGCACCGAATCACCTATAATACTGTGCAACAGCGCAGCAGCCAGCGGAAAGCCCCCGGCAAATTCCGTATCCCCAATACCAACCGCAGGAATGGGCTGTCCGCGCCATCGGTCAAATATAGCAACACTCTGGCGTAGATACTCGTGGGCATCCTGACCATATAGGCCATTGAAGTTCAATAGATAACACAGCAGTACAAGACTCAAAAAATAGAGCCCAGGCAGTAGTCTGGGGAGTATGGAAAGCGCATTCATACCTACAAGTTACTGTCTAGCGGCGCATTCGGATCGTTGAATGGTTTGCTTACGAGTTCTTTGCCATCTTGCCACACTTCTAATCCATAATCAGTGTACACCACCGTGATTTGTCTCCGATCAGGAAGTGAGAAGCTGCGGCCTTGTTTTAGTTCGTCTTTGTTGTTGAAGGTGCCGATAACTTCCCCATTTTTTTTGATGGTCATGTTTGATAAATTTTCGCCCCATTCGATTAAGACCAGGTCGGCGTTGTCGAGGGTTACTGTTTTTTGGTACATCGGAAGTAAAATAGGTATTTATGTTTTTGAAAAATTCCTGAACACGCTTTAAACCTTTCTCGTAAGCTGTTATTGTGGTCTAAAGGTCTTACATTTTGCAATAAACACCGATGAAAGTAACTGGTACCCTACAGAGTATAAAGAGTACCGTACTTTTGCGCTTCGGCAAAAAGCCGCAACACCATACCATGTCCCGTTCCAGACGCACTCAAGCACTCCTCCAGTTTGGCCTGTTCGCAGGCATTTTGGTGTTTGCCAACATTGTAGCCAACTCTTTTTACGGCCATCTCGACCTCACGGAAGAAAAACGCTTTACGCTCACTAAGCCTACCAAAACGCTATTGCGTGGGCTAAAAGACCGCGTTTATGTGCGTGTGCTACTTGACGGAGAATTTCCCGCCGGCTTCAAGCGACTTCAGACGGCAACCAAAGAAATGCTCGACGACTTCCGTTCCGAAAGCGGATACCTTGATTATCAATTTGAAAACCCCTCTTTGGGTACGGTGGAAGAAGTAAACGAGCGCCGCAAATCCCTGGCCGACGATGGCATCATGCCCTTCAATCTTCGCGTAGCCGATATGGGCGAGAGTTCGCAACAATTGATCTACCCTGTAGCGATTTTCCACTATAATGGCCGCCAAATGACGGTAAAACTCCTGGAAAATAACTCTCCCTCGCTTTCGCCGGATGAGGTGATCAACAATTCGGTAACGCTGTTGGAATACAAATTTGCCAACGTCATCAAAAAACTCAAGACTCCACAAAAGCCAATCATCCTGTTCACCCGCAATCACGGCGAGCTCAATGACTTGCAAACTATTGATTTAGAACGTGGTCTTCAACAGTTCTATGATACCGACCGCATTACGTTAGATTCTGTG
>Ga0136636_10002525_pt1 | contig 10905 bp, 13 predicted proteins | sample AntDrymUQ8522106_2_FD_104653 | JGI IMG/M metagenome (GOLD analysis project Ga0136636, IMG submission 104653) | Polar desert sand microbial communities from Dry Valleys, Antarctica - metaG UQ852 (21.06) | ecosystem: Environmental > Terrestrial > Soil > Desert | place: Antarctica: Dry Valley... | reverse complement strand
CATTACGCTAAAACACTGGCCGGTTGATTATCAAAGCATCCTCCTGGCTGGTTTATATCTTCCAAACGGAAAGAAATCACAAGGCGAGGTTCGATTTAACGAATTAGCCTCATCCCTGGAATCGTGGCTAACATACTATACCAATTTTCCAAAGAATCAGAAAAGATCAATTCTGGAAGAAGCGGGGTATCAAATCTCGTTGTATCACGAATTAATTGAGCAGGCTAAAGGAACTTTGCCTGAAACAGAATTGAATAAAATGGAAGAAAAGCTGATGGCGTTTGCAGGCAAATTGGAGCTTTGAAAAAAGATAATTTAAAAATCATGAAAAAGCTTGTTGTTTTTTTTCTCTGTTGCTTTTGACTGACTGATCTATCAATAGTCAGGATTAATACAGGCTGTCCTTATGAATTGAATCTAAAGACTGAATAAATTGTGCGCTATCGGCAAGCAAAGTTCGCTGATTTGAAATTGAATCAAGTCCAATGGTTCCGGATGATTCAAAGTTTAATTGATTATTGAATAACGAGAAAAACAAAACAACTGAAACCAAACCTGTTTTCAAACCCAATCCCTGAACGGAAAATATCCAGCCCAGAAAACTGGAAAATGAATTCTGCCTGAGCTTCGAACGGCTATTCTTAAGCATGAAAGAATACATCAAACGATCTTCGACTGATTGATCTGGTTTACCAACAAAATCGTTCCGAAGAAGTTCTGTAAATAATTGGTCTTGATTTTTTCTGTTCATGATGTTCTATTTTTAAAATTCAATTTCATTTTTAAGATAATCCAGCTTCCCGGCCAACAATTTCTTGGCATAAAACAAACGCGATTTTACAGTTCCCTCCGGAAGTTCCAATATTTCGGCGACTTCTTTGATTGAAAAACCTTCGCGATACCGAAGCAAAAATGCCGATCGGTGTTCCTCGCCCAAGTCGTCGAGAGTAGCAAATATTTTCTCAATAATCTGCTCTGGTTCAATGCAGGTTTCGCTTAAATAATCAAGTTTGGGCTGTGCCGATTCAAAATCCTCATATTCTTGCCTGACGTTCCGGCGACGGTATTCATTTTTGCACATATTATTGGCTACCGAATACAGCCAGGTTTTAAAAGGAAATGACGAACTATAACTTTCAGGCTTTTCAATAAGTTTTAGAAATAGTTCCTGCAAAAAATCGTTGGTCTGTTCATCCGAATTTCCCAGCATCCGATAGAAATAGTAATACATCCGGTCTTTGTACCGATGGTAAAGTTCGCCGAATGCTGCCTGATCGCCTACTGCGATTTGCTTCATCAACTCACTGTCGCTGTAATCCCTGTTTTTTCTCCGGAAAATCAATTCGCCGATTTTTTTAAGATTAGCCAAATTAAAGCAATGTATGAACCAATTATGACCAGCGGAGCCAAAGTAATACGCCTGAAACTGAAAATTTCTTCGTTAAAGACGTCTGGATTGGCCGACCCGCCGCCACTCATCAGAATGAAACCCAAAGTTAGCAAACCAACAATCAGGATCAAAATCAGATATTTATTTTTTGTGAAGATCATGGTTTTTCTAGTCTGTACACTCCAAAAACAAAAAGTTCAGATTTTTGGATAAAAAAATTACCGTCAAAAAAAATTTATACTGAAATTCTTTTGACGGTAACAATTCGCGATGATTAAAACGAAACAAACACTATACCTTATCCCATGGAATTGAGGCAAGCATCAGTACAAAAGCGATCAGAAAGAAGATCGTAGCTATTCTAAATTTGCCCATATCTGATTTTGCTTTTTTTGACTTAGCACGGCCAATGTGGACCAGAACAACGGCAATCAGCATCATTAAAAAATGTTCGACGGCGTAAAAACGCAATCCGGAATCCTTCATTGCAGCTCCGAAATCAGACATGGCCAGTTTGGTAACCGGACTCAGAAAAAAGTACAAAACCAAACCTGATAATAATTGCAGGTCCATTAATGAGGTAAAAACAATTCCTAAGATATTGTCTGTCTTTTTCCAGGGGTGATTACCCATCCAACCAATAATATATTTGACCAAAGTAATGGTCAGACTAAGCAAAAGTACCCATCTTAAGATACTATGAAACATTAAAAATCCTGTATACATTCTTGATATCTATTAATACGTTTTGAAGATAAACGCATGAGATCAGTTTTGGTTGAGAATTATTTTAGTATTTCCAGCCCCTCAACCATCCGAAAACCCTCCGTCTGATCAACCGACATCCGAATCATTTTTCTGGCCAACACATCGGTAGGCGTTGGTCTGTATTTCCGGAATACAAATCGGGTAAAAAACCTACTGGCAACCAAACCTATGCGCTCTCCCAATCTTTGTTCCTGACGATGTCCATCCAAAATTGAAGGTCGGAAAATAAGCAACTTCCTGAAATTTAACTGAGCCACAGCAACTTCCAATTCGCCTTTAATTCTTGAGTAAAATACCGAAGATTTGGGATTCGCACCAATCGACGAAACTAAAACATAGGTCGAAACCCCGTTTTCGGCTGCGGCTTTGGCAAATTCATGTTGATAGGTAAAATCAACCCTGTATTGATTTTCTTTGGTTCCGGCCTTTTTTATGGTTGTACCAAGTGTTGAAAAAAGAACATCACCTTTCACCAAATGCTTCCAATGTTCAGGTTGTTTAAAATCGATGATATTTTCTTCGAGATTCGAATGGATGATTCCTGTTCTTCTGCGAACAAAAATTCTAACCTTCTCAAATTCTGCATGGTGAACTAACTGATTAACCAATTTATGTCCAACCAGACCACTTGCACCAATAATGATTGCGATTCGTTTCATATTAAAGTTTTTTTATGATTCCGTCATTTACCAACTGTTGGAAATGGTCTGAAATGGTTTTTTCAAACGGTGTAAATACCAGTCCAAGATCTTTTTGGATATAATCATTGTCGAATTTGAGGTCGTAACCAACATTCAGTTTCACATATTTGCGTGAGAAACCCGCTATTGGAGCAATCAGCCAGAATAACCATTTGGGAACAAACGACTTTGGCAGCGGATAATTTGGAAAATATTTCCGGATCGCATTGGCCACATCGAGAAAGGTTTTGTGATCGCTCACGCAGAGGTGACGAGCTGAGGAAGTACTTGTAAATCCTGCCAGAATATGCGCTTTGGCCACATCGCGCACATCAACAAAGCCCATTTCCCCGGTAGGAACTCCAGTTCTGAACTTGCCGGTAGCCATCTGAATCATCAAATCAATACTGGTAGAGTCGGTTCGCTTGCTGAGCGAAGGACCCATGATTAATCCGGGATTGATGGTGAGCAGATCCCAGCGATTCTGCTTTCCGGCCATTTCCCAGGCCAACTTTTCTGCTAAAGTTTTCGAATAAGAATATGGTTGATGTTTGACCGAGCTTGAAAAATTCCAGTGCTCTTCAGTAAAAATGCCATTTTGGGTTTTGTGTATGTCTATGGCATCTCCAAATACCGCAACCACACTCGATGTAAGCACTACACGTTTTACGCTTTCTGTTTTATTCACCGATTCAAGAACATTTCGGGTTCCTTCCAAAGCTGGCTCAACGAGTTCTTTTTGGGCATTTTTTATTCCTGAAATTTTAAAAGGAGAAGCTGTATGGATAACCAGTTCGCATCCGGACATGGCTTCCTTAAAACTTCCGGCCTTTAATAAATCAGCTTCGAAAAACTCGAGTGTACCGTTGCTTTTAACTGCCAATGCAGTCAGATGTGAAAATTTATCCTTTTGCGCCAGATTTCGCACGGTTGTCCGCACCTCACGACCTTCGTCGAGTAATTGTTTAACGATCCATGAAGCCAGGTATCCTGTTCCTCCGGTCACCAAAATGGGTTTTGTCTGATCAATTGTTTTCATAATCCAGTTTCTATTTCCCCTAAAGTTACAAAATCAATTGAATACAATTTTGATAATAGGGCATAAACGAAACCTTCAAACTGAAAAATTGTTTAAACTATTTCAGATAGAATTACGCAAAATAAATTGAAACGAATTGGATATCTGCTTGAAAGGCTCCCCATTAATAAACGAAGCTGCCATTTTTCCCATTTCCCTGAAATCAGTGGTTAAAACAGAGATTCCTCCATGAAGTATTTCTTTCATGGGCGTTTCGTCATATGAAATTATCCCGACATCTGTTCCCGATAGCCACTTTTTGGATTCAACTTCTTTAATCAGACTAATTAATTCCATATCGCTATAAACCAAATAAATGGTTTGGGGCTGAACTTTCGACTGATCGAGTTTTCTGACAATTTCATAAGAAATTTTTATTTCGTCGCAAAACCGTTTAAATCCTTTGATACACCCTTCAGGAATAAATTGAAAAGGGCTATCGGAACTACTTAGTACAAATCTTTTGTATTTGTAGATTCTATCGCGTTGAGAAATCAGACCATGGTAAATATCATCTTCAAAATCCTGAAAAACAGCAGCATATTTTCCCTTTAATCCAGCTACTGACTTATCCAAAACGATCAGCTTACGTTCAGGTATTTTTGCCAAAATCTTCGAAACATCTTCATTGAAATGCGGCATTACTGCATAAAAACTGTATTTACCCAGATTTTCGCGAATCAATTTTTCGAAGCGTTTTATATCGTAATGATGAAAAAAGACATCGACTTCAATGCCAGGATTCAAGTGATGCAGGATCGCATCATACAAAATCTCCTTGTAGGCATTCATCCGGTCGAAAAGCAAAAACACTTTGGTTTTCTCCTGAACCTGAATGCTGGATATGTAATAACCTTTGCCTTGCTGCGAAGAGATGATCCCCATTTCGCGCAGTTCCTCATAGGCGCGAATGATAGTTCCGGGAGCCAGTCCGAATTCTTCCCTGATTTTATGAATCGAAGGCATTTTCATTCCTACCGAAATTTTCTGTTGTACAATTCCGTCCAAAACATTCGCAACAATCTGCTTATAAACCGGAATCATCGATTTTGGCTCAATTTGAAAAGACAAATTCATATACGAAAGTATTTTATAACATATCCAATGTAAAAGTGCAAAGATAACAGGAAAGTATACTTTTGACTGAATAAGTATAGTAAAGTTAAAAATTAACCAAACAATAAATAAAATCTGACTGTATGATTATTCTGACAAATTACTGGCTTGCTATTCTATTTTGCATTTTTGCAATGATTTGCTGGGGTTCCTGGTCGAATACCCAAAAACTGGTTCAAAGCAACTGGCGTTTCGAGCTTTTTTACTGGGATTTAATCATCGGAATCCTTCTTGTATCAATACTTTCAGCATTTACAGTTGGAAGCATGGGCGAAACCGGTCGTTCTTTCACTGACGATTTGAAACAAGCCGATTTTAACTCCATCCTGTTTGCCATGTTGGGCGGATTGCTCTGGAATGTGGGTAATCTTTTGCTGGTGGCAGCCATTGCCATTGCCGGAATGTCGGTTGCTTTCCCGATTGGAGGCGGTCTGGCGTGGGTATTGGGAATCATCCTGAATTACATTAATGTAGTTGCCAAAGGAGGCATACCAAGCAGCAACCCGCTTGAACTTTGGATTGGCGTGGTTATAATTGTTGCGGCCATCTTTTTAAGCGGCAAATCGTTTCAGAAATTAGCTTCAGAAAAGAAACAAACTTCGATGAAAGGAATTCTGATTTCGGTTATCGCCGGTTTGTTCATCGCTTTCTTTTACCCGGTAGTTGTCAACTCGCTCGATGCCCAATTTGTTTCAGGAGGAAAAGGAACTTTAACACCTTATACCGGCGTATTCTTCTTCGCTGTTGGAGTTTTCATCAGCACATTCATTATCAATCCAATAGCAATGCGCTGGCCACTGACCGGCACACCTGTAAAAATGAAAGCCTATTTTGAAGGAAGTATGAAAACCCATTTAACCGGTGTTTTAGGTGGCGGAATATGGATGCTTGGAATGGTTTTCAGTTATATGGCCGTTAGTAAAGCCAATCCGGCCATAGCCTATGCTTTGTCGAATGCAGCACCTGTGGTTGCTATCCTTTGGGGAGTATTTGTCTGGAAAGAGTTTAAAGGTGCACCTAAAGGAACAAATCGTTTGCTGACTATCATGTTCGTTTGCTATATCATTGGATTGGTGCTCATTACGATGTCAAATGCTTAAAATAGTATATAGTCACAGTCGCAGTTGCAGTTGCAGTCGCAGTCGCAGTCGCAGTCGCAGTTTTCAGATTTCGCATTGAAGATAGACTGTCGTTCAAATTTAATAAAAACTCAAAATAATGAAAATGATTACACGAATTTTAATCCTGTTTGCCTTCTTCGGAATTGGCATTAGTCAGGCACAAAATGGGAAATGGCAAGGGCTGTCCGTCGATTTCACTCACGGGATACTGAAAGTTTCAGAGAACAAACGATTTTTGGTTTTTGAAGATGGAACTCCGTTTTTCTATTTGGGTGATACCGGCTGGGAATTGCTCCACAGACTTTCTAAAACCGATACTGAAAAATACCTTGAAAATCGACGTGAAAAAGGATATACAGTCATTCAGGCAGTGGCTTTGGCCGAGCTTGACGGCTTAAATACACCAAACGCTGAAGGTGAAAAACCTCTGCTAAACAACGACCCAACCAAACCCAACGAAAAGTATTTCGCTCATGTGGATTGGGTTGTTAAAAAGGCCGCCGAAAAAGGAATTTTCATAGGATTACTTCCTACATGGGGCGACAAATGGAACAAAAAATGGGGCGAAGGTCCTGAAATTTTCACTCCTGAAAACGCAAAAATTTTTGGGAAATTTCTGGGCAACCGCTATAAAAACAGTCCGAATATCATCTGGATTTTGGGTGGCGACCGCCCTGTTGAAACTGATATTCACAAGCAAATTATTCAGGAAATGGCAGATGGTTTGCGCCAGGGAGATGGTGGAAACCATTTAACTTCCTTTCACCCATCAGGAGGTAGCGGATCGACACAATATTTTTCCAACGAAACTACACTGCTCGATTTTAACATGCGTCAGAATGGACATAGTTTAAGCTATACCGAGCGCTATCACCAAACCTCTGATGATTACAACCTTACACCCGTAAAGCCTGTACTTGATTCAGAGCCGGTTTATGAAGACCATCCGATCAATTTCAATCCTGATCAAAATGGGCACTCGGTTGCTGCCGATGTACGCCGACCATTGTATTGGAACCTTTTTCAGGGAGCCTGCGGTCATACCTACGGACACCATTCGGTTTGGCAAATGTATGCGCCCGACAAACAAGCCATCAACCGTCCACTCATGCCGTGGAACGAAGCGATTGATCAGCCAGGTGCAGCTCAAATGATTTACGGACGATTATTGATGGAATCGCGCCCCTTTCTGACCCGGATTCCTGATAATTCAATCATTGTAACTGACAATGTTCCAACATCAGTTCCGGGAGCCGGAGCATATCAATTCGTTGCAACACGCGATCAGGATGGAACTTATGCCATGATTTATGCGCCCGTTGGCCGAAAGTTCAGCGTAAAAATGGATGTGATTAAAGGGAAAGACGTCAATGCGTGGTGGTACAATCCGCGCAACGGAAAAGCCACGTTGATTGGGAAATTCGCCAATACTGGTACAAAAGCATTCATTTCGCCTGAACCTGGAGAAAGCACCGACTGGATTTTGGTTCTCGATGATGCCTCGAAGAAATATCCCGCACCGGGAACAATAAAGTGATCAGTAATCAGTCTCAGTAATCAGTAATTCAGTAAATCAATGAAAGCAGGAATAAGCAGTTACACCTACACGTGGGCCATTGGAGTTCCAGGGAAAGAGCCCGAAAATCCAATGTCAGTTTTCGAACTGATTGAAACAGCAAGCGCTTTGGGAGTTCAAGTGGTTCAGATTGCAGATAATTTGCCACTTGAAAAATTCTCAATTCCTGAATTGGAACAAATCAAGCAGTTTGCCGATCATCGTGGAATCCAAATCGAAGTTGGAGCCCGATGGATGAGCTTTGATCGACTCAAAATGTACCTGAATATCGCTTTGATTATGCGCTCACCTCTCCTCCGCTTTGTGATTGATGGGCCTGGATTCGAGCCAAATCTGGAAGAAATACATTTGATCATTCGGCATATTGTTCCGGAACTTGAGAAATTGAATATCTGTCTGGTCATCGAAAATCATGACCGGCTTTTGGCTCGCGAGTTCGTTGAAATCGTTCAAGAATCAGGAAGTAAAAATGTGGGGATTTGCCTGGATACGGTCAATTCGATGGGTGCTGGTGAAGGTTTGGAAACGGTGATTGGATTGCTTGCCCCATTAACCAGAAACCTGCATGTCAAGGAATTTTCAATCCGTCGTGTTTCGCACAAAATGGGTTTTGTAATCGAAGGTTGCCCATTGGGAAAAGGAATGTTGCCGATTGCAGAATTGATTTCAAAAGTTTCAGCACATTGCCAGTCTGCCATTCTGGAACAATGGACACCACCTGAAGAAACCATCGAAAAGACCATTCAGAAAGAAAAAGAATGGGCTATTGAAAGTATCATGTATTTAAAATCAATACTTTAAAATATAAAAAAAATGAAAAAAATCGCATTAGTAGGAGCTGGAGGCAAAATGGGTATGCGGCTAAGCCGAAACCTGAAAGATTCTCCGTTTGAAATGAAATACGTTGAAATCAGCGAAGCCGGAATCGAAAAACTCACTGAACTGGGCGTTCAGATCAGCGATGGAGCACAGGTTGTTCCTGAAGCTGATGTAGTAATTCTGGCAGTTCCCGACGTGGCTTTAGCCAAAGTTTCGGCAACCATAATTCCACAGATGAAAAAAGATGCAATCCTAATGACCCTCGACCCTGCCGTTGCCCGTGCCGGACGCTTGTTTTTACGCGACGACATTTCGTATTTTATTGCACATCCTTCGCATCCTTCGGTTTTCAACTGGGAACCAACTCCTGAAGCACAGGCCGACTTCTTTGGCGGAACTTTGGCTAAACAAACCATCGTCTGTGCCTTGATGCAAGGACCGGATTCGGATTTTGAATTGGGTGAATTGGTTGCCAAAACCATGTATGCACCAGTTTCGAAAGCATTCAAAATAACTATGGAACAGATGGCGCTGCTAGAACCTGCACTAGTCGAAACGCTGTCTTCATCCTGTCTCGATTTGGTTCGCGAAGGCATGGAAGAAATCATAGCAAGAGGCGTTCCTGCGGATGCAGCTCGGGCTTTCTTACTCGGACACATCAATATTCAATTAGCAGTACTTTTCAAAGAATTACCTAATGCTGTATTCTCTGATGCGGCCAACAAAGCGCTTCAACGTGGTCGGAGTATTCTGTTCAAAGACGACTGGAAACAGATTTTCGAACCTGAGAATGTGCTGCAACAAGTTATTGACATCACTTAGCTGTTTAATGTTTAATGTTCAAAGTTTAAAGATGAAAAAATTACGATTCGCCATATTCGGTTGTGGCTTCTGGAGTCAGTTTCAGTTGGGAGCCTGGAAGGAACTGGAAGGAGTTGAGTGTGTTGCACTTTTCAACCGTACCAAATCAAAAGCCGAGGATTTAGCCAAAAGATTTGGAGTACCACGGGTTTATGATGATGCCGAAGAACTGCTTAAGACTGAAAAAATTGACTTCATCGACATCATCACCGATGTGGATACCCATGAAAAATATACACTTTTAGGTGCAAAATATGGAGTGGATGTCATTTGCCAGAAGCCGCTGGCGCCAAGTCTGGATGCAGTAAAACGAATGATGAAGGCAACGAAAGAAGCCGGTGTAAGGTTTTACGTGCATGAGAATTATCGCTGGCAACCACAGCTTCGCCGGATGAAAGCCTTGCTCGATTCCGGAATTATTGGAACGCCCTTCCGCTGCAATTCGTTGTGGAATACTGCATTTCCTCTGTTTGAAACACAACCTTTTCTGGCAACCCTGGAGCAATTTGCCTTAACCGACCAAGGCTCGCATCAGTTCGATGTTCTTCGTTATTTGTTTGGCGAAGTGTCAACTATCTATACTCAAATTCAAACGGTTAATCCAACTATTAAAGGCGAAGATGTTGCGACCTCATTATTCAGGATGAAAAACGGGATGGTTTGCGTTCAGCAGATTTCGTTCAGTTCGCCTTTGGAAAAGGAAGTTTTTCCGCAAATTCTTCTCGTTGTTGAAGGAAACAAAGGCTGCATTCGTCTGGATGCCGATTATAACTTTGCAATAACCGTTGGGAATACTACGACTTACGAGAAGTTGGAAATGCAGAAATATGCCTGGCAAACCGATCGTTTAGAGCCGGAACCGCCAAGCATTGTGGCTTGCAATAATGACATTCTTCAGGATATGCTGGGCAATTCCAAGGCCGAAACCACAGACGACGACAACTTTGAAACCGTAAGATTAGTTTGGGCTGGCTATGAATCGGCTGCTTCAGGAAAAGTCATAAAAATGAATGAATTTTAACTGTTTGATTAGAAGGTTAGATTAACTTCATTTTTATCTTGGAACCAAATAGTGCAAAACAAAATGAGCCCTGAACAACGAATCAAGTCCTACGGAAGTGCAGATACGCCTCCAAAGCAGATTTCTCTGAAAGCCGGCCAGCTTGAACTGGTCTATGAAAATGGAAGCATCCGTTGGATCAGATTGGGAAATAGCGAGATCGTCCGGATGATTTATTCGGCTGTTCGCGACCGGAACTGGGGAACGATAGAACCCATCATCGAGGAGTAAATCACTGAAATTAAACCAGATTCATTTGATATTCGATTGCGTGTCGCTTATCATGCAAATCACATCCATTTTGTGGCGAATTACCACATTTCAGGAGAGAGCAATCGGATCCGGTTCGAAATGAACGGAACGGCTCAATGCGATTTCCTGAAAAACCGGATCGGTTTCTGCGTGCTACATCCTATTCGTGAATGTGCCGGAAAAT
>Ga0136636_10002524_pt1 | contig 10905 bp, 8 predicted proteins | sample AntDrymUQ8522106_2_FD_104653 | JGI IMG/M metagenome (GOLD analysis project Ga0136636, IMG submission 104653) | Polar desert sand microbial communities from Dry Valleys, Antarctica - metaG UQ852 (21.06) | ecosystem: Environmental > Terrestrial > Soil > Desert | place: Antarctica: Dry Valley... | reverse complement strand
TTGGGCCGCGAATCGTGGACTTCATGACCACCGACCACTTGGGTGACATTGCCGTGGCCAGCGCAGGGTCACGGTCGTTGTTGCCCGCGGGTCATGGGTTTGGCCTGGGCTTTGCCGTGCGCAAGCATTTGGGTGTGGCGACGGTTCCTGGATCGGTGGGAACGTACTTTTGGGGGGGCTTGGCAGGCACCACGTTTTTTGTCGACCCTGCGTTGAATTTGTTCGCGATCCTGATGCTGCAGGCACCCAACCAGCGTGAGTACTACCGCATGTTGTTTCGGGACATGGTGTATGCGGCTGTGATGGACTGAATATGATGAAGAAGGGCTCTGTCGCGTTGTTTGCAAGCGGTCGCTTTTAGACCGACGGACGTGCCACCGCCCTTATGCTGGACGGACTTGTCCTGCGAGCGCGTAAAACTGGTTGGCGAAAGACATCTCTTCGCAACCCGGCATGGACATTTGCCCTTTGCGAATCATGTGCATCAATTCGACTCCACCCAGCACACCACGCTCCTGCATCATCTCTTCAAGATGACGGTAGCTCAATGGGTAGGCCGCATACCAGCGGATGCACACCAAGATCACATCGATTGGGAAACGCATTCCTTTGGTATTGAGCATGGCAGGTCTACGCGATCAGATAACAGCCGGGTAGCATACGTCATGGGCTCGTTGGCCAATGCGACAGAACCGGTTACCTTGAGAGCCCGCAATTTTCAGGGTGATGACGCATAAAAATGGTGAATGAACCCCACCACGTAGATGACCTGTTTCACAATCTATGGACAGAAATTTAAGAAGGAGTTTGTCATGTTCAAGCACATTTTGGTCCCCGTAGATGGATCCGCAACATCGTTCGTTGCCGTGTCCAAGACGATCGAGTTGAGCCGCGCTTTTGGCAGCGCGGTCACGATCATTTATGTGATTGATCCTTATCCGTTCGCCGGTGTGCTGACGGATTTTGCTTATGGTCAGGCCGAATACTTGAGCATCGCTACAGCGCAGGCGAACGCGTCGGTTCACGCGGCCAAGCAAAGTTTCGTCGCGGCAGGTATCGCGGTGGATTCAACCGTGGTTGAGTCCAACAACCCATGGCGTGGCATTGTGGACACGGCAGACTCGTTACAGATCGACTTGATCGTGATGGGCTCACACGGGCGCAGCGGCCTAGAAAAGCTGGTCCTGGGCAGTGTCGCCCAGGCCGTGCTGTCACACACCAAGTTGCCCGTCTTAGTGGTGCGCAGTTAACGTGAAATTCACCCGTCATTGCGAACGAAGTGAAGCAATCCATCACTCAAGAAGCCCTGGACTGCCGCTTAAGCTTGCAGTGACGGCAGGGCTTTCAGGTGCTGGGGTGGCTTCGTCGCCATGACAGTCAGGCTTTAGGTCAAGCTAGCCGCACTGCCCAACATAACCACAGGCGGTGCAGAAGTCGCAGCCGTCCTTGTGGATCACGGTTGGGTTGCCGCACTCGGGGCAGGCTTTTCCGGCCATGGTACGGGTGGACTCCTTGCTGTCGGGTGTGTCGAGCACGCCCATGTCGCGCAGTGGGAAGCCTTCTTCGTTCAGGATGCCCAACATCGCGTAGCGGTGAATGACCAAGCGCGCAATGTAGGCCACGGTGGATGGCCAGGTTTGCTGGCGACGTTCCTCGTTGGGCAGGCCCGGAACGAACGCCATGAAGTGGCCTAGCGGTTCGGCGTAGTTCAGCAACTTGCGTAGCTTCATGCCAATCCAGGCGGGGTCAATCACGCGCATGTCCAGTGACAAGATGCGTGCCAAACCGTCCATGGCCCGTGGGTAGTTGCCACTGAAGCCAATCGCGCAGGGACGTGTCACCACACCACCGTCGGGGCTGGGCAAGTTGATTTCTTTCAAAGTTAGAGTGAAAGATTCGCCAGTTGCAGGGTTGTCCACGTCCACCGCCCAGGCCAGCGTGCCGGAGGTGCCGGTTTGGGGTTCGCTGCGGCTGAACATGGCGTCAATCACGGGTGTCGAGACAGGAGTCTCGTTCAAGGACTTGGATGCAGCGCTGGCATTGAGCTGCTCACAACGCCAGCGAATCACCGCTGCCGTAGCGGCTACTACGCCTGGGAACAGTCTGCGCTCGCCATGGGGTGGGAAGGGCATTTCAAACGCGTGCTCTTCGCTCACAGTGGCCAAAGCGTCAAGCTTCAATTGCAACCAAGCGGGATCGTTGGCGCGCAGGTCCATGGACAGTGTCTTTGCAAGCGCACCCAAACCACGCGGTTGTTCCGCGCCGTTGACCCAGACTTCAAAAGGCTGACGTGCGCCGCCTTCTTGCGCGGCGAGCTCTCCGATGAACAACGCGAAGTCGCCAAACGGGTGTTGCACCATGAAGGTCCAGGCGGGGTTGCCTGCAGGAAGCTCTGGACGGCTGGGCCAGCGCAGCGATTGCAGCACGGGGGCGGGCAGGCGCTCCAGTGCCAAACGGTGGTTGGCCGCATCGATCTGAATCGGTTTTGCGGCGCTGGGCGCGGGTGTCACGCTGAGCACCGATCCCAAAACGCTGTTGGGCCGGTAAGTGGCCAGACCCTTGAGACCTGCTTTCCATGCTTGGGTGTACAGGCCCTGAAAGTCCTCGTAGGGATAGTCTGCGGGCACGTTCACCGTTTTGGAGATGGCGGTGTCTACGTAGGGGGCCACAGCAGCCACCATTTCAGCATGGGCTTGCGCGCTCATTTCCAGTGCCGTGACAAAAGCGGGCGTCAGCGGTGCGTCAGCGCCTTTGAGGTGGCGGTATAGACGCCAGGCGTGGTCTTCCACGGCGTACTCTTTAGAGCTGCCGTCAGCCATGCGCTTTTTGCGGGTGTAAGTCCAACTGAATGCGGGTTCGATGCCGTTGCTGGCGTTGTCTGCAAAGGCCAGGCTGATGGTGCCTGTGGGGGCGATGGACAGCAGGTGAGAGTTGCGCAGTCCGGTTTTGCGGATGCGTTCTTTGAGTTCGTTGGGCAGGCGCGATGCAAAGTTGCTGCCACTCAGGTACAGATCGGCGTTGAACAACGGGAATGCCCCGCGCTCGGTGGCCAGATCGGACGAGGCCGCATAGGCGGTATCGCGCATTTGCTCCGAAATTTTTCGGGCCATTTCGCGCGCCTCGGCGGTGTCGTACCGCAGGCCCAGCATGATCAGTGCATCACCCAGGCCGGTGAAGCCCAGTCCTACACGCCGCTTGCTGGCGGCTTCTTGCTGCTGTTGCGGCAGAGGCCAAACGGTGGCTTCCAGTACGTTGTCAAGCATGCGCACCGCCACCCGTGCGACTTTGGCAAATCCCTTGTCGTCAAAACGCGCTTTGGCGGTGAACGGGTCGAGCACAAAGCGGGTCAGATCAATGGAGCCCAGGCAGCAGCAGCCATAAGGGGGAAGGGGCTGCTCGGCGCAGGGGTTGGTGCTGGCAATGGTTTCGCAGTACGACAAGTTGTTGTCGCGGTTCATGTGGTCCAGGAACAGCACGCCGGGCTCTGCGTGGTCATAGGTGGAGCGCATGATTTGGTCCCACAATGCACGCGCCTTCAGCTTGCGGTAAACCCACAAACCTGTGTCTTTGTTTTGGTAGGCGCCGGCGTCGATTTGAGCGACACCCGGTTCGGCGCGATGCACCAGTGTGAAGTCGCCGTTGGTCTGCACGGCCTCCATGAACTCGTCGGAAACACCCACAGAAATATTGAAATTTTTGAGATCGCCGTGATCCTTGGCGTGGATGAACTCTTCAATGTCTGGGTGGTCGCAACGCAACACACCCATTTGGGCACCGCGTCGGGCACCTGCAGACTCAACCGTTTCGCACGAACGGTCAAACACGCGCATGTAGCTGACCGGACCGGATGCACTGCTTTGGGTGCTGCCGACCCAGGATCCACGGGGACGAATGCGAGAGAAGTCGTAACCCACACCGCCGCCACGGCGCATGGTCTCAGCGGCCTCGGTCAGGGCGGTATAAATGCCGGGATGGCCGTCTTCAATGTGGGAAATGGAGTCGCCCACGGGCTGCACGAAGCAGTTGATGAGGGTGGCTGCCAAGTCGGTACCCGCTGCAGACTGAATGCGTCCAGCAGGCAGAAACCCAGCCTGCAAGGCAGTCAAAAACTTCGCTTCCCATTGTTCTTGTTGCTCTGGCGCTTCGACCCTGGCCAGTGCCCGTGCCACGCGTTGGTTCACATCGGTGATGGTTTTCTCGGCGCCTTTGCTGTACTTCTCAATGAGCACTTCTGCGCTGATGGGTTGGGTTGCCAGTGTCTGTATTGTCTTTTCGGGTGTTGTTGTGTGCGTGGACATGGGTGGGTTCTCAAAAAATCGAGTGGCGATGGTATTACGTCTGCGTTGAGTTTCGCTGATTTGGCGGAAAATTGGGCGAAAAAATACAAAATCACACACCGTATGTAGCGTTAGTTTGTTAAAAATTGCCCATATCTAGTGTAAAAAGCGATGGCTTGGTTATATTTGCATTCAAGCAATTAGCGATAAAAGAGTCACCCTCGTGCCGCTGCTGAAGCGACAGCTTTAAGCGCCAATGCACCCAGGTTTCATTAACTATCTCTTGATTTCCCCTTTGTTTTTGACGACTTACGTGGCGCAAGTGCTTGGTGCAACATCCACGCCATCAATCGCCTTTCGGGGATGCAGCGACACAGAACTTCGCCTTTTTCAGGGTCAGTCAGGTTTTGCACAAGTTGTTCCCGTATCATGATTCACGACCCCGGAGGTGTGTGTTTCAGCCACATGATTTGGGGTGCGTGTGTGCAAAGCTGGGCAGTCCAACATATTTTGAGGAGATTTTGCATGGGAAAAGAAGTGGTTGTTCTCAGTGCGGCCCGTTCCGCCATTGGTGCCTTTGGTGGTTCTTTGTCGACCTTGGAGCCTGCGGAGCTTGCAGGTTTGGTGATGAAGGAGTCCATTGCCCGTTCGGGTGTGGATCCCCAACTGATTGGCAATGCGGTCGTGGGCACCTGCATTCCGACCGATTCGCGCTATGCCTATGTGTCGCGGGTGGCCTCCATTCAGGCGGGCTTGCCGATGGACTCCGTTGCCATGCAGGTCAGCCGCCTGTGCTCGTCGGGTTTGCAGGGCATTGTTACTGCCGCTCAGAACATCATGCTCGGCGACTTTGAATACGGCATAGGCGGGGGGGTGGAAGTGATGTCACGCGGCTCCTACATGTTGCCTGCGATGCGCACTGGTGCCCGTATGGGCGACGCCCAGGCCATCGACATGATGGTCGCCGTCTTGACCGACCCTTTTGGCGTCGGGCACATGGGCGTCACGGCAGAAAATTTGGCCACCAAATGGAACATTTCGCGCGACGAGCAAGACGCCTTTGCGGTCGAGTCACAACGCCGCGCTGCGCTGGCCATAGCCGAAGGGCGCTTCAAGTCGCAAATCGTCCCCATCACGCTGAAAACCCGTAAGGGTGACGTGGTGTTTGACACCGATGAGCACGGCAAGCCCAACACCACCCTGGAGTCGCTGGCCAAGATGAAGCCCGCCTTTAAGAAGGATGGCACCGTGACGGCCGGGAATGCGTCGGGCATCAATGACGGCGCGGCATTCTTTGTATTGGCCGCGGCCGATGTGGCGGCAAAAGCAGGCCACAAACCCATGGCTCGCCTGGTGTCGTATGCGGTGGCAGGCGTGCCCAATGACATCATGGGCGAGGGCCCGATTCCGGCGACACGTCTGGCGCTGAAGAAGGCGGGACTGACCTTGGATCAAATGGATGTCATCGAAGCCAACGAAGCCTTTGCAGCGCAAGCCATTGCTGTCAACAAAGGACTGGGCCTGGACCCAGTCAAGACCAACCCTAACGGGGGCGCCATCGCGCTGGGACATCCCGTGGGATGCTCTGGCGCTTTTGTCGCCACCAAAGCGGTATACGAGCTCCAGCGCACCGGCGGGCGTTATGCCTTGGCGACCATGTGCATTGGCGGGGGACAAGGTATTGCGGTGGTGTTTGAGCGTCTCTGACCGGGTAGCTGCACCGGGCATGGCCGTTGGCAGGTGCAGTTTATGCGGCCAAGGGGTAACGTGAAAAACAGCCGTCATTGCGAACGAAGTGAAGCAGTCCATGACTTGAGAAGTCCTTGACTGCCGCGCTACTCTCGCAGTCACGGCTGGGTTTTCATGCGCTGGGGTGGCTTCGTCGCCATGACAGTTGGCCGGGGAGACATCATTCAGAACTCAGAAACTCGCCACAGATTCAAAGCGCATCAGCTGCTGCGTGGTGGGGTGAGGCAGTTCCAACACCGTGGCATGCAACAGCAACCGGTCTGATTGGCTGACCACGTCCGGTGGCGCGTAAAGCGCGTCACCCAAGATCGGATGCCCGATGGCTTGCAGATGCACCCGCAACTGGTGGGAGCGGCCCGTAATAGGCGCCAGTTCCAAACGACTGGTGTTGGCAGCTGGGTTGGTGCTGAGCAAACGCCAGTCGGTTTGGCTGGGTTTGCCGTGCACCGGGTCAACCACGCGTTTGGGCCGGTTGGGCCAGTCCACTTGCAAGGGCAGGTCGATGTTGTGCCAATCGCCGTTATCTGTAGGCGTCACCAGGCCTTTAACCACCGCTTCATACCGTTTGCGCACCACGCGCGCGGCAAACGCGTCGTTGAGGTAGCGCTGGGCTTGTGCGCCGCGCGCCATCACCAACAGGCCAGAGGTGGCCATGTCAAGCCGATGCACCACGCAGGCGTTGGCAAAGTGCTGTTGCACGCGCGTGCTCAGACAATCTTGTTTGTCAACGCCCCGGCCCGGTACGCTCAGCAGGCCTGGCGGCTTGTTCACGACGACCAGGGCGTCGTCTGCAAATACCAGCGTCATGCCCGCCAAACCCGCTGGGGGGTCAATCACCGGCTTGGCTTTCGGTCAGCAGGCGGTGGACGGTGTCGCACAGTTCGTCCACGTCGTTGGGTTTGTGAATCAAAGCGCGGGCACCTGCTGCCAGCGCGTCGCGCTCGATCTCTGGGGTGACATAGCCTGATGCCAAGGCCACCGGGAGGTTGGGGCGAATCACGCGAACATCGCGCAACAAATCCACGCCGCTGTAGCCAGGCATGTTGAAGTCGGTCACCAAAAGGTCGCATTGCATGGGGTTGGCGCTGAGGCTGGCCACGGCCTCTTTGGGGGCGGTGAAGGTGGTCACTGCATAGCCTTTTCGGGTGAGCAGGCGCTTGACCAAAAACACCAGCGCTTCATCATCGTCCACATACATGATGCGTTGCCCGGTGCCTGTCACCGCGGGTGTTGCGTCCGTCGCCAAGCTGGACGCAACACTGGTAGCAATCGGCGCTTCGGAGACCGGGAACATCAACGTGAAGGTGCTGCCCTTGCCCGGCGTGCTGTGAACTTGCACATTGCCATGGTGCGCGCGCATGATGCCGTGCACCACCGACAAGCCCAGTCCTGTGCCTTGCCCGACCGGCTTCGTGGTGAAAAAGGGCTCAAACACCCGTTGCAACGTGACCTCGTCCATGCCACACCCGGTGTCACTGACCACCAGCCGTATGTGCTGGCCGCGCAGTCCTCCGCGGCGCTCGGTGTTGTCATCCAGGGCACGCAAGTTGTGTCCCAATTGAATGTGAATGGAGCCGGGCGCTTGGCCAATGGCATGTATGGCGTTGGTGCACAGGTTCAACAGCACCTGTTCAATCTGCGTGGCGTCGGCCATGACCGCTGGGGTGGCCGGGTCTATGTCGATGTGCAGCTCGACCTTGGGGGGAAGCGTGACCTTCACCAGCCTCATGGTCTCGAACACGATGTCGGCCAGTTGCAGCGCCACACGGTGCGGGGGTTCGTTGCGGCTGAAGGTCAAAATTTGGCGAACCAAGTCGCGCGCCCGTCGGCCCGCTTTGTTGATTTCTTCCAGACTGGTGGCAACCGCGGTGCCACTGGGTGTATCTTGCTTGGCCAGCTCCACATTGCCCAAAATGGCGCTGATGATGTTGTTGAAATCATGTGCAATGCCGCCGGCCATGGTGCCGATGGCCTGCATTTTTTGTGACTCGCGCAGCTGAGATTCCAGCGCTGTGCGGTGCGCCTCCATTTTTTTCTTCGCGGTCAGGTCGTGCGCAAACAAGGTGACGATGTCGCCATCGGGGTGGTGCTCGAAAGACAAGCTCACATCCAACGCCACGGTGTCGCCGTCGGCGGTGATCCCGGCCATCTCACCCAACTGCGCATGGCTGGTGAATTCACTGTAAGACAGGGCGCGCACGGCGTCTGGCAGAAACCTTGTGATGGGCATGCCCAGGGCCATATCCGACGGGCAGCGGAACAGCGTAGCTGCGGTCGGGTTGAAAACGATGACGTTTTGGTCGCTGTCTATGCAAATGATCGCGTCCAGTGACGAGTTGATGATGGCTGCCAAGCGCGTTTCGCTTTGCCACAACTCGTCATTGCGCTGGGTCAGCGCGTCTGCGCTGGCTTGCAGCGCGCTGCGCTGGGCGATCAGCGGCCCCTGGTCGATGATGGCGCAGATGAAGCTGATGGTGGTGTCTTGCGGGTTGTCAATGCGGGCAATGTGCAGATCACCCGTGAACACGCCGTTGGAGCCGCCGACAAACTCGATTTCGTTGAGTTCGCAGCGGCCCTGTGCTGTGGCAAGGGCAAACCCGGCCACAACCTGATCGACATGGTTGGCACCCAGAAATGGCCGCAGAAAATTCAGCGGCGCATCCCTCTCTTGCGGGCGCAGCAAAGCCAAGGCACGGGCGTTGTTTTCCAGAATCTGGTCGCTGTCGTCCACCACCATCAGTGCCAGCGGCACGTTGGAAAACAGCGTGACGAAACGCTCATAAGCGCCCTCGGCAGCGGTCTGGCTGTAGCGCAGGGCGCGGTTTTGAATCTCCAGTTCAGCCTGGTAGCGGCGCAAATCCTCGACCAAGCGGGCGGGCGAAAACCCAGTCCCCAAGTTCTTTCGATGGCGGCGCGAACCTCTGAGCGAGGTTTGGCGTGGCGCCCGTTGGCCGCTGCGCACGCTGCGATTTGTCAATTTATGCATCCACGCCAGCGCCTGGTATCTACCGAGGGACGTTTTTCAGCTTGCCGCGCACCGGTACGACCGTGGTGACGGTGGGGCGCACCGCATCGGCCGACACGGGCTTGGGCGGCGACGTGTCCTTTTTGGGTTTTTTGACCATCTTGTTGTTGTGTGTCTGACCTTTTGCCATGGCGAAGCTCCTGGGTGATTGAATCCGAACATCGGGGTGATGCGCAGCAATGCCGATTATCGGCGTTGCACAAGGGCTGCGGGGTGGCACGCATCGGCAATTCGCGAACTGCTTGGGGCAACAGAAGGCTAGGCAGCAATAGGCATGCTTTCGCAACGACGGGGTTATCAGTGACCAAAGCTTGGTCGAGCTTGCCAGCATCGCCATGGCGACGAGCGTAGCGAGGTGCCAATCCATGGGGCTGGCAAGTCCGAATGTCTGGATTGCCGCGCTGGCCTCGCAATGACGGGCGTTGAGGGCGGTGGGGTGCAGCGCTGGTGCCGTGACCGGCAAGTTGCCACGCTTCGTTGGCGATGACGGGAGGTGGGTTGCATCACCCTCACACCTCAAACTGCCGACCACCGACCTTGGTCGCTTCCATGGTATGTTCCTTTGATTTCAACCGCCACATGTGTGAATCACAGTCTACGCAATCTGACGCAAAGAGCACGGTTGCAGGCGCTTTGCTTTCGGGTGGCTGCGCTTGCGAATGACTTGGTTTGTAAATTCAATGGCGGGGCAGCAAGTGCGATTTGAGGCCCGCGCGGCCAACGGCCACGGCCTCGTTGCCTCAACCAGCCCCCCAAAACCTCACTTCTTCGCAGGCCCTTTGCGAATAAACCCCATAGGCGCTCCCAGTGGCACGATGACACGGCCAAAAAAGCTGTTTAAAAAGATGGCGCCCGCTGCGTAGAAGCCAAACAGCGAAATCAGCAGTTCGGACCATCCGGCCAAGGGCGCAAAAAACTCATGGTGAAAGCCCAGAATTGACAGTCCTAGCGACGGCAGCAGCACGTTGATCAGCACCAGAATGATGGCAAACACCTTGTTGGTTTCAAACGCCGCCACCATGATGAATAGCGAGAAAAAGGTGTAGCCAATACACGCGTAGCCAAATTGGCGAATGTCAGCTTTGGCCGGATCGATCGCGCCAAACCAACCCAAGCCAATGACCCAGTGCATGGCCACGGCGGCCCAGAACAGCCCGTAGATGCCCAAAGCGATGGAGCCGAAGTAGTTGTTCTTTTTGAAGTCAACGGTGGACGCCCAAATCTGTGCCCCAGACCCCAAAAACAAGGCCCATGGAATGAGGTAGGTGCTGCCGGTGGTCCATCCCAGTTTTTGTGTGGATGCGACAAACGTCACGATGGCTAGGCCAAACACGCCTAGCGCGGTCGGATCTGAAAGCATGATTTTGGTTTCAGTAACGGATGTCGGTGGGGTTGTGGGAGAAGGTGACATTGCAAAAGTGTGTTCGTGATGAAGCGTTAAAAAAACCCTCGATTTTGCCAGTGGCAAACTAAATATCGGTACCGCCAAAAGCCTGAATGCACAGCCTTTGACGTGGCGCAGAGAAGGTTGAAATTGTCCGCGACAAGTTCGTTTGGAGGGCAGGCGCTGGGCTTGGTTGTGGTAAGTGAAACCCCCTTTGGTAACGGCCGAGCTTGCTTTGGTCCAGAGGCATGTGCCATCCGAAGAACGGGCGTGAGTGACCCGTTTGCGACCTTGATTCAGAACATGCAACGCCACACCATGGGTCTCGTTTTGCAGTGCCAGCCCCTGTTAGCTAAGACCACGTGTGTAATCTTGTGTGGTGTGACAGTCTTGCAAGAACCGATGCAGATCGTCTGTCGTGGCGGGTAGTTTGACGCGCATCGCATGCGCGCGAATGCTTGACAGCACGC
>Ga0136636_10002523_pt1 | contig 10907 bp, 6 predicted proteins | sample AntDrymUQ8522106_2_FD_104653 | JGI IMG/M metagenome (GOLD analysis project Ga0136636, IMG submission 104653) | Polar desert sand microbial communities from Dry Valleys, Antarctica - metaG UQ852 (21.06) | ecosystem: Environmental > Terrestrial > Soil > Desert | place: Antarctica: Dry Valley... | reverse complement strand
GCTCAACGCGCTCAACGCGCTCGACGTGCTCGACGCGCTCGGCGCGCTCGGCGCGCTGTTGCGCCCGGCGCTCGGCGAAAAACTGCCGCAGCAGGGCCGCAGCCGGCTCGGCCAGCACACCGCCAACCAGGGTGGTGTGGTGGTTCAGGCGCGGGTCGGCAAACAGGTCGAGCACCGACCCGGCCGCGCCGGTCTTGGGGTCGGCGGCGGCAAACACCACCCGCTTGAGCCGCGCGTGCAGCAGGGCCATGGCGCACATCGCGCAGGGCTCCAGCGTCACGTAGAGCGTGCAATCGGGCAGGCGGTAGTTCTGCAACAGCTGTGCCGCATGGCGCAGCGCCACGATCTCGGCATGGGCGGTCGGGTCGTGCGTGGTGATCGGGCGGTTGTAGCCGGTGGCCAGCACCTGCGGCCCCTGCGCGGTGTGCTGCAGGATCACCGCGCCCACCGGCACCTCGCCGGCCAACTGGGCATTCAGCGCCTGGTCGAGCGCCAGCCGCATGCCCAGTTCGTCGGCGGTGGCAAGTGTGTCTGGCATGGGCAGGGCAATGTGGTCCGGGTTGGTGCAGCCGATGGTACGACCGGCTGCGCTGCGTCTGCGTGGCATCCGACCGTTGCACCGCAGCAGCATCCGCCGGTAACCTCGGGGCATCGCCAACCCTGGCATCCACCCAGAAACCCGAGGAACGACATGACCATCGACCCACGCTGCTGCGGCAGCGGAACTTGTATCGTGGACACGGCCGGCCGCTGCTGGTGCGGCCAGCAATGGGACGGCGAGAAGATGTGCAACGCGCCGCTACCAGCCAGCCAGCACACGGGCGCGCCCATTGACAGCACGGGCGGGCTCCGGCCGGCACCGACTTTCTCGGGTTCGGGCGGCCAGCGACCGCTTTCGTCGGAGGATGCAGAGGGCTGATCAAGCGACCCGGCTTGCAGTTGCTCCGGACCAGATGCACCGGATCAGATGCGCCGGCAGATCGCCACCGCACCCCGCGAGCCGACGCCGACCATCCAGCCCCAGAAGCGCAGCGCAGCACCTGGCGCACCAGTGCCGCCGGCGGCTGCGGCCTCGTCGCGGTGCGCAACTTCATCACGCTGGCAGTCCACCAAGGTCTGGTGCAAGCGCCGCAGCGGCGCCTGTGCCGCCAGGCGCTCGATCTGGTCCTGGTAGTGTCGGTCGACAAACCGCTCGACGGCCTCGATCGTGCTGTAGACCGCCCGCGGCCCCAGCAGGGCCGGCAGGGCGCCGGTCAGCCAGCCTGCCAGCCGCCACACCGGCAGCAGGCGGCTGCGGTGCGCAGGCGCCAGCCAGGCGTCGATCTGGCGCAGATGGTCCTGCTCGGTGGCGCGGTGCCGCTGCGCGAAGGCGCGCAGGGCGGGGTCCCGCGTGACGCGCAACACACCGTCGTAAATGCGCACCGCGCCGGTCTCGCCGGCATGGTCGGTGCGCAGGTCGGCCACCACGGCCGGCGGCAAGGCGTCGCCAGGCGCCAGGATGGAATCCACATCGCTGGCAACTGCACCCGGTGCCGGTGCCGGTGCCGGTGCCGGTGCCGGTGCATGGGCGGTCGCCATGCGCGCTGCAGCGGTGGCTGCCGCGCTTCCCGGTGCGCCCATCAGGCCTTGCGCCAGCCGCGCCGGACGAAAAGAAACCCGCGGTAGCCGGCCTCCAGCAGCCACAGGCCGGGCCCGGCGCCCAACATGCGGCCCAGCCAGGCCCAGCGCGGCAACACACGCCACAAGCTGGTGAACGCCTGGGCGCCACTGACCAGGCTGCCGTCGGGTCGGCGCAGGTGCAGGCGTGCCATGGCGGCTTCCCGGGTCAGGCCAGAGCCCAGGTCGGAAGCGCCACAGCGCGCAACGTCGACCCATTGCAGCGCGTCTGCACCGGGCTGGCGCTGGTACATCGCCACCTCGCGCGAGCACACCGGGCAGCCGCCGTCAAAATACACAGTAGGAAGAGGATGAATCGATTCAGTCATACCGAAATGATAGGCGAACCGCGTCATATCTAATTCAAAGTGAGAATGAAGGCTGCAGAAATGCCGACTATTCGACTCAAATCAAGCTCAACCCGACTCGGCCTGGCTGATGTCGCTTCCACATGAACTGTGCGCGCAGCGTGTTCAGCAACCGCCGGCCGGCGCCGACCCCGCGCTGGTGCTTCAACTGAAACCACCCGGGCTCGCCTCGTTTTGCGAGACAACACCGCATGCAGATCAAACGTTTGTGGCAGCCCCGGCGCGGGCTGTTCTGGATGATGGTGGTGTTCAACCTGCTGTCGTCGCTGTGTACCTTCGTGATGCGCACCTACCCGCTCAACGCCGCGGGGCTGTGGCTGCTGGCCGTCATCGCACTGCTCAATGTGGGCTTCGGCTTGCTGGCCGCATGGCAGCTGATGCGCGAGCCGACGGCCCGGGAGCCTGGCCCGCGCGCCTGACCAGCGCGCATGACCATTGCGCATGACCAGCGCGTGCTGATCCGGCCGACCTCGCCGTTGCACCGGCCACACCCACACCCACACCCACAACCACACCCGGACCTGGCCGGGGCCCGTGCGGCGCCGTGGTCGGTCAGGCGCTCTCGCGCTGCTCCCCCAGCGCGAACAAGCGCTTCAGCTCGTGCTCGGGCAGCTGCCCGATCCAGCTCTCGCCGGTGCCCACGGTCATCTCGGCCAGTTCGCGCTTGCTGCGGATCATCGCGTCGATGCGTTCCTCGAAGGTGCCGCGCGTGATGAAGCGGTGCACCTGCACATTGCGCTGTTGGCCGATGCGGTAGGCGCGGTCGGTGGCCTGCGCTTCGACGGCGGGGTTCCACCACAGGTCGAAGTGCAGCACGTGGCTGGCTGCGGTCAGGTTCAGGCCGGTGCCGCCGGCCTTCAGCGACAGCAGGAAGACACGCTCGCCAGGCTCGGTCTGGAAGCGCTCGACCATCTTGTCGCGCTGCGCGCGTGGCACGCCGCCATGCAGGAACTGCGGCGCATGGCCCGGGCTGCGACCCGGCCCTTGGCGATCGCGCAGCCAACGCTGCAACAGTTCACCCATCTCGCGGAACTGGGTGAAGACCAGCACCTTCTCGCGCGCGGCCTCGATCTCGTCCAGCAGATCGAACAGCCGTGCGACCTTGCCCGACGCCAGGGGGTCGTCGCCACCCTGCTTGAGGTACTGCGCCGGGTGGTTGCACACCTGCTTGAGCGCCACGATCATCTGCAGCACCAGGCCCTGGCGCTGGAAGGTGCCGGATGTGCCGGCGATGCTGGCCAGGGCCTCGCGCACCACCGACTCGTACAGCGCCGCCTGCGGCTGGCTCAGCATGCAGTGCTGGTTCTGCTCGATCTTGTCGGGCAGGTCGCTGATGATGGTCTTGTCGCTCTTCAGCCGCCGCAGCAGGAAGGGCGCCAGCACACGCTTGAGCCGATCGGCTGCGGCTGCGTCGCGGTCGGTCTGGATCGGCGTGGCGAACTCGCGGCCGAATTGCGTGAGCCCGCCCAGGTAGCCGGCCTGCGCGAAGTCGACGATCGACCAGTAATCCGACAGCCGGTTTTCCACCGGCGTGCCGCTCATCGCCAGATGCATGGGCGCGGTGATGGCCTTGATCGCCTTGGTCTGCGCGGCTGCCGGGTTCTTCAGGTTCTGCGCTTCGTCCACCACCACGATGCGCCAGGGCAGGGCCTTCAGCCGCGCCGATTCCGCACGCGCCACGCCATAGGTGGTCAGCAGCAGGTCGGGCTGCGCCGCGCCGGGCGCCCCAAGGAGCAGTGCCCGCTTGCTGCCGTGGTACACCTCTGTCGACAGCGTCGGCGCAAAGCGCGCCACATCCTTCTGCCAGTTGGTCAGCAGGCTGGTCGGCACGATCACCAGCGCGCGGCCGGCAGCCAGCTCGCCGCGCTCCTTCAGGTGCAACAGCAGCGCGATCACCTGCAGCGTCTTGCCCAGGCCCATGTCGTCGGCGATCACGCTGCCCAGGCCGAGCCGGGCATTGCGCGCCAGCCACTCATAGCCGCGCACCTGGTAGGGCCGCAGGGCCGCCTGCAACCCATTCGGCAAGGCGATGGGCGCGCTGTCCTTGAGCTGGTCCAGCAGCTTGCGCGCCGCCGGGTTCAGGCCCACCGGTGCGCCCTCGAAGCTGCCGGCCAGCGCGGTGCGCAGCAGGTCTTGCGCACCCAGGCGCGGCGGCTTGGCCAATTGCTGGCGCAGTTGTTCGACGGCAGCCGGGTCGAGATAGACGTATTCACCCCTGAAACGGACCACGCCGGTGGCCTTGCCCAGCAGGCGCTCGAAGTCCTCGGGCGTGAGCGTCTGATCGCCCAGAGCCACCTGCCAGTCGAACGAGAAGATCTGGTCGGCCTTCAGGAACGACGGTGATGCGATGTTGGCGCCGGCCGCTGCCTTGATCTGCATCGACAAGCGCGGGCGCAGCAGCCGGTCCAGCGCCTTGGGCAACAGCGTGCGGATGCCCAGCAAGCGGATCGCCGGCAAGGCTTCGAACAAGAAGGCGGGCAGTTCGGGCAGGGCGAGTGGCAGCGGCGCGCGCGCACCAGTGCGCAGGTAGCCGGCCAGCGGCGGATGGAACTCCGCCAGCAAGGCCACCGTCTGCAGCACCGCCATGCGCCGCGCCTGCCATGCGGGCGCCGTCATCACCGTGGCCAGTGGCGTGGGCTTGTGCAGGGCCTGCGCTTCATCGGCCACGGCGACCGACAGCGCGAAGCCGTCGCCATCGGCTGCTTCGTCGATCTGCAGCACCGGCGCCACCGGCTGCCGTGCCAGGTGCAGGCGCGACAGCCAGGTCTGGATGCTGCCTGGCCAGGCAGTCTCGCCAGGCCCGTCGAAACGGCCGCGCCCGGTGCCGAAGAACAGCTGCGGCACTTTGCCATCCAGCGCCTTGGCCTTGGTCGTCGCCGAAGTCGATTCAGCCCTCACGCGTGAAGTCGCCTTCGGACCTTGGCCCGGCACAAGCCCTTCCCGGGCCCGGTGTCCAGGCTCAGCGCCGCCGAACACACCATGGTCCAGCAGCAGCGAGAGCAGCAGCCGGGCTTGCGTCACGGCGGCCAGCGGGGTGGTCTTGCGCCCTTGCTTGTGCTGCAACAGTGCGGCGGGCAGGCCCGTGGCCGCGCGTTGCACGATGTCGCGCACGGTGGGGTCGAGTTCGGCCGGCAGCCAGCGCAAGGCCAACGTGTGGGGCGCCAGCAGCATCAGCTCGGGCACCACGGCGCCCTTGGCCAGCAGGTGCCCGGCCAGCAGGCGCAACTGCCACACGGCCGCCAGCCCGGCGCCCAGGTCGTCCATCTGCGAAGGCGCGACCGCAGCCAGCAGACCGAGCAGATCCGGCCAGGCAGTGACGCTCGAGCCGCCCGCGTCGATGCCGGCCACCGTGACCACGCCGCTGTCGTCGACCGTCAGCCGCAGCTGGCCGGTGGGCAGCGCGACGGGCGGCTCTTCGGCGCCTGACGCCACCGCCACCGCCATCGACACCTCCATCGCCTTCGCCGCCTGTCGCGCCACGCGGGTCATCTGTGCCTGGGCCAGCGCCCGAAAGTCGCCGCCCCGATGGAACACCGGGTCGGCCGGCAGCACCCGCCACAGGGTCTGGCGCAGGTCGGGGATGGTGGTGAGGTCCAGTTGCGACAAGGCGCCGAGATCGGGCACTGCTGTCGCTGCGGCAGCGGCGGGTGGCTCTGCAGCCGCCGTGGCGTCGCCGAACAGGGCCTGCGCCAGCGTCGGCAACGCCGCTGCCTTGGCGCCGTCGAGCCGCACCCCGCGCTGTTCGAGCAGCGCGGCCAGGTCGATGCCGCGCAGGCTGAACACCAGGAACGGGTCGGCATCGATCTGCTGGCTGAGCAGGTAGACGACGGCGGCCAGGTGCTTGCACGGCACCGCTCCATCGGGGCAGGAGCAGTGCATCTTCAGGTCGGTCCAGCGGGCCGGGAAGATCGGAATCTTCAGCTGTTGCGCCAACTGCAAGACCGCGGGGTCCAGCTCGCGGTTGAGCAAGCGGGCCACCAGGCCCGGGTCTTCGACGAGACGGTCCATCAGTCGGCCGGCCAGCAGGGCCTCGGTCTGGGGGATGCCGATCTCGACCTGATAGGGCCGCGGACGCGAGCCTTGCACCCGGGCCGACACCGCCGAGTCCGCCACCACCAGGTCGCGCACCGCGCCCCGGTTGGCGTAGCTGCGGCCGCGTGGCAGGCGGTTGTCGTGGTCGATCTGCGTCAGGGCCTGCAGCCACTGCGCGCCCCACCAGGTGCGGCCGTATCGTGGGTGGCTCATCGTCTTGGTTCTCGGCGCAGGCGGTTGGTGGGAGGACGGGCGTGTTCGGGGGGCAGCCATCGCTGCACCGGGCCCGTTGTGCAGGCGGGGGCCGGGCAGCAGCCGCCACGGCAGTGCTGAAATCCTAAGGCCTGCGACAGCCCGCATCGACTTGCCGCCCGCAGCGGTCAACCGCTGCGGCAGCGCAGCAGTTGCGGTTGAAGGCAGGGCGTCTTGCGCACCGGCCTGGCCGCCGATTGCCTGACGAAGGCATCACCAGGTGGCGGCGCCACCTTGCAACCTGCGCAGCGCCAGCAGGAAGGTGGCGGCGTTCCAGCTCTGGCCGGCCATGCCCATCGGTTGCAGCGTCTGGCCGTGGAACCACTCTGTGAAGCGCCAGTCGCCGAGCGCGTTGACACGCGCCAGCGCGGCGAGTTCCTGCCAGGCCAGGTCGCTGCGCCCGAGCTGCGCCAGTGCCAGCACCCAGAAGCCGCCGACGAACGGCCAGACGCCGCCGTTGTGGTACTGGTGCGGGTGGTTCTGGCGGTGCCGGGCCATGTAGGGCCGCCACGATTCATGCTGCCGAGACAGCGGGTGCAGCGTCACGCGCACCGGGTAGGGCTCGGCCGCCTTCGCGCCGCGCAAGGCCTCGACGATGCCGTGCCCCATCGACTCGCTGGCCGCGCCGCAGAGGATGGCGAGCAGGTTGCCGAAGACGTCGCCTTCGTGGCCGGCGGCGGCCAGGTTGACAAAGCTGAGGTACAGCCCCGACCCGCTGCGGCCGCGGCGCGCGTAGTGCTGCAGCAGACGCGCACGGTGGTAGGCCGGCAGGTCGCGCTGCGCCGGATGGAAGAGGTGGTTGAAGTGGTGCAGCGTCACGTCGGCATGCAAGAGGCCGAAGCGGCGCTTGACCTCCAGCCACAAGGCGTTGCTGTAGAGCACGTAGCCCGAGCGCGGCATGATGTCGGCCCAGTCGCTGGCCTCGTTCTGCTGCACCAGCCGGAAGGCCTGGTGTTCCTGCGCCAGCAGCCATTGGATGGCCAGCGCCGTCTCGGGCTGCCACCGGGTCGCCCCGACATCGCCGTGCCGGCGCACATGGTCGCAGGCGATCAGCCACCACAGCGTGGCGTCGATGCAGCCCAGGTACCAGAAGTCGGCGTCGCCGCCTTCGGGGTCGACGTACTTCGGGATCTGGCCGTTGGCCGCCTGCATCGCAGCCAGCGCGTCCAGGCTGGCGACAGCGCCGCGCTCCAGCGCCGCGACGCCGCTGCCGCACATCGCGAGCACGCAGATGGCAGCGTCGCGGCCGAAGATGCGGGTGTAGCGCCGCGCCACAGCGGCTGGTGTGCGGCTGGCGGCCAGGATGCCGTGCGGCGTCAGGTTGTCCTGCAGCAGTTGAAGCGATGCCGACGCACAGGCGTCGATGGGCGTTTGGTCGTCGGCCGACAGGGCCTTCAAGCCCTGGCCAAGCGGCATGTGGTCGGCGTTCTGCAACATCACCTCATTCAGGCCGAACCACTGTAGCGCACGCCAGTTGGCCCGGAACTCGGCGCCGGGCCAGCAGCTTCTGCTGGCCGTTGAAGCGGTGCCCGTGCTGCGGCTTGTACCGGCCGTGGACGCTGCAGCCGCAGACCTGGCCGGAGCCGCGGCCCGCCATCACCGGCCGCCCTTGTTGTCCGGCGCGTCACCCGGAAACCAGCGCTCGATGAGTTGTGCCGCGCGCTCTCTGGCGCCCAGACCGAGCGCCAGCGCGCCGGCAAAGACGACGCCGGCCAGCAGGATCAGGAAGGTCTGCTGGATGAGGCCGCCGCCGATGTCCAGGTGGTCGATCGCCAGCAGCACGACGAAGCTCATGACGCCGTACTGCGCCAGCCGGGCCAGCAGGTCGCCGTCGCTGATGGCCAGGCGCTTGCAGTAGCCGCGCACGGCGCCGCCGATGAAACGCGCGAAGTAACTGCCCAAGATCACCACCAGCAGCGCCACCAGCAGCCGTGGCAGGAAGAACACCACTTTGCCCAGCAGGTCTGTGACCTGGGTCAGCCCGAGGCCGTTCGACGCGATGATCAGGCTGGCCAGGATCACCATGGCGTAGGCGATCCAGCCGAACATGTCGGTGGTGTCCTTGTCGGTGCCGCCTTGTTGCAGGAAGCCGTCGATGCCGGCGCGCTCGGTCAGCACGTGGAAGTTCACCGCCCGCAGTGCCTTGACGACGCTGAAGCGAAAGGCCTTTGCCAGCAGCCAGCCGACCACCAAGATGCCCAGCGCCACCGCCAGCCGCGGCAGGAAGGCACCGATCTCCAAGAGCAGGCCGCGCACGGGTTCGAGCAGCACATCCAACTTTTCCATGGTGACTCCTTGGGGTCAGACCGAGAGGCCGGCCAGGTCGGCGAGGCCGGCCAGCGGCACGCCGACCCAGTCGGGCCGGTTGTCCAATTCGTAGCGCAGTTCGTACAAAGCTTTCTCCAGTTCGAACAGATTCAACAGTGGCTGCACGGCGGTGAAATCGGCATCGCTGGCGTAGACCGCGCCGCGTACCGCCGTGGCGCCGTAGGCCTGCAGGAAGGCCTCGCGCACCTGCCTCTCCCAGCGCCGTGCCAGCGGCGCCAGGCGTTCGAGGTCGGCGGTGTTCTTCGCGGTCTGCTGCAGCGCCGTGTGACGGGCATAGTCGAATGAACGCAGCAGACCGGCCACATCGCGCAGCGCCGAGTGTTTGGCCCGCCGTTCCTCGAAGCTGCGCTGTGGCTCGCCCTCGAAGTCGATGAGCAGGAAGTCGTCGCGGCAGATCAGCACCTGGCCCAGATGCATGTCGCCATGCAGGCGGGTCTTCAGGTGCGGCGGTGCGCTGCCGGTGCCTGCCGCGCCGATGCGCCGCTGCAACGCCGGCGCTGCCGCCAGCACCCGCGCCGCGAGCGCGTTCAGGCTTTCAGTCCAGCCATCGCGGCGGTGGCCGAGCAGGGCGAGCGTCTGCTTGCAATCCGCCCGCACGGCCGCGCTCCAGCGGGTGACATCGTCCGCCGTGGCGGGTTCAGGGTCGAAGGCCGGGTCGCCGGTGCGGCGCGCCAGCGCCGCATGCAGCTCGGCGACGCGCCGCGCCAGCACCTGCATGCGCTCGGCGATCGCGGCAATGGCATCGCCCGCCGCCGCCGCGTCGTCGCCGCTGGATTCGAGCAACCGCGCCAGCTGGTCGACCACGGCCGACCAGACGTCGCCCTGGTTGGTGACCTGCGCCTGCAACAGCGCCAGCGTCCAGGCCTGGCCGTCGGCGGCGATCCACTCCACGCTGCCGGCCACCGGCACGCTGTGCGGGAAGGCAGCGACATCGGTGAGGAAGCGGCCCATCTCCAGCTCGGGGTTGAGGCCTGGCTGCAAGCGGCGGTAGGCCTTCAGGAACAGACGGTCGCCGAGCAGGCTGATCGAGTTGCTGCTGGTGGTCAGCCGGCGCAGCGGTGCCGGCTGGTCGAGCAGGTGGCCGACGACCTCGGCATAGCCCTTGCCGGCATTGAAGCGCAGGCTGCCGCAGTCGCTGCGCAGCGGCCGGCCTGAACCCATTGCCGCTGCCAAGGCACGGCAGAAGGGTTCGTCGCCCATGGCATCGGCGATCAGGCCGACATCGGCCTGCTGCCGCACCTTGGTGACGGCCAGGCCGCCGAGGGCGCGTGTGCGCTCTTCGTCCTGGTCCTCGAAGCACATGGCCATCGGCACGAAATAGTGCGCCGGCGCACCGGGGCCGTGGGCCGCGACGATGGCCAGCAGCCACGGCCTGCCGTCGGCCTCCAGCGTGGCATGGTCGACGATCACCGCGCGCTCCAGCGGATCGGCCTTGGCGCCGTACCAGCGCTGGTGTCGCATGAAGCGCGGCAGCATCTCGCGTTCGAACTGCTGGCGCGTCTTCTCGGCCAGGCTCATGCGCCAGGGCACGACCCGGTTGCGGAAGAAGCTGTTCCAGCCGTCGAACAGCACCAGCGTGGGCAGGTCTTCGAGCGGCCGCGTCTCGGCGTGCCAGCTCGGCGGCACGGCGTCGGCCGACAGGCGGAACCAGAAGAAGCCGTAGGCAGGCAGCGTCAGCATGTAGGGCAGATCGCCGATCGGCGGGAAGGCGTTGCGGCCCGCCATTTCGACCGGCACGCGGCCCTTCCAGGCGCGCAGCTCGAGCTCGACCGGCTGTGCCGTGCGGCTGACGTTGGCCACGCACAGGATCGATTCGCCTTCGTGCTCGCGCAGGTAGGCCAGGACCTTGCGGTTGCCCGGGTGCAGCATGGTGAAGCGGCCGCGGCCGAAGGCCAGCGAGGTGCTGCGCACCGCCAGCAGCCGACGCGTCCAGTTCAGCAGCGACGACTGTTCGCGCGACTGCGCCTCGACGTTGAGGGCCTCGAAGCCGTAGATCGGGTCCTGGATCGGCGGCAGGTACAGGCGCTGCGGGTCGGCGCGGCTGAAGCCGCCATTGCGGTCGCTGGTCCACTGCATCGGCGTGCGCACGCCGTCGCGGTCGCCCAGGAAGATGTTGTCGCCCATGCCGATCTCGTCGCCGTAGTACAGCACCGGCGTGCCCGGCATCGACAGCAGCAGGCTGTTCATCAGCTCGATGCGCGCGCGGTCGTTTTCCAGCAGCGGCGCCAGGCGGCGGCGGATGCCCAGGTTGATGCGCGCGCGCTTGTCGGC
>Ga0136636_10002522_pt1 | contig 10910 bp, 5 predicted proteins | sample AntDrymUQ8522106_2_FD_104653 | JGI IMG/M metagenome (GOLD analysis project Ga0136636, IMG submission 104653) | Polar desert sand microbial communities from Dry Valleys, Antarctica - metaG UQ852 (21.06) | ecosystem: Environmental > Terrestrial > Soil > Desert | place: Antarctica: Dry Valley... | reverse complement strand
CGCCCCGGTTCTCAAGACGGTGACGTTTGCCCCGGGTGAGACGGTCAAGATTTTTGAGGTGGACCCCATCGCTGATGCTACTTTTGAAGGCGATGAGACGGTCACAGCCACCCTGAGCAGTGCTGTGAGCAATGGCCAGCCGCTGGTGATCACCACCCCTGCTGCCACGGGCACCATCACCGATGATGACAACCCTCCGGTGGCACGAGACGACACCAATGCAGTCAGCGAGGATGGCACAACGACCTTGACCGTCAGTGCCGCAAACGGTGTCATTCTTAGTGGTGGCAACGTGGCCTCACAAGATACAGACGTGGACGGCAACGCCTTGACGGTCACAGCCGTTCGCACCGGCGCTGAGTTGGCCACGGGTACATCAGGTACGGTCGGCGGCGCCTTGGTGGGCACTTATGGAACACTGACCCTGAATGTCGACGGCGGTTATGTCTATGTTCTGAACAACGGCAGCCCAATCGTCCAGCACCTGACAGCGGGCCAGGTTGTCCAAGATGTATTTACCTACACCATCAACGACGGCACTGGGAAAACCGACCAGGCGGCATTGACCATCAATGTCACGGGCGCTCAGGACCTGACTGCCGGCCCGCCCACCCTCACACCGCTGACAGGAGCTGCGACAGGTTTGAACGGCGAGTACTACGGCTACAACGGGACATCTGGGACGGCCACGCGCCGACACAGTGACGATGGCACCGCGACCTTCGGCGATCACCTTGAGGCCGGCAATCTGAATTCGGTCGAAGATTTGTACAAAATCATCGATGGTCGCAACATCGCCGGAGGAGGCGCCAACATCGTGGGCACGGCCACCACAGCGTCAACGAACGTGGCCGACGTTTCCTTCAAAGCCAGAAGCATTGACTATGGATTCAACCCCACGGTGAACTCATCGCTGGGCTCCAACGCCAGTGTGGCTGCTGGCAATGCCCTGCTGGCTAAGGACAACGATGCAAACTCTGCGACTCGGGCGCTCAGCAACTTCTTAGACCAGGACAGAGGCACCGCGATCGTTCAAACAGGTGCGTCCAACGCCAACGGCACCTCGGGCTTGGGCCAAACCACGGATGCGGCCATCCGTCTGTCGGGGCAAATTTATACCCAACCAGGTTCTTTTGACTTCCGCGTCACAGCCGACGATGGCTTCCGTTTCCGCGTCGCCGGGCAAACCCTGCTTGAATACGACGGCAACCAAGGCCCTACAACGCGAATTTTCAACCATGTGCAACTGGGCAATCTGCAAGGTGGACTACAGGACGTTGAACTACTGTATTGGGAACAAGGCGGCAACGCTCGCCTGCGCATTGAGTACAAGCCCAGCAGTTCAAATACCTGGTCCCTCATGGACCTGAGCAACACAGCCATGTTCACCAACGAAACGGCGCCGGCAATCAGCGATGCTCAGATACAAGATTTGGTTTATGACGGCATCACAAACCAATGGATGCTGCGCACGGGGTCCCGACTGGATGGGGATGCAGGCAATAACACACTGACCGGCGGCGCCGGACGTGACTACATCACGGGCGGTGCTGGCAATGACACGCTGCTGGCTGGCGCCGGTGCCGACACCCTGGACGGCGGAGTTGGCGATGACGCCTTAAACGGTGGCGATGGCAACGACCTGTTGATTGGGGGCGCGGGCTTCGATCACCTCACAGGGGGCTTGGGAGACGACTTTTATCGGCTATCCGACACCCAAGATACCATTGTGGAAGCGGTCAATGAGGGGTATGACACCGTGCAACTCGACAGCACCTACGTCACCAACAACAGTGCAAGCACCTACACCCTGGGCGCCAATCTGGAGAACCTGACCGCTTTTGATGGAGCGGCCATCAACCTCACAGGTAACAGCGCCAACAACCGGATCGAAGGCAACACGTCGGCCAACATCATTTCAGGTGGCGCTGGCAATGACTACATCCTGGGTGGCGGCGGTGACGATAGGATGACTGGTGGCGTTGGCTCTGATACTTTTGCATGGCGACTTGCTGACAGCGGCACGGCTGGCAGCCCCGCAGTGGACCGCATCACCGACTTCAACTATGGCGGTGGCTACAACAACGTCGACACCGGGGCAGGCATGCCCACTGGCGGGGGCGACGTTCTCGACTTACGTGACCTGCTCCAGGGTGAACAAACCACCTCCAGCAACACAGGAAGCACAGCGGCAAACGTACAGATCGACAACCTGTTGAACTTTATTGACATCGATGTCACCGGCGGCAATACCACCTTACACATCAGCAAGTCGGGCGGCTTTGCTGGCGGCACCTTCGCTGCAAGCGCCGAAGACCAGCGCATCGTGCTGGAGGGCGTCAACCTCTACACCGCCACGGGGGTCACCGCCGGAAATGAGACCGGGCTGCTGCAGACCCTGATCAAGAACGGCACACTGATTGTCGATTAACGTGAACTACAGCCGTCATTGCGAACACAGTGAATCAATCCATGACTTTGGAAACCCTAGACTGCCGCGCTAACCTCGCAGTGGCGGCTGGGTTTTCATACTTGGGCGTGGCTTCGTCGCCATGAAAGCTAGCCCTTGCCCTGCAAGATGCCGCGCAAGCGGCGTGAGCTGCCCCACCTTGGTTACCCAAGCTGAGGCTTTTTTACACACCGTCTCGAATCGCGGGACCCGTGGCGCCGTCAAAACCAATCAGAGGCAACATCGCAAGCTCTGCGTGTGTGGTGACGCCTTCAGCAAACACTTTGAGACCAATGCCGTGGGCAATCGTCGCCAACCCTTTGAGGAAAGCCTGGTTGCCCAAATGCGCGTCCAGCCCACGAATAAAACTTGCGTCGACTTTGAGGTAATCCAATCCCAGACCGTGCAAGCGCCCCACTTCGCTGAATTGCCGACCAAAGTGTTCCAACCCTAACTGACAGCCAAGATCGCGCAACTCATGACACAGCGCAGTAAATGCGTCGAAATGGGCGAGGGCGCCCGCTTCCGACACTTCCAACCAGAGTTTGGGTGTACCCGCACGGCGCAACAGCAGTTTGCGCAGATCAGAGCGAAACCCCGGTAACCGAATCGAACTCGCAGACAAATTGACGGCAAGTCCAGGCAACTCAGGCTGGCGGTCAATCTCATCTAAACCGAGAGAGACGGCGGCTAAGTCCAGGTTGGATGTCAACCCCAAGCGTTCTGCAACGGGCCAAAACACCCCTGCGGGCAACCATTCACCCTGCTCGTCGAACATCAAACGCAGCGGACACTCGCGATGTATCAAACGTCCATCGTGCGACGCCACGGGAAACGACACCAGGCGCAACCAACGCTGCTCCAGCGCGCGGTGAATCAACGCAGCCCATTCTTTACCGCTCTTAGGAAGGTGGTCACCCCCTTGCATCTGGACAATTCGAACGCCATTGTGCCCCGCAGCCTCCACCGAGGCCAGTGCCGCATCGACCTGCGAGAGAATGGCATCCACCTCCATGCCATGCGAAAAATGACCTGCACCCAACCAAGTCGTGGCCCTGCCGGGCACAAACGCTGATGCAACAGACGTCAGCTTCTGGAGCAACTCATGCACCGCATCTTCCAAATCAATCACCCCCGGAATCAGCAACGCAAAATCGGCACCATTCAGTCGGGCGGCCAAGGCATCGGGATACTGCCTTTGCGCATCGCAAAACACGCCAGCAAATGCCCGAACCGCGACATCGGTGTCCACACGTCCCAGCTTTGTATTCACGTCGGCAAGGTGCGCAAACCGCCCCAGAATGACCGATTGCCCAACCGAGTCCTCCGCAGTCGTTGCATCCCTCAGTCTGGCCAAAAAATAACTCCGGTTCGCCAGGCCCGTCAAAGCATCACAGTTGGCCTCTTGCCGAACGAGCTCAAGTCGACTGGCTTCTTCCTCAAACATGGATTTAAGCCGTGTGACGGTGGCATTCATGGCAGCAGCGAGCTGCTTGAGCTCGGGGACCACAGGCTCCGCAATGGTGACAAAACGCCGCTTTGAGATGGCATTGGCCTGCTCAATCACCGCGTTCAAGGGCTTGCGTAGGCGCTTCAATACCAGCGATCCCAAATAACCACCTATCAGACCCGACAGGGCAAGCGCCAAGACCATCTGGTTCGCACTCTTCCACAGTGCACCGTACGCGAATCGGCTATGGCTCAATAGCCTCACGGTTCCAAATTGCTGCCAACCGCTGCTGATTTGCGCCTCACCGGCGCGCGCACGGATGGGCAGTAGACGGACGAACCAAGCCGGAGCATCCACATCACCCTCGGGCGCAACGCGTTCCACCATGACGCCGCCCATCGGGTCGGCCACTCGGATCAACGCGTAGTGGCCACGGTCAAACAAGGACGCAACCACCAAATCCACCTTGACCGGATCCGGGCTACTTTGGCTTAAGGACAAGGCCAGCGCAGTGGCGTTGTCATTGTTTTTGATCGTAAGTTGAGATTCCAGATAGCCACGCGCGCTCAACAGCGACGCCAGCAAACTGCCCCCCATAGCCAGCAAAGTACTGACCACGATAGCTAACCAAAGTTGACGGTACATTGACATCACTGATCTCCAGAATCTGACACAACTATTCAAAACCCTCAGCGCGCGCACGCCTGAGCAAATCTTCCCATCGCGACAGGCGCCCTGCGCCCACCGAGGGTGCTATCAACGCACCGGAAGCACCGGAAAAAATACCTCTGAGGTTAAAACTAAACACCGGCAACAAATCTGGACGACGTGATGCGGGCCGCACGTCGCCAACAAGGTTGTCCAGAACCAAGGGTTCAGCGTCTGGTGTGACGTAATAAGCCAGAACCATGTGTGCTTGCGCCGACACGCCTGCAGAACTCCCGGTGCGCGCCTGAACATAAATCAAACGTAATTTATCTGCGGGAATTCCCATCAACATCAGGGTGTACAACTTCGCAATAACAAAGTCTTCACAATCACCGGCCCCTCGGCCTAGGCTTTCAATCGGCGTGGCCCAATAGTCCGACTGGCCCCAAATGTTGCGATCTTCACCAAACTGAATGTTTCGATTGAAAAAATCGTTGGCTCGCTTGAGCTTGTCGTTGTCGGTTGCCGCAGCACTGGCAACGATCAACGCCCGCCACGCTTGAAAGCGCGCCATGTCACCGTTGGGCCAGCGACGCTCAAAAGCACTCTGCAGTGCATCGGCATCGGGCGCAGCCGCCAACCCGAGCACCAGGCCAAACACAAGCACTGCCCATCCCACAACCTTGGCAAGCAACTGACGCGGCGGCACTTGCAACAAAAATGTCATTGGGAGCAACGAATACAGAGCAAAATCATCAAAACGAAACGCATCTTGCGCCCCGGGGTGGCAATTCGAAAGGAAGCGGTCGTAATTCACGGATCACAACCGATGAGGACAGCATTATCAGCCAGCACCCATAGAATCCCAGCAAGTATTTACCACTGCGGAAGTACTGGCCAATTAGCAAGTTTGATTGAACAAAAATACTGTCGTCGTCAGGAGTTCCCATGATTTTGAAACCCGTTCTGCTCACCCTTGCCATGAGCGCAACAATCAGTGGTTCCGCATATGCCCAGGTTCCCAATACGCTCTCAAGCGCGGTGGAACGCGCCATCCTAAAAAACCCCGAAATCAAATTCAAGAATGAGAACTTTCTGGCCGCCAGCAGTGACATGGAAGCAGCCAAAGGCGCATGGCGTCCACGGGTTGATTTGACCCTGCAGGCCGGTCGCAACAACACCAGCAGCCCCGGTTTTTCGTCCAACGGTGACTACAACCATTCACAGGGCAGCTTGCAGCTTCGTCAAACCCTGTTTGACGGCTTCGCCACCGCCAGTGATGTGCGTCGCTTGGGCCATGGCACGCTGGTGGCTTATTACGACTTGCTGTCCTCGAGCGATCAAATCGCGCTGGAAACTGCAGGTGCGTATTTGGATGTTCAGCGCTACCGGGAACTGGTGAACCTATCCAAAGACAACTACGCCACCCACAGCGACGTCTATACCCGCATGATTTCCCGCACCAATGCCGGTGTGGGTCGACGCGTCGACCTGGAACAAGCGTCCGGTCGGATGGCCCTGGCGGAATCCAACTGGATCACCGAAGCCAGCAACCTTCACGACGTATCCGTGCGCTACCAGCGTCTGGTCGGTGACATGCCCGAGCCCACGCTGACGCCCGCGCCTTCGCTGGTCAAGTTTCTGCCTGCGCAGGAAGGCTACGTGGCCAATACCGTTCAGCGCAATCCGGAATTCCTGGGGGCGGTCTCTAACATTCGCGCCTTCCGTGCTGATGCGCAACTGCGCAAATCCAGTTACTGGCCCACCGTAGAACTGCGCGCGCGTCAAGACATCGAGCGCAACCGCTCCGGCGCCTTAGGTGAGTACCGTGACCGCGCGATTGAATTGGTCATGAACTACAACTTGTACAAAGGTGGCTCAGACGCAGCACGTGTGCAGCAATACGCTGCAAAACTCAATGCTGCATACGACATGCGTGACAAAAAATGTCGCGATGTCCGCCAGACCGCGCTGATCGCCCTGAACGACGTGCGCAAACTGGAGGCGCAGCTGAGTTTGCTGGTCCAACACGAACTGTCTACCGCCAAAGCACGCGAGGCGTACCGTCAGCAGTTTGACATTGGCCAACGCTCACTGTTGGACTTGCTTGATACCGAGAATGAACTGTTCCAAGCCAGACGCGCTTTGGTCAACGCCGAGCACGACCTTCAAGTGGCCAGAGCCCGGGTCCTGACGGCCAACGGCTCGATATTGAGTGCGCTGGAATTGCGCCCGCTGCAAACCGAAGCGCCCGAGCTGCCGGGTGGAACCGCGGTAGACGACGATGCCATGCTGTGCCACATGGACCTGCCAGAACCCTTAACGTTGGTCAAGCCAGGCCTGCCCAGTCCCATTGCCCTGCCCGCACCCGTGCCGACGTCCGTGGTCACGTCAGTCCCGTTGGGCACCTGTCAGATGATCACCCCGACCATTCAAACTTGGATCGGCGCCTGGAACAACAAGGACATCAAGACCTACTTGTCGACGTACAGCGATGCCTTTGTGCCGGCGCTGAGCCTGACGCGGACACAGTGGGAAAACTTGCGCAAAAAGCGTGTCAAGAAGCAAGGCGGCATCAGCGCTGAACTCAAGAACATCAAAGCCCCTGAAAAATGCGATACCAATAAAGCAGACGTCTCCTTCACCCAGGTCTATGGCTCCGACGACTACCGCGATTCCGTCGAAAAAACACTGTCCCTGGAACTGGTCAACGGACAGTGGAAGATTTTGCGTGAAACCGTCACCAAAGGTCGCACGTTCTAAGCGGCGTTAAAACCCTGGGATCAAAAGGCCGTGCTCGCCCTAGCACGGCCTTTTTGCTTTCAGCGTGCATCGTGCTCAAGTCAGTTTTTTCGGATTTACACTAGCCAAACCACCACCACAGAGTGGTTTAAGCAGGCTGTCAAACACATCAAACCACGGACAACAGCACGTTATGTCATTCTCCAAACTCCCGCCTCTTCTGTTACTGGTCGGCTTGGCAGCTCTGAATTCGCAGGCTGGTCAAGCCCCTACGAACACGCCAGCTGCCCGAGCTGCCGTTGACTATGTTGACCCCTTTATTGGAACGACAGGGGATGGATACATCTACCCCGGCGCGACCTTGCCCTTTGGGTTTATCCAAGTCAGCCCCGACACCCGCCCTAAAACCGGCGGGCGCGCCAACGGCGCAGGCGGCTACAACTTCCAAAACAAAATTGACGGCTTCTCGCAGCAACACATCAGTGGCATGGGTGGGCCGCTGTACGGCGCCATTTCCATCTTTCCAATGACGGGCGTGCTGGAGAAACCCGCTGATATCCTTTCCTCAGGCAAGTCAGACGAAGCCGCCACACCGGGCTACTACACCGTCAAAATGGCACCTTGGGACGTGAAAGTGGAGCTGACCGCCACCCGCCACGTCGCCCTACACCGCCACACCTTCCCCGCGCATGATCAGTCTCGGATTTTGGTGGACGTGGGGCATGTGCTGTACGGCACCGCGTCCAATTGGGGTTCAGCCAAGCCTATTGGGGGAGAGGTCAAGGTTGACGCGGCTGCGCGCGAGGTGTCTGGTTACATGGTCTACCAAGGCGCACGTAGCGCGCTGCCCACATTAAAAGTCTATTTCAGCGCCCAATTTGACACCCCTTTTGCCAGCTTTGGCACTTGGGACGACAGCGCCGCGTTGACCGATGACCAAGCCCAGCGCAGTGGCAATGAAATTGGCGCGTATCTGAACTTCAAAACCGCAGCGGGCCAACAGGTCAACACCAAAATTGCTGTGTCTTACCAAAGCATTGCACAAGCGCGCAGCTACTTGGCGGCTGAAACACCTGATTGGACTTTTGACAAGGTCAAGCTTGCCGCCCGTGACGAGTGGACAAAGACTCTCAGCACCATCACCGTCGAAGGCGGCACCGAAGACCAAAAGAAACAGTTCTATACCGCGCTGTACCGCATCCACGTCACCCCCAACGACTGGACCGGCGAAGCCCCGCCCCAGTACGGCAACGCGACCTACTATGAAAACTTGTTGTGCATGTGGGACACCTTTCGCACCACGTATCCGCTGCTGACCTTGATTCAGCCCAAGGTGCAAACGGACATCGTCAACAGCATCCTGAACTACTACGTTAAAGACGGCTGGACGGGCGATGCCCACAGTGGCTGGACCTATGAGCATGTACAAAATGGGTCGAGTGCCGACATCATCATTGCCGACGCCTACGTCAAAAAGCTCCCTGGCATTGACTGGAAACTAGCTTACCAAGCGATCCGGAAAAATGCGTTTGTGGACGACAACCCCACCATCAATAGGCGCCCAACCAAAGGCCGTTTTCGTCTAGATGACTACCGAAAATACCAGTACCTTCCGAGCGATGCGTCTGAGACCTATAAAGGTGTCCAAGGTGTGTCACGCACTGTTGAGTACGTGTACAACGACTTTGCCGTGCTGCAGCTGGCCAAAGACTTGGGCACCCCAGAAGACATCGCTGACTTGCAAGCACGCCAGCTTTGGTACAAAAACCTGTGGGATGCGTCCACCGGCTTCATGCGCGGCAAAACCAAAGACGGCAAATGGCATGAACCGTTTGACCCCACCAAGGCCGAAACAGGTCGCCAATACTACGAAGGCCATGCGTGGACCTGGAGCTGGTTTGTGCCCCATGACAACCAAGGCCTTATCAACCTGAACGGTGGCAACGACGCGTTTGTGCAAAAACTCAGCACCGCCAATGACCAGTATTACGAGGCTTACAACGAGCCCGGCATGCTACAAACCTTCCTCTTCAACCACGCTGGTCGGCCAGACAAAACCCAGTTTTACGTGCGCAAAGCACTGGGCAACTTCTCTGCCGCCACCGACGGCCTGCCAGGCAACGATGACAGCGGAACCACCTCAGCATGGCTGATCTGGGCGATGTTGGGCATCTACCCCAATGCTGGACAAGACTATTACTACATTGGCAGCCCCACCTTCACCAAGGCCACGATTCGTCTGGCCAATGGCAAATCGATCATTATCAACGCACCGAAATCGACTGTTGACAACAAATACATCACCCAAGCCCGCCTCAACGACAAAGCGTGGAAGCAGTCTTGGGTGCGCCACGGCGACCTCATCAACGGTGCCAAGTTTGACTTTTCCATGAGCGACAAACCCTCGGCTTGGGGTGCAAAGAATGTGCCTCCGTCGGTCTCGGCGCCAGCGGTCAAGTGACAGGTTTATCAAACTAAGTAATTTTTTCGAACGCACGATCCTGATGCTTCAACATGTCAATCCATTTATCGGTGTCGATGGCAGTGGCGAATGCCTGCCTGGTCCTTATCTCCCGCTAGGGCTGGTGCGCTTGTCGCCCGACACCGTCGCACCGCAAAAAACCAATGGCTACTGCAGTGCCGACCCCATCAAGCATTTCAGCCACACCCATGTGGCTGGCACGGGAGGCATGAGTCGCTACGGCAACATCGGCGTGCTGCCCTTCACTGGTGTGGCGCGCTTACATGTCGATCCTTTTGGGCGTGTGAACGAGCATGCCGCTTGCAACTACTACGCCGTCACCACTGCCAACGCAGGCGTTCAGTGCGAACTGACCGCCACCGCCCGTGTGGGCGTACACCGCTACCGTTTTCCTGACAACGTGCGCGCGCACGTGCTGCTGGATGTGGGTGCGGCGGTACAGCCTCCGTTTCCGGGCTATCAAATGGACCCCAATGGGTGGCCCCCCATCTCGGTGGGCGGCTTTGTTGAATTCGTATCCGACCGCGCCCTGGTGGGACGCGGCGACTACCGTGGCGGCTGGGGACATAACGAACCCTACTCGATCTATTTTTACGCTGAGTTTGATCAACCCTTCGCCGAAGGCCGTATCGGTCAAGCCGGGTCATGGCTGCCTGTTCCCGGCGGCGGCAGCGGTGCCAATTTGGCCGCAGTCGCCAGCTTTGGCGCTGCGCGTGAGGTGAACCTGCGCGTCGGCGTGTCCTACGTCAGCGTCGCCAAAGCCCGTGCCAGTGTGACGCGGGAAGTAGGAACACAAAGCTTTGAAGAAGTCCGCCAAGCCGGTGAGGCGGCGTGGCGCACCGTGTTTGACCGCCTGCGTGTAGAAGGCGGCACCGATGCGCAACGCACCCTCTTTGCCACCATGCTCACCCGCCTGTACTGCCTGCCCACTGATTTGGGCGTGGATGACGAATTTACCTCGTAGCACTCTGACGTGCGCCATTTCAACGACTTTTACTGCCTGTGGGATTCGGTGCGCAATGCCAATTCGTTCATCTCATTGATCGACCCGCAGCTGGGCACCGACTTGCTCAATTGCTTGCTCGATGTGGGCGAGAAAACCGGTTGGGTGCCCGACGCGTGGATTGCCGGCCACTCTG
>Ga0136636_10002520_pt1 | contig 10911 bp, 10 predicted proteins | sample AntDrymUQ8522106_2_FD_104653 | JGI IMG/M metagenome (GOLD analysis project Ga0136636, IMG submission 104653) | Polar desert sand microbial communities from Dry Valleys, Antarctica - metaG UQ852 (21.06) | ecosystem: Environmental > Terrestrial > Soil > Desert | place: Antarctica: Dry Valley... | reverse complement strand
CGTCAGCGTGCAGGATTCGGCGCCTCGAATGACCTCCTTCAAGTCCTAATATGAGATGTCCATCTTCATCCATGTCGAACTCCATACCCCTTTTGATAAGTTCGTTAACACGGTCAAGACCTTCATTGACAAGAAGTGATACTGCATCACGGTCGCATAAGTTACGTCCTGCAATCAACGTATCTTCGAAATGCAGTCGCGGATCATCATCTTCACCGATGGCAGCAGCAATACCACCTTGGGCATGATAGGAGTTACTGATATCAAGCTCTGATTTTGAAATTAATGCCACAGTGCCAAAATCAGCCGCATGAAAAGCGGCCAACAAACCGGCCAGGCCGCTTCCAACGACTATAAAATCAAATGTAAGGGTTTTCATTACGAATAAGTTCCCTCCGGATTAATGAGCGACAAAAGTAACATTTCTGTTCAAGAAAATTGCAGGGAATAATTTTATTAATCGGAGGTAGTTATCGAAGCTCTGTTATGTTTGTGACAGGATTTTAACTATTCTGATCCCCGTATAATTCTTGCATAAGCGACCGGTGGTTGCCTGTCTTCATCAATTCTGACCTCTACAAAATCTGAATAATTGAGGATGAATTTCGATAATTTGCCGTATTTAATATTTTTGCTTCGAAGTATAACCCCAACTTCCGCCAGATTGGCCCAGCCTTCTTCCTTGGCACATTCTTCTATTGCATTCATTAATACATCTTTGTCAGTTATTTCCATAATATTTGATATTAAGTCTGTAAAACAGAATAGAATTACATATTAATACTAGTAAAACTCAAATGCTAATATACACATTTTTTTAATTATAATCTGGAAAATTATTACTTTTGAGCCCCTGGAGATGTGATCGCTATCTTGATTTATTTGATATTTAAATGATAATTTTATAATCGATTGTGTATGTCTGATTCTTTCGAAAGTGCCATTTCCGTGAATATCGGGGATTGTACGAATGGCATTAGTTACCCCCGGCCAGATATGACTTATCTTAAGGATATGGCCGAGGGCGATGAAACGTTTGTAAAAGAGATTATCTCTCATTTTTTGGAATATGGACCCGGATTGTTGAATTCAATGAGACAGAGTGCATTAGCTGGTGATAACGAAAAATTGCGGTTCGATGCACATAAGCTACTTCCACAACTTACTTTTGTTGGAATTGTGGCCGCTATCCCCCTGGTCACTAAAATAGAAAATGAAAGTACAACCAACAGGAATCTTTCTGCAATCACCGAAAGAGCCGTAATGATTATCAATAAGGGTATTGAAGAACTGAAGAAAATGATTTGAAACAATAGTTACTACCTAATCCTTATTAGCTTAATAGTTTTGTAGTTTCGCGCCTTATTCGCTTCAGTTTGGGAATCATACCTGAGTAATAACGGGAATTATTAATTTAATTATTTCATATGAGAATATTAGTTTGCGAAGATGATTTCATGATCACAAAGGCAATAGAACATAAACTTATCAGTGAAGGGCATGAGGTAGATGTTGCCGCTGATGGTAACCAAGCCGTTGCAAAGATCAATACTACGCACTATGATCTGATCATGACTGATTTGTTAATGCCGTTTGTCGGAGGTATTGAGCTGATTAATGCAATCAGAAATGATTTACATCTTGACACACCAATCATTGTTCTGTCAACACTTAGTAACGAAGATTCAATTATTGAGGCATTTAAACTGGGTGCTGATGACTATATAACAAAACCGTTTAGTCCAAACGAAGTATCAATCCGTGTAAAAAGGCTATTAATACGAAGATAATATGACGATAATCAAGTTTGTAACCAGGATCGTCATGGTCTTTGTGATTTTTCTTTTAGTAGTTTCAAAACTGACAGTTTTTGGGCAATCAGCAGAAGTTACCGATACAGTGTCGTCAGAACAACTTCTTGTCAAAGCACGTGAATTTGCTTACAATAACCGGAAGATTGAGGCACGAAAATTATGCCGGCTAATTTTGCAGCGTGACAGCACATACCTGGATGCTGCTGTTTTAATGGGCAGGACCTATGCCTGGGATCAAAAATACGATTCAGCCAGGATTGTTCTTAATAAAGTTACTGAACAAAAACCCGGTTATTACGACGCACTGGATGCCCTGATTGATGTTGAGATCTGGGGTGAGGATCACAAGGCAGCCTTAAAATACGCAAATATCGGGTTAACATCACATCCGGATGATGCTGTTTTTCTGTATAAAAAAGCCCGGATTCTGAATAATTCCGGAGATTCTCAAAATGCGGTGGTCATTCTGAATCAACTTCTCAAAATTAATCCTGCAAATAAGGATGCTTCCGGATTGTTGCTGACCATCCGCACTGCAAAATTGGTCCATAAGTTGACCCTCAATGCCTGGGTATATGCTTTTGATAATGAAAATCCATGGAGTTTTGCTTCGGCTGCAGTCGGCCGAAAGACTTCAATGTTCGGAACAGTCACCCTCCGGTATAACTATGCCCGGCGTTTTGGAAGTGAGGGTCACCAGTTGGAGATCGATGCTTATCCCGCAATTGCTAAAGGCGTTTATATGTATTTTAATACTGGTATATCCAATAAAAAGAATTTCCCCTTTTCCCGCCTTTCGATCGAACCTTACGTGAAATTACCGGCAAGTTTCGAAATGTCGTTAGGTTTCAGGTATCTTAATTTTGATGACAAGAGGATTGTTGCCCTTGATTCGAATAAGGTGTTAATTTATACAGGAACTATAGGAAAATATTATGGCGATTACTGGTTTTCGGTCCGATCTTACTTTACTCCGGGAAAAGAAAGATGGTCGAAATCAATAAACTTTACTGTCAGACGTTACCTGGCTGATGCTGACAGCTATTTTTCCCTGATTTTGGGAACAGGTTTTTCACCAGACGAGCAACAGTTTGCTTTTAATCCTAATTACTATTTGAAATCCAGCAAGATAGATCTCGATTATCAACAAAAAATTGCAACCCGGTTTTTTTTAAATTGCGGATCTGGCTTTGCACGTGAGGAAATACGTACAAATACCAAACGTAGCCGATTCTCTTTCGATCTGGGTGTCAGCTATCTTTTTTAAATTATTGTTGGGTGTAATTCATGATGAATAGCCTGACCAAAGTAATTATAAAGCTTTATATCCTAACATATTAACAGGTTGATAATGAATTTTTCAATTAAGGCACTTATAATGATTTTGCTTTTTGCCCCGTGGTTCAGTACCGGAGCCGAAGACACGGTATCGGCCCGGCATTTCGTTAAGGCAGGTGAAAACATTTTTAGAATATCTCTTCGGTATATAGTGCCCATGGATTCTCTGAAAAATTGGAATCAGCTGGATCAGAATTTTACGGTAACGATCGGCCGGCAATTATTTGTCGCTGGCAGGAATGATGTAACGATTAAAGATAAACCATCACTTAACAGCGGTATCATTGCCAGTGAAGATGCAGATTCGTTGTTGAATGTTGCTGACTCAGTCTCCATTGCCCAGGGTCAGACTGAATATTTGCCTTTTTATTCGGAACCGAACCCTGTTAGCCGAAGCTTAACGGTTTCCGAGACATTACAGTATTATTACGGTAGATCAAACATTCTCTTCAGAATTATTCTTGTTCTGAATCTATTTTTTATCTTATCAGTAGTTATCTTGCTAATTATCATATCATTCAGGCGTATAAGGAAAGGATTTGATGATTTAAAAAGACTAAAATGCCAGGAGCATTACCCCAATTATATAGCCGCATGGCTTTACCAGGAGAATACCGGAAAACTACCAGACTCATTGGAAAAAGAGTTAAAGGACAGGGTTTATCGTGATGTATTCACTTCTGAACTTCTGGCCTTGCATGCAAATCTGACCGGTGAAAGTGCTGAAAAATTGGTCGCATTATTTCATTTTGCCGGATTAAAAAAATATTCGATACTAAAAGTCCAACATTCTTCATGGCATGTGAAAGCAAAAGGATTCAGGGAGTTGGCTCAAATGAAAATTGTAGATGGGAATAATCTGATCTATAATTACCTGAATTCCGATAGTCCAATTCTTCAGATTGAGGCGCAATTGGCATGGATTCAGTTGAATCCCGGTGATCCGCTTCGTTTCCTTGATGATCCGGATATTCGCCTCACGGAATGGGCCTTACTCAATACGCACCATTCATTGAAAAAGATTGATCCAACTCCCGATTTTGGCCGTTGGTTGCAACTCACAAACAAAAGTGTTACACTTTTTGCGATCAAAATGTCGGGAATTTTCAAACAATTCAAAAATATTGAATTAATTATCCAACGACTTCAGGATCCTGATACAGATATCAGAACTGAAGCTATCCTTGCTCTGGGCAAAATGGAGGCATTATTTGCGGGATCCTTTCTGATTCAAATGTTCTCCAGCGAGGAACAACTTAATAAATCTGCAATTATCCAATCGCTTACCATGATAGCTGATGTGATCAATATTCCCTTTTTTGAAGAGGTCTTAATAAATGAAAATGAGCCTGGCCTGCGCATTATGGCTGCCAAAGGGTTGGTCTCAATGAAAAATCAGGGTATTGAAAGACTTGATTTTTGCTACCTTGATGCCGGTCCGGTGTTAAAAAACATTATTATACATGCAAAAGACGAAAGAATCTGATGTACGAAATCATTAGAATATTAAATTACCTGATCGAAAACGGTATATTCGTTTATGCCATTGCGATTTTCCTCACATACATTGTTATGGCTGTTATTTCAGGATTTGAAATAATGAAGTATATGAGAAAGAACAGTTTTGTTGATTACAAGGCAATTATTTCGTCACCTTTTGCCCCGCCGGTAACAATTCTTGCACCCGCTTTTAATGAAGGGAATACGATAATTGAAAATATCAGGTCTCTGTTATCGATTCATTACAGTGATTTTGAAGTGATTGTTATTAATGACGGAAGTAAGGATGATTCGCTTTTAAAGATAATTGATCATTATCAACTCGAAAAGGTGGATTTTATAATTAATTATTCGATTCATACGAAGCCTGTACGCGGTATCTATAAATCGACCAATAAAGCATATAGCAAGCTAATTGTAATTGATAAGGTAAACGGTGGGAAAGCCGATTCATTAAATGCAGGAATTAATATCAGCTCGAAAAAATATTTTGCGGCAATTGATGTGGATTGTATACTTGAAGAGGATGCCTTGCTTAAAATGATAAAACCCATTTTGGAGGACAACCAGAATCGGGTTATTGCCACCGGAGGTGTTATTCGTATTGCCAATTCCTGTACAGTCAAGGCCGGGAAAATTGTGGAGATTAATTTGCCGTCCAGTTTATTAGCCCGCTTCCAGGTACTTGAGTATAGCAGGGCATTTTTAATGGGACGTATGGCCTGGAGCCGTCTTAACGGATTGCTCTTAATTTCAGGAGCTTTCGGAGTTTTTGACCGCGAAATTGTAATTAAATGTGGAGGATACGATTCAAAGACTGTTGGTGAGGATATGGAACTTATTGTACGAATGAGACGGTACATGATTGAAAATAATCTCAAATACCGGATTGTATATATTCCCGATCCGCTTTGCTGGACCGAAGTACCTGAAAAATTGAAAATATTGTCGCGTCAGCGCAACCGCTGGACCCGGGGTACCATGGAGACATTATTTAAACATATGACCTTGTTTGGAAATCCAAAATATGGAAATCTTGGACTTCTTGGCCACCCTTACTGGTTCTTTTTTGAGTGGTTGGCCCCACTGATCGAGTTTTTTGGTTTGTTCTATTTATTACTTGTCTTTGTGATCGGAAATCCTGACTGGCCGTTTTTTCTTTTGTTGTTAGGATTTACCTATCTGTTCGCCGTAACCTATTCCTCCTGGGCAGTTGTTTTCGAAGAATTTACTTTTGCCCGCTACAGGCGAAAGCGTGATATTTTCAGTTTATTATTCATAGCGCTTATTGAACCGATTTTCTATCATCCATTAAATGTCTGGTTTGCAATCAGAGGTAATTTTCAATACCTGGTTGGTAATATTTCATGGGGTAAAATGGAAAAGGCTGGATTTTCAGATAAAAAGAAAGAAAAAATTTTAAACCAAACCAAGTAATGAAAATTATAAGCCGAAGAAAAATCTTGAAGGATCATCTTATTTCCGGGATCAACAGGTACCTGACCATCAATCTTGTATTTTTAGTCCTGTTGGTCTTTGTCCGGATCTATGAATATTTTTTTCTGAAAAATACAATTACCATACCTTCAGATAGTATGGTACTTGAATTCAGGGGCATATTACACGACACTCTAATGTTGTTAAATCTTTCAGCCTGGTTTATTTTCCCGTTTTTGTTCCTGTTTCTTATTTCGGGGCGTCTGGCTGTGATCGTGTCAGGTATTTTAATAATTAGCTTCGTTGTCGTGGAACTTGCCCTGATTCAGTATCTGAGTGTTACTTCACTGTTGCTTGGAGTCGATTTGTTTGGTTACTCATTTGAGGAAATAGTCGGGATTGCCTCAGCAGGTGGGGGTTTCGCATTTACATCACTTATTCCATTCTTTTTTGCGATTTTGATCGCCATTCTATTAATCTCCGTTTCGAAACGATTAAAACCTGGTCGTACCGTGGCATTTGTATTCGTGGCATTGAGTTTGATGTCACTGTCGTTCCAAAAATATACCAAACCTGATGCGGGCAAGTTTAATTCGGAATTGGCCTATGACATGGTGACCAATAAAGCCTATCATATCTTCTCCGCAACTTATCTTTTTCTTTACCCGGCGGAAGCAAGTGAAGCGGCACTGTTTAATTATTTTTACACAGGCCTGAGTGTGCCTGGGAAGTCCTTCGAATTTATCAGTCCTGAGTATCCTTTTCTCCGCAAGGATGATACACCCGATATTTTGGGTAAGCATTTTAATGTGGGGACAGATAAGCCAAATCTGGTCTTTATCATTGTAGAAAGCCTGGGCAGAGCTTACAGCGGCAAAGACGCCTATCTGGAAAGTTTTACCCCATTTCTTGATTCGCTTGAAAATCATAGTCTGTACTGGGAAAACACATTGAGCACGGCTGGTCGTACTTTTGAGGTTCTTCCTTCTGTTTTCGGATCGATGCCTTACGGTAAGAGTGGATTTGCGGAATTGGGCACCTCCATGCCGGATGGAATGTCGTTGATCAGTCTGCTGAAAGAGCGTGGTTATACATCACGGTTTTTTTATGGTGGCGATGCAAATTTCGACAATATGAATTTATTTCTGAACAAACAGGGTATTGATCATGTGATCGAAGAAAATGATTTCGGCCCCGGGTATAAGAAAATGCCGGCCAATTCGGGTAAGTTTACATGGGGTTATGGTGAAAAGGATATTTTTAAAAAAGGGTTCGAAATTCTTGCCAACGCGGGATCGGGTCCCCGACTCGACATCTACTTAACACTTGCTATGCACGATCCGTACCGGATTCCGGACCAGGAATACTACAATGAAAAGGTGGAGCAGCGATTAACTGCCTTCAAATTTAATGAAACTCAAAAAGCAGAATACCGCAAATATCTTCCCAATTATGCCTCGATACTTTATTTTGACGATGCACTGCGCTATTTTTTCGGGGAATATCAAAAACGGGCAGATTTTACAAACACAATTTTCATCATTACAGGCGATCACCGGATGTCGTCACCACCGATATCCACCCAGATTGATCGTTTTCATGTTCCCTTGATTATTTTCTCACCTATGATTAAATCACCGGCCAGGTTTTCATCGGTAATATCGCACCTCGATTTCACCCCTTCTGTGGTGGCCTTCCTGAAAAATAATTACGGGATGAAATTCCCTGCATTTGTTCCCTGGCTTGGACAAGGTTTCGACAGCGTTACAACTTTCAGAAACACACGGTCAATCCCGTTTATCAGAACCAAGAACGAGATCATCGATTATATTGATGGCGAGTATTTTATTGTAAATGATCAGCTATATAAGGTTTCAGAAGACCTCGCTCTGGATAAGTTAAGGGATGAGAAAAAACTGACTGAAATTAAGCGAAAGTTCGATAAATTTAAGACAGATAATTTAAAGGCAAGTTTGAATAATAAACTAATTCCCGATAGTCTTAAATTCAGGTTGAAACGTTGAGTTTACAGAATTTTTTCAGCGATCACCGTCATGGTCGTTCGGTTTTCAAAATAGTTATCAAGAATTTTTGAGGTTATTGGCAGGTAATATCTCCAAAAGAATGGTGACCTGTCGTTTAAATCGTATTCGTTCAGAACAAACATTTTCAGGTATTCCATCCCAATTAATTCTTCGAAAGCATTTTTGATCGGTACGTCGGTAAAATCTCCACAGAAATAGTAATGTGGAGAGGCTTGAATATTTTCAAAAGCTGCCGGAAAAATCCTTGGGATGCCGTGATGATGAAGAATTGAATCTCCACTTTCATTAGGAGAAATTTCGTAGTAGGATAAAACACGGTTGTTTGTGTCGGTGCTTAGTGTGATATCAAACCAATACGGATATCTTATTTCCTTTGGAATATTGAACTTCTCTACTCCATAATTAAAGCTTTTCACAATTAGAACTTCAAAGTCCAGGTCGGTTTCCTTTTCCAAAATTGCAATGGTCTCGTCAGAATGTATGAAAACAATTCCCGGTTTGGTAAAGGGCCATTCAGACTGGTGTTGCTCTTTATAAAGCCGGATGACCCATTTGGGCAATCCCGGGTTTTTTATCGTGTCGAGCTGTTCGAAATACCGGCCGGTCCATCCGCTCCATTTCAGTCCTAAAAGATGCTCCGTTTCTACTCTTTCTGCAGTTGATGTTGGGGTCGCAAAAAGGTTAAATTCAGCAATTATTAGTTTATTCTTCTCCTTCATTTTCTTTAGATAACGCACATCATTGATATGTAAGCCGCCATACACTTTGTCTGAATGTTCGGTCATGTCTTTTTTGCGGTACCATTCGTTTTTGTAAATGCCATAAGTATCTGTAAAATAGGCCATATCTGTCACCGTGCTGAGACTGTCCAACTGTAGATCGGTTTGTCGGGATAGATCCTTAATTAAAAACTGAGAATTTTCAAGGGGAAAGAATCCGCGGTAATCATGTTCAGGAGTATAAAAATTGCCGTCCGGTTTTACATATTTCCGATGTGTCAGCACCCAGTTAATGGCACGATGTTCCAGTCCGTAATTTGTTAATACGGTTTTGTCCATCAAAAGAATATTTACTTTATGCGATGGTTTAATGACCCAAGAGAGCCAAAGAATCATGGGCAACGAAATAAATCCTGCCAGTGCAACATTGAAAAATATTTTACGCATTCTTGAATTTGAGATTGAATTGATTTCCGAATCAATTGTTCATGTATCATTTGGAAATCGGATGTAAAAATAGTAATCCCATGGATTGTTTCAATAGCTAAACAATAATAAGTACAAAATGGTTTTGGAAAAAGTGGACAAAGGGCATTCCGAGCTGGTAATTTTTTACCGGAATGGCTTATTTTTGAAGGTTTTTATCCTGTTGAGCTTTTTGAGTCATTATAAATCCGCTTCCGTGGATATTCCTGATTTCAATCGAGGGATCGTCTTTGAGATATTTTCGTAGTTTGGTTATGAAGACATCCTACTCCGGGTTGTAAAATAACCTTCATTGCCCCAAATCCTCTTTAACGCGATTTCGCGGGGTAGCAAATCGTTTTTATGTTCGCAGAGCAACTTAAGCAATGATGATTCTTTTGGACTGACCAGCTGTTTTTCGGTGCCAAGGCGTATCTCGCGCAATTTGTGATCAAAAGCATACTTCCCGATTTCAAAAAGCTGGGTATCGGTGATAATATTCCCTCAGAACGTTTAAGGACTAAAGCAATTTTATAAAGCAGCACATCCGCATCGAAAGGTTTGATGATGTAATCGTCTGCTCCCAGCTTATAACCTGCAATAACATCTTCTTTTAAAGAGTGATTTTTTTGGCCTCATCGTTTGTTAATTAAATATGGAACGAAAATAATGAAACGGCTTCCTTTTCCTGGTTCACTATGTACCTTGATGCTTCCGTAGTTGGCATCCAGAATTGCTTTAACATAACTTAAACCCAGACCGAAACCCTTCACATTATGCACATTTCCGGATTGAAGGCGGTAGAATTTATCAAAAATTTTGGCCTGATCCAAATGAAAAAATGATTCAGCTAAAATTCGATTCAATGCTTACACCGTTACCTCCGCTTCCACCTCAAGCTCCTGTGATGATGATTCGTAAACGGCTTGGAGTCGTTTCTTTTGCATTCGATCCCAATGATGAGTCTGTTGTTACGTTCGATAAAAAGGATATTGGGAAAGGACTTGAAAAAATAACGATTGTCAGGAAAAAACAGCCAGAGCGGGTTACTAAGAAAGAAGACAATACAGAAGTCAATGGTAAAGCGGGAAAACGGTAAGTTACTTTATTAACTCATAACCGCAGACCGCGGTCCGGGAAAAGAGATGGATCAGCCGGTAAATCATAAAGGATATTCAACAAAAAAAGGCGGAAGAGATTCCGCCTTTTTAATAAGATGTATTACAGCATTATGCCGGCATTTCGGGTAATTTCCATGGTGCACGGTAAGTATGCTTAATCAATTCTTCTGCAAATTGAGCTGCAGGAACTGGTTCAGTATATTTTTTGTCGAAAGTTGGGTGACCATCTTTAATGCTGAATTTATCTTCAACAACGATCTTGATCTTTTCCGCATCGGTGATGTTAGTGAATTTCATATTTGGTCCATCCCAATCCAACTCTTTATTAAGTGTTGAAAGGCGTACAGCTAAAACACCCATCACAACCATTTCGTTAAATGGGCCTGATAAACTGAAATCAGAAGCGGTTTTCACGCGTGAAGCAGGAGATTCTTTGGCGGCACGAACCCAATCCATTTCGTGTGAGAGCGTG
>Ga0136636_10002519_pt1 | contig 10912 bp, 9 predicted proteins | sample AntDrymUQ8522106_2_FD_104653 | JGI IMG/M metagenome (GOLD analysis project Ga0136636, IMG submission 104653) | Polar desert sand microbial communities from Dry Valleys, Antarctica - metaG UQ852 (21.06) | ecosystem: Environmental > Terrestrial > Soil > Desert | place: Antarctica: Dry Valley... | reverse complement strand
TAACAAATAGTTGTTAAACTTGCAGTTGCAGATGTCGGATTAGCTGACTTCTGATTAACCGTTATCGTTACACTTGAACAAAGCGAGTTGTAACTACAGGGTGCACCATTTTCATATCGTCCGTAATAGGTCGTTGTGATACTTGGATTTACAGCAAGCGCATTACCTGTTCCAACAATGGTTCCTCCACATGAGCTGGTATACCATTTAATGCTTTCACCTGTTCCGCCTCCACCGCCATTAAGGGTTAATGTTGTGCTTCCTCCGTTACAAATAGTTGTTAAACTTGCTGTTGCAGATGTCGGATTCGCGGATTTTTGATGCACGATAATTGTCGATACATTTGATTCATTAGTAGCCACATACGGATTTGGGGCGATATTATTCGTACTCGAAAGAATTGCGTTCCTGTATAAATAGTAGGTCCCAGCTACATTGAAGGGAGCAGTTGATGTATTTGGTGTAAAAGTTGGTCCGGTAGCTCCGGAAATAGCTGTTCTGGTCCCTGCTGGTGTTGTGCTGTATGTCCATTGATAACCAGTTCCGGACAATGAAATTCCGGTTGGGAAAGCTCCGAAAGCATCCCCACTGACGACTAAACCTGAATTCCCTATGCAAATACTTTGAGCAATGTTTACCGCGAGTGTATTTGCAAAGACTTGAGTCAGATTATTAAAAACTATCCTGTTTCCCCCTCCACTTTCATAAAAATCATATACCAATGAACTGTTGCCGGTAAGGTTCATTAATACGCTGGGTTTTGAACTCCAAGACTGATCTACCCAATTGTTGTATACCATTGTACCATCCACAGCCAGATAACTACCATCATCTGAACCAAGATCGACAACAAATAAACCCTTCCTGGTAGAACTCATCCGATACCTCACGGCATACGATTCGGTATATATTTGTCTGCTCCCTAAACTTGAACTGATGGTAAAACAGTTACCATCACCTCCAAACTGTTGGTCAAAAGTTTCCAGTGGTTCAGTGAAATTACCGTAGTAATTCGTAAAAACTACATTGTGGTCATTATATGACCCGTCATAAATATGTCCAATCCAGGTATCGGTTCCGAAGGCAGTTTGGGAATCGGGAGATGGGAGAGGGTAAGTTGCAATAAACTGTGTTCGCGTGCTTTCACATCCTCCCGAATTTAATATGGAAACCCAATAATTGGTAGTCGTAACAATGACAGGTGTTGTAAATGTATTATCATTATTATCTGTGCTTGTTTTTAAAAGAGTTCCTGAACTTGCTGCATCATACCATTTGTACCTATCCCCGGTAATTGCACCAATGGCCGTTAAAGTAGCTGTTGATCCTATACATATTTTTGCTCCTGGTGCTGACGGAGGACTGGGAAGAGGAGCTGCTGTGACTGAACCATTGATATTTCCGGAAACACATTTGGTTGTATTATTGCGGATCGTTAAGATAAATGATTTTGAACCTGCTGTAGCTGGCGAGCTTAGATTAACGCTAATTGGTGAAGCACCCAATATTCCATTTGTAACTGTTGTAATTCCAGCACCTGTTATACTGTACTGATCGGGATTCCCTGTTGTACTTGTATATGGGATACTAAATGATGTAGATCCAACACAAATGTCAGATATAGTACCCAATGTTATTGTTGGCGAAGTACAGGAGCTTGTCGCCACATTCACAATACCGGTCGTCGCTGCAAAATAAGTATTGTTTTGGTTCGTTGCAGATGAAGTTGTGCTTCCCCATGATCCGGAGGCTGCGCCTGCTCCGCCAAGTGTTAATGAGTTGGCTGTTGAGGTAAAGGTTCCAAGATTAGCAACTACTCCACTGTTGATTGATAGATTACCATTGATCGTTGTTGCAGCAGTAAAAGTCTTAGGTGTGCCAGATGAAAGAGTGAGATTGCTATAGGTCCTGGAAGTAACAGCTTGAGCTCCTGCAGTTGCATTAAATTCAATTGTAGAATTTGCTCCAAGCGTTATTGTTGGTGCATTAGTAATACTTATAGAAGTTCCTGCAGCACCTGAAAAGCCGGCAGCATTTGCTGTTTTAAAAATTCCATCAATATTAACTGTACCACTCGTTCCACCCCATGTAATAGAAGTTGTACCAGCTTCTAATTTGGAGCCTGAAGAAACTATCAACGCATCTGACGCACCTCTGGCAACAGCTATGTTATTGGTGTTCAATAAGCTTCCGTTAGTAATATTTCCGACAGAAATAGTGCCAGCAATATTCAATGCAGTAACTGGTCCGCCAAAAGTAGCTCCTGCAGCATTAGTATTGTTTACTTGTATATTGTTAAAAATGTAAGTGTTATTAGTTATCGTTTGAGCAGCAGTAATTCCATTAAAGTTAACAGTTCCTGTACTCGCTGTAAATGTACCACCCGTCATATTACCCCCAATATTTAATGTACCTGCCCCGGTAAAGGTAAAGTCATCATTAACATCTTGCATTGTGATATTACCTGTTACAGAAACGGTACCTGTTGATAGTGTTATTCCTGATATCCGGTTTGAATTTGTAGCCGCAACTACAAGAATTGAAGCACAGGAAAAGGTACCAGAACCTACTGCTATTATTTTATTATCACTGGAACCTGTTCCCGCACCAATCGAAACTGCACCGGTAACCGTTAAACTATTTGGTGAACTGATTGATAAAGTATTAGCAGTACCACCGTTACTCATTATGAAACTCTTACATACTGCAGCTGTATTTACTGTAATAGTTGCAGTTATTCCATTTGGGATGACAACATCATGCGCGTTTGTCGGAACTAAATTTAGGGACCAGTTAGCCGCAGTATTCCAGCTCGCACTTGAAGATCCATCCCATGTATTTGTTTGTCCAAATAGCTGCGAAAAAGCACCAAGAGTTATTAAAAGGAAAAATAATAACGATTTAATTCCAGGGTGATAGATAACCAAATGTACAATTCTTTTCATGCACATGGAATTATTTTGCAGATGAAAACCTTATAGTAACCTATGGTCATAAATCCAAATTTGAAGGTTGTCAGGAAATAATTGATATAGGATGACTTATTATTCGAAATTGTAAGCCCCACTATATACAGCTTATATTCATTATTTGCTTTTCCGGAGGTCAGAACATTCAATTTTTCATAAAATCCAGTCCAAAATAATTTACATAACGAGATCACCGCAATTCGCAGGATTGAAATTGAGGGTAGTCGAAAGTATAGAAGGGGTGATCTCCCCATTATTCGTATTTTGGGTTTAGTTATCGTAATTGTAAAACAGATTCGGCAAATTTTTCAGGTTTGGTATCCGACTGCGCTGAGAAGGTCACTTTCAGGCTGCCGCTGTGGTAATCCATTTTGGCTTTTTTATCGAGATCCATTTGAAACCTTCGAATAGAGTTAGGTGTGTAAACTGCTATTCCCCTGACCGTTCCGATGGGTGTGACAACTGCCTTCGCAGAAATGTGTTCGACAAGGATATCGCCATAAACCGACTGGTTGCCGGTACGGTTAAATGCAAATTGAAGACGCGGGATGGTATCGTTAACGATCGAAAACTTAAGATCGGACAGGGTAACCTTCATGGTCGATTCCCCGGTTCGGATAATGACCGGGATCGTGATCCCGAAAATAGGTATCAGCTTTACACCGATAGCGGTGGAATCTTTTTCCGTCTCTGCGCTTCCCAGCGCGGTCTGTTTGGGTACCGCCCTGAAATAGACATGTGAACGGTACTCTCCGGATGCTATCTGGTCGGTTTTGGTCAGTTGCATCTTCACCACCTGTGCCTCGTTGGGAGCCAGGGTAACGGTGCGCGGAAAAAAGCGGATGAACTTATCGGCAAAATTTTGTCCCTCATCGGGAACAGTGATCTCCTCGAAAGACCCATCCTCGTTCATCCGGTATTGAATGATTGATACATTGTACTTGGCAGTATCGGTTCCGGTATTGGCTAAGTTTAACTCCTGCGTTTTCCTGGGTCCTTCAAAAACCACGCGCCGCGGCGTGATCAGCAAATTTCCCTGCGCCCTGGCTTCCCGGGTGATTAACATCGAAACAAGCATTAATCCCAAAAGGAAAATGTTGCAATGATTTGGCCCGCAGGTACCGATATGTATTTTCAGTTTATCCGATTTGTTCATATTATCGTGTGTAAAATAATTCGTCCAAATATATAAATAATTTCATCGTTTAAACTATTTATTGTACTTAAAGTCACGCCTTAACATCATTATCCCTCTTTATTAAAGAATTCACCTCCAGGTTTATCCTTTAGACGTAAAATTTTGGTTTAAAACTTTAACTTACTTCAAAATTCTTTCAACCTCAAAGAGGTCGGTATGTTTATAGAAAAAACATGTCTAAAGGGTGATGCGACTCCGGCTGGAGTCTCATTACGAGCTAGTTATAATCAACCACCAGGGTGTACATTCCCTGATATTGACCGGAAGATAATCCTTTGATCATAAGGGCAGTGCCCCTTAGACTCAGTGCCTGGGAACCATCTTCACGCTGGGTAATGGGGCTCCCGGAGGTAAGTGATGTTGGCTCAATTGTAAAACTATTGCCCTTTTTATCTGAAATTGTGGCTTTCTTCAGTTGAATGTTACAGGCTATACCTTCAGCCGATTTGATCGTGATGGAACCCATATTAAGGATTTCGGAATTTATAAACTCAAATGGCTGGTCCGATTGTTCTTTACCTGTTTTAATGTTCAGGTCGTAACCTGTGATAATTAAAGAGACTGCGTGAACCGGTTCGATGACCTCTGCCGTGATGTGTCCTGTTACTCTGGCCTGTCCGTGAACATTTGTTTCAATGAGTGTACAAAGAAATAGTATTGTAAAGAATAAGGTGATTGTCCGTTTAAAGGTCATTGTTTTTAATTTAAACCTGGTTAATTCGCGGAAAATCAATTAATTGTACACAAATGTAATTGCGTAGATGCCGGTATAAATTCCGACCGGATTAGCGAGCATATTGCCGATGTTGAGAACGGCACCAACGCTGACCACCGTTTGCCCCCCTGTCAGTTTCCCCACGCCGATTCCGGGAGCGGGGTACGATTGCCAGTCGCTTACCTGCATCGTTTTGGCATTGATGGTATTTGTTAATGTGGCAGGGCCTGATGGAAGTGTGATCGAGAATGTCGCTTCATATTCGCCAGTAATGGTGAACTTTGCTGAATTGGCCACTCCTCCGCCTAATACTACGGTGCCTTCCACACTGCGGACCCCCTGTGGCGATAAGGTGATTTTTCCACCCTGTGTTTGGGGTGAAAAGCGGCCAAAATTAAGTATTGCACTTTCTTGCGCGGTTAGTGCCGAGATCACTTCGGCAGTTGCTTTTGCGGTTACACTAACCTGGGCATTTGCTTTAATGATGGTTAATCCCGTTAGTAAAGCAACTATAAAAACCGGCAGAAGTACCGTTTTTACTTTGCTTTGCATTTTGAGAATTTTTAACATCTTGTACTTTTAAATAAACCCTACCCCTGCTAAACGAGAAGCAATAGTATTTTGTGACTTGAATCAATTTTCATAAGCCGATTTAGGATACTGCGCCTTTAGAGAAGGGATAATAGTTCTTAGTTATAATTAACAGTTACTGTGAATGCCGTTGAAGTGTATAATCCTGCTGCTTGTGACGATCCAACGTTAAGAGTCGCGCCAACCAGTATATCCTGAGTTCCACTGTTAAGAACACCTGCTGTTGAAGGCGTACTGGTGAACGTGCCTGCGGACATTGTATTTGATCCACTTGTAAGTGTGACGGTGGCAGGAGAAAGTGCAATTGAATAGGTGTAACCTGCCAATCCGGTAACGGTAAATTTAGCAGCAGCAACTGTTCCTGCGGTAGCAGGAAGAGTAACTCCACCTGTAATAGTGCGTGTAGGTGTAATGGCAGCGGGAAGTACAACAGTTCCTGCAGTTACTGAGCTCGCGACATTCCCGAAGTTCATGTCAACCGATTTTGTAATAGCAATAGGAGTTATAATTGTTGTTGTAGCTGTGGCTGTTGCACTAACCTGTGCAAACGATACAGCCGAGAAACCGAGAATGATGATTGCGAGAGCGAGTAAATTTTTCATGTTTTGTTTTAAATTTTGTTTTTTTTATGATTTTTTATGATTTTTACCGGGATTTTTGCATTAACCGTGCCATAAATTGTTGTCTGTTGAAAAATATGTTGATAAAATATATAAAGCGCAATATAACAGCAATATAAAATAGTAATTAGAAACGTCATAAATAAAATCAAATTATATAAATGAATAGTTTTGCAAATATAAGAAAAATAATTTAACGCAGCGTAAAATATTTATTTGCACCAGTATTTATAAGATTTAAATATACAGCGTGTAAAAATAGTATTGTTTTGGTTAAAAATACTAATCAAGCTAAAATTTGTCGCTTATTCGAAGAAATAATTGATAATTATTTCACATGGTGTAAAGAATTTCTTTGCGCCGAAGGTCACAAAACGATAAGTCGCAACACTGATCCTGACATTTGGTTGGTTATCTGAAGCATAACTTTCAGGGTGCCAATATTGAAAATCAAACTTTCTTCCATGCCCCTGGCTGCCTTAAAGATGGTACCACAGGCGGTACAGTTAAAGCTGCAGGATATAGCAGGTAAATTAATTGACTTGACGAGTTCCGGGAAATGAAGATGCATTACTGGTTTTGTGTTTGCAACTCAATTATTGCTGCACCTCATGTTCAATTATTGTTACCTGTTCTACAAATAGGAACGGTGCGCTGCACCTTGAATATGAGCGTGTAAGAAGAATTTCGGCCTTTTCAATGTAGTATGTCATTACAAATCAATCCGTGTAATCCCCAACTGATGGAATTTAAATGCAAAAGGTGCGGAGCACCGTAAATATTTGTAGCAATAATTGAGAAAAATAGGGTTATCGGACTGGAATCGTGTTTTAAATAATAATGTAATAGTTGAGGATAAAAAAAATGGAAAATTTATTTTTAATCCATGTTTTCATAAATATTCTTAATATATTGTTTTTCTTTAATGAATATTCTTTGATAGAACTTTAAAAACTTTAAAAATGAAAAGTAAGAACGTTATGGGTTTTCTGTCAGGCTTTTTGATGATCGGCTTACTGGTGTCATTTACTTTAATCGATCGGAAAGATAAAAACAAGGATAAAAAAAGTGACCCAGTACTTTGTGTAGGAAATTATTGGACAGAGGCTGAAGGTATGGCCTTTCTTGAAAAGATGCGCCAGTCATACTCCACACCTGAAGCATGGAAAAAACGTGCTAGCCAGATACGTTCACAGATCCTGAAAGGAGCCGGGCTTGAGAAGTTCCCCAAAAAATGCACTCTTAATCCAATATTTAGTGAAAAACGCGTTTATGACGGTTATCAGGTACAAAATGTTGCTTTTGAAAGCCTCCCTGGTGTTTATGTTACGGGGAGTCTTTATACTCCTCTCAATGCAAAAGGAAAGATTCCCGGAATCCTGAACACTCACGGTCATTGGTCGAAACCGGAAGCTTATGGACGCTACAGACCAGATGCCCAAAAACGGTTTGCTGTAATGGCACGAATGGGAGCTATGGTTTTTGCATATGATATGGTTGGATATGGACAGCTCGCAGAATTTGGATGGACTCATAAACATCCACAGGCATTGAAAATGCAACTATGGAACAGTATCCGGAGCTTAGATTTTCTTCTCTCTATGGATGTTGATCCGGGGAGGATTGCTATTACCGGAGCTTCAGGCGGTGGTACTCAGACTTTCCTGCTTACAGCAGTTGACGACCGTATAGCCGTCTCGGTACCAGTTGTTATGGTTTCCGCTCATTTTTTTGGAGGATGTGTTTGCGAAAGCGGCATGCCTGTTCATAAAAGTGCAGATTTTCAGACAAATAATGTAGAAATTGCTGCTTGTGCCGCACCCCGTCCTCTGTTGCTGGTTTCAGACGGAGACGACTGGACAAAAAACACACCTGATGTTGAATATCCTCATATAAAATATATCTACGGATTATTTGGAAAGGCTGATCTGGTAGCCAATGTCCATCTTCCAAATGACAAACACGGCTACGATTATAATAAAAGGGCAGCCGTTTACCCTTTCCTGGCTAAATATCTGGGACTTGATGTTACAAAAGCTATAAATGAGGATGGTATATTGAATGAAAGTACTATCGTGATTGAAGACGCCAAAACGCTTTATTCATTTAATGATAAACATCCATTCCCGGCTAACGGTGTAAAAACAAATGATGGTGTCGTTTGGAAGTAGAACTTACTTGTAAACAGGAAACTTAAATATTAACCTGATTTTAATAAATCAATTTAACGCTATCAAAATGACAAAAAGAAGAGATTTTATCAAGGGAAGCGTACTGGGAACTGCCGGCATAGCCATAGGAGGCATGGGGTTCAGTTCAAAATCTTATGCATCTATTATCGGTGCCAATGATCGTATAATTGCCGCAGTTGTCGGCATTGGCGGAAGAGGTGGCGCTCATGTGGGAGCCTGGTGCACGCTAAAAGACTCCAAAAATGTGACATTAAAAACACTTTGCGATGTTGACGAACAGTATTTCGCACAAAGGGCTAAGACCATTGAAAGCAGAACAAAAGTTAAGCCATTGACAGAATGGGACATGCGACGGGTATTTGACGATAAGGATATCAATGTTGTATCGTTTGCTACACCTAATTTCTGGCATGCCCTGGGAACCATCTGGGCCTGTCAGTCAGGCAAACATGTTTTTGTGGAGAAACCTGCCTGTTGGAGTGTTTCTGAAGGCAGGAAAATGATAGAAGCCTCCAAAAAATACAATGTAAGGGTACAGGTTGGTCATCAGAACCGCTCCTCTGCCAATGTGATTGACGCGATTAAATTTCTGCATAGTGGTGGAATAGGTGATGTTTATATGGCCCGTGGCCTTTGTACCAAACCGCGTGACTCTTTTGGAATTGCCAGGGACAGCACTCCTCCGGCTACCCTTCATTACGATAATTGGCTCGGACCTGTCGCTTATCGCCCCTACAATGAAAAAAAAGGTCATTATAACTGGCATTGGTTTTGGGAGACTGGCAACGGCGATACCGGAAACCAGGGACCTCATCAATTTGATATTGCCCGTTGGGGAATGAACAAAAACGAACACCCTGTTACTGCTTATTCCATCGGAGGTGTTTATGGGATTAGTCCGGCGGAGTGTGCCCAGGAAACCCCGAACACACAATCCTCTGTGTTTAAATACAGCGATGGGAAAATGCTTGAGTTTGAAACGCGCGGACGCTACTCTAATTCAGAATCAAGCCTTGCAACGACTATCGGTAATATATTCTACGGAACAGAAGGGTACCTCGAACTTAATGGAGATACCTGGAAAGCTTTCCGTAAAAAGGAAAAAGAATCCTTTGCCGGATCGAAACCTGCCAGTGGTCCCAGAAAAGAAGAAACACTTACCGGAGAAGAAGGTGCGGAACATTTCGCTAACTTTATTGATGCAATACGGACAGGTAAAGACGAAGACCTGAATTGCAGTATCACTGAAGGACATTTCTCTGCAGCACTTCCTCATTTGGCCAATATTTCCCATCGACTTGGACGTGGATTGAACTTTAACGGAGCTACCGAAAAGTTTGTAAAAGATCCTGAAGCAGATGCTTTGCTGACAAGAAAGGAATACCGTAAACCTTATGTTGTTCCTAAGAATGTTTAGCTGGAAGAATACCTAAATAGTCATAGAAAATTAATAATCATGAAGATACAACTAATTTCAATAGTGTTTTCAGCAGTTTTGTTCTTTACTGCCTGTGGAACAAGATCCAATACGCAAAATAAGGGGAGCATGGATTTAAAAGTAACATTTGCTAAATCTGAAGCTGATCAGAAGGTTGATGTGATGGTTGACGGAAAGCTCTTTACTTCATATTGGTGGCCGGATACCGTATATAAACCGATACTTTATCCGGTGCTTACCTCAGCCGGCACTCCAATCACTCGTGGCTTCCCGATAAAACCCAGGGAAGGCGAACGACGGGATCATATACATCAGGTGGGGAATTGGTTTAATTATGGCAATGTTAACGGGTATGATTTCTGGGGTAACGGTTCTGAAGGAAAAAGGAATATAAACGGCGGGCAAATAAAACATCTCAGTATTGGTGAGTTATCAGAAGGAAACGGTGAGGGATCAATGGTTACGACCGCAAGCTGGATCGATCCGGCAGGGAAAGAGCTTCTGGCAGAAAGGACAGAGTTCCATTTTATTGCCAAAGCTTCAATACGTATTATTGATCGGATTGCCACCTTGACAGCAACGGGAGAATCCGTATTATTTAAAGATACCAAAGAAGGTAGTTTTGGTATCCGGGTTGCACGTCAGCTCGAATTACCCTCCAATGAAGATGTAATCCTTACAGATGCTCAAGGGAATCCTACGACGGTAAAATCAATGTCAAATAAAAGTATAACAGGAAACTACAGAAGCAGTGAAGGAGTTCTCGGGGAGGCCGTTTGGGGTACCCGGGCAAAATGGATGGATCTGGATGGTAATGTCGGTGACGAAAATATCTCATTGGTAATATGTGACCACCCCAAAAACATAAGTTACCCAACCTACTGGCATGCGCGAGGCTATGGCCTGTTTTCGGCCAATCCATTTGGAGTAAAGGATTTTACTAAAGGGAAAGAAGAACTGAACTATACTATTCCTCCCGGAGGATCATTGATATTGAGATACCGGATCATTGTCAGTTCCGGCATCCACTTATCTGATGCCGAAATTAATGGTTATGCAGACGATGGTGCGCCAAGAACAACTCCTATCGTGGGAGTTGATGCTATGATGATGATGGAGGAAGGCCCTCCGAATTCGGTTTACAGGAACTGATTTCAAACCACTGTATGCTGCTGCATTTAAGAGGTGT
>Ga0136636_10002518_pt1 | contig 10912 bp, 7 predicted proteins | sample AntDrymUQ8522106_2_FD_104653 | JGI IMG/M metagenome (GOLD analysis project Ga0136636, IMG submission 104653) | Polar desert sand microbial communities from Dry Valleys, Antarctica - metaG UQ852 (21.06) | ecosystem: Environmental > Terrestrial > Soil > Desert | place: Antarctica: Dry Valley... | reverse complement strand
TCAGTGGCTACAAAAGTATAAGTCACCTTCTGCCATCCTGCAGCGGGCAGAGGCGCCAAAGCACTACTTCCCGGATCCAATGTAACGCTCAAGGCATTGTCGATCGCTATTTGAATGTTGGCCTGCGTCGCGGGATTGGTAACGGTACTCGAAACCGATTTTATCCAATAGCTAAAAACATAGGTGTTTCCTATCGTGAGTCCGCAGATGTTACTACTGGGATTATTGCCATTTTCCCAAAAGAATGGCTGTCCCGTTGGAGTAGCCGTTTGTCCTTCGACAATAAGCATGGTACCTGTTCCCGTGGTATGATCACCACCAGCAACGTAAGTTGCATTCATCGCAACCGGATTGTTGGTGAGCGCGAAATCTCCCGGTAGAGTGATTCCTGTGAAGGGAGAAAAAATCTCGTTATAACCTGCTCCGCTTACATTAAAGCCGACGCCATTAACGCCGCTTTCGAGCGTTCCGTTAGTTAATAAATTTTGGGATAGTAAAGTTTGCGCAGATAAAATCAGCGTTATGTAAAGTAAAAATCTTTTCATTTTATAGTTTTTTGGCAGCGAAATTTACAAAAATTTAGCACAATTTTATACTAATTTTTAAATAACTTGTAAATTTAACACGTATGGAAATACTTATCTTTTTATTATTTATCTTTGTCCCTTGAAAAAAATTGCTACCATAATACCAGTACTTTAATGACAAATAACGAAGAATTGCACGACGAAATTGGGGATCAACATATCGCTTCAAATGCAAATAATCCTTTGAGAAAAGATGCCTTCGATATATCGGACGAAGAAAAAATTGAATCCATCAAAAAAGACGTTGAAAATATACTCAATACCCTCGGAATGGATTTAACCGATGATAGTCTGAAAGGCACTCCGAACCGTGTGGCAAAAATGTTTGTCAGGGAGATATTTGGCGGACTCAATCCGAACAAAAAGCCCAAGTCGTCGACTTTTGAGAACAATTATAAATATGGAGAAATGCTTGTGGAAAAAAACATTACACTGTATTCTACCTGCGAACACCATTTGCTACCCATAGTAGGCCGCGCACATGTCGCCTATATTTCCGGTGGGAAAGTAATCGGTCTTTCCAAAATCAACCGGATCGTCGATTATTTTGCCAAAAGACCGCAAGTCCAGGAAAGACTTACGATGCAAATCGTTCAGGAATTGCAGAAAGCACTCGGAACAGATGATGTCGCCTGCGTGATAGATGCCAAACACCTTTGCGTGAATTCAAGAGGAATTAGGGATATTGAGAGCAGTACGGTAACTTCCGAATTCGGAGGTAAATTCAAGGAAGCGCTCACCCGTAAGGAATTCCTCGAATATATCAGGCTCGAAACCAAATTTTAATCAGGACCGTATAGCCTAGCCCCGATTGCAGCGGAAATCCTTTTTGGCGGCGCAGCGCAGCGGAGCCGCATAAAGATTGCAGCGGAAAGCGGGAAACAGCTTCAAATAATAACTAAACAATGCCTTTATACAAAAACCAGTCGATCAGAATTTACAACTCGCTTTCGGGAGAAAAGGAAGCTTTCACCCCAATTCATGAAGGCAACGTGGGCATGTATGTCTGCGGCCCGACGGTTTACAGTAATGTGCATTTGGGAAATGTGCGGACATTTATGTCGTTTGATGTAATCTTCCGCTATTTCCTGCATCTTGGTTATAAAGTGCGTTATGTGCGCAACATTACTGATGTTGGTCATATCGTCGATGACGTGGATGAAGGCGAAGACAAGATCGCAAAAAAAGCAAGGCTTGAACAGCTTGAACCCATGGAAGTCGTACAGCGTTATACAGTGGACTTTCATGACATCTTAAAAGAATTCAACTTCTTGTCGCCCAGCATCGAACCGACAGCTACGGGGCATATCATCGAACAGATTGAAATTGTCAAGACAATCATTGCTAAAGGCATCGCTTATGTATCGAACGGATCGGTCTATTTTGACGTGGTGAAGTTTAACGAAACCAACCATTACGGCCAACTTAGCGGACGCAATATTGAAGACATGCTCGCCAATACGCGTGATACCGATGGTCAAACCGACAAGAAAAACCCACAGGATTTTGCGCTTTGGAAAAAAGCCGAACCCCAACATATTATGCGTTGGCCTTCGCCATGGAGTGACGGTTTCCCCGGCTGGCATCTCGAATGTACAGCCATGAGTACCAAATATCTCGGACAACATTTCGATATACATGGCGGCGGAATGGACTTGAAATTTCCGCACCATGAATGCGAAATCGCACAAAATGAAGCGGCGACAGGACACACACCTGTGAATTACTGGATGCATGCCAATATGCTGACCCTTAACGGCAAGAAAATGGCGAAATCGACCGGAAACAATATATTACCAAGCGAAATCTTCACAGGACAAAGTGAGTTCCTGAGCAAAGCTTTCGCACCAAGTGTCGCGCGGTTCTTTATGCTCCAGGCACATTATCGCAGTGTATTGGATTTTTCTGACGATGCGATCCTCGCAGCTGAAAAAGGGCACAGCCGCCTCATGGAAGCGATGCAAGTCCTCAAAGAAATCAAGGCCAATAGCACCTCAACTTTAAATATTGCCGACTGGCGCGCCACGGCTTATGAGGCAATGAATGACGATTTCAATACACCGATATTGATCGCACAATTATTTGAGGGCGTGCGATTTATAAATTTGATGAACGATGGTTCGGCGACATTAATCCAGGACGATTTAACTTTATTTACCAAAACCATGTCGGCGTTTATTTACGACGTACTCGGACTACAAAATGAAAAGGCGGCCAGCAATAATGACAAACTTGAAGGCATCGTGAACATGCTCATCAATATGCGAAATGAGGCACGCGCCAATAAAGATTTCGCAATGTCAGACCAGATCCGTGACCAATTGACCGCGCTTGGCATTCAGCTCAAAGACGGAAAAGAGGGAACGACATTCAGCATTTAATTGTTACGATTAAAGCGGCCTACTCTGCTTCGCCGTCGATAAATGACTGCACTAACCTTTTACGGCACGGCAATGAAAATTCTATCCAAAATCATCCAGTTTCCTTTTATTCTGATCATCCGATTTTATCAGGAAGCCATATCGCCGTTTACGCCTAACGCATGCCGATATCAACCTACTTGCTCAAGTTATGCACTAGAGGCTGTAAAAAAACACGGCGTTCTGTACGGTGGATTTCTTGCTATTAAACGAATTGTGAGTTGCAATCCATGGGGCGGCAGCGGCTTTGATCCGGTTCCCGATAAAAAGTGCAGCCACAAAGATTAACGAATTTATAAGGAATTTTTTTATATAAATTTCTATTTTTACGCTAACTAATAAATCCCCAATAATAAATGGCACCTTTACTACAGTTTGTTTGGAATCCTTCCGAAGGCATTGATTTAGGCTTTTTCGTCATCCGGTATTACAGCCTGATGTTTGTGATCGCATTCGGCCTAGGTTGGTACCTCATGAAACGCATCTTCGAACGTGAAAACGAATCGCTCGAAAAACTCGACTCGCTATTTATATGGACCGTACTTGCGACTTTATTGGGCGCAAGGCTCGGACATGTATTTTTTTACGATTGGGAATATTACCGCAATAATATTTCTGAAATTCTGTTGCCTTTTCGCTTTTCCCCGACATTTGAGTTTACCGGTTTTCAAGGATTGGCCAGCCACGGCGCGGCAATAGCGATAATCATCGCCATGTATTACTTTAGTAAAAAAGTAATGAAAAGACCGCTGCTTTGGGTTTTGGATCGCGTAGTTATCCCGGTTGCTAGCGGTGCTATTTTCGTGCGTATCGGAAATTTTTTCAATTCGGAGATTGTCGGTACGCAAACCAATTCGTCCTTGGGAATCCGTTTCATCCGGGATCGTTACACTACACGCGACGCGTTGACACAAACCAAACTACCCAATGCAAAAGATGCTTACCACGCGATAGCCACCGACCCTAAATTTGAAACCTTGCTACAAGCTGTTCCAGCGAAACATCCGGCGCAGCTTTACGAAGCGATCTGCTATATTTTCGTATTTGGTATTTTATTTTTCATGTACTGGAAAACCAATGCGAGAGAACGTTTGGGTCTGCTTTTCGGAACATTCCTTGTGTTGCTTTGGGCGGTACGTTTTGGCGTCGAATATGTGAAGGAAAGCCAAGGCGGAATCGAAGAATACCTTGGTTTGTTCTCGACCGGACAATGGCTTAGTATTCCGTTTATTCTTATCGGACTATACTTTATCCTGAATGCGGAGAAGCCAATAGGACAAATTTAAATACGCTCATACTATTTTATAAAGCCGTTGACACTTTGTTAGCGGCTTTTTTTTTGTGAAGCTGTTAACCCGCTGTTCACTTTATCTTTTGTCTCGCTACGCCATCAAAAGGATGCCGCTTCCATCGGGGCTAGGGCTTTTACTCGAAATCAGGGCACGGCTAAGTGCTTGATAACCACACTTAGAACATCTAAAAAAATATGTTAATTTTATAAAGTGAAGATTTAATTTTATAAAAGTTAGTCGATTCTTCTTCCTAATTTGGCTGTATATTCTAACAGAATCACTTCTAACTTAACCAGAACAAAATATGGATTCAAAGTACATTATCAATAGGCTGAAAACAACACCGTATAAATTTCCTACGGTTGATTTGTTGAGAACAAGATTAAAAAATCTTGACGAAATCGAGAGATCTGAAATCGTATCTAATTTAAAAATGGAAGTTTACCGACATACCAATGTAGACATCCAAGAGCCACTTATGGAATTATTGCGTCGTCCACCGCTAGCTTCATAAACCACATTTGAAATATTCAATCGCAGCTATTGTTGCTCAGGCACGATTTGATTTTGCTTGCAACTTTATTAATTTATCTTGTTATATTTTAGCCTAGCCCGGATAGCAGCGTGCATCCTTTTTACTGGCGAAGCGCAGCGAAGCCGTGAAAAGATGCAGCGTATAGCCGGAACAGCTTCAAAAAAAATGCCCGATAGTAGTAAGTACTATCGGGCATTTCTAATTTATAATAGTCGCATTTTTATGCCTCTCTATTATGCTCTTCTTCGATTCTTTTGTGTTCAGCATTAGAAATTGTATCGACAAGTACCGGAGTCGCGATAAACAACGATGAGTACGTTCCGACAACGATACCGATAAGCATCGCGAAGATGAATCCGCGGATTGATTCTCCACCGAAGATAAACATGATCAATAATACAAGAATCATGGTCAACGAAGTGTTGATGGTTCTTGACATAGTTGAGTTGACCGACTGGTTTACAATCTGGTTAAAATTTCCTTTTACTTTCCCGCCAAGGTATTCACGAACTCTATCAAATACGATTACGGTATCATTCATTGAATAACCAATTACGGTTAGGATAGCCGCGATAAAGTGCTGGTCGATCTCCATTCCGAATGGCATGTATTTCCACAACAAAGAGTAAACTCCGAGTACGAATATAACGTCATGCGCCACAGCTGCGATTGCACCTAAGCTATACTGCCATTTTCTAAACGAAATCATTAGGTAAAGGAACACTATAGCCATTGCGCCAAGAACTGCCCAATAGGAGTTTGTTTTAATATCATCGGCTACTGTTGGTCCGACTTTAGAAGCCTGAAGAATTCCGTATTTTTTACCATCATAGCTATTGACGAATTTCTCGTAAGTCATGTCGGCGTTGTAATGCTTCTTAAGTTTGTCGAACAAGATATTGTTAACTTGTTGGTCAGCATCAGTTCCGTGCTCTTCAACTTTGTATTTGGTTGTGATTTTAAGCTGGTTGTCTTTACCAAAAACTTTTGCTTCGGCACTTCCATCAAATGCTTTCAACAAATCTTCCCTTACTTCTTCGGCGGCGACAGGTTTTTCAAAACGCACCTGGAATGTTCTTCCACCTTTGAAGTCGACGCCATAGTTGAGTCCGTTGGTAGCGAGCGAAACAACGCTCACAATTACAACAAGGCTCGAGAAAATGTAAGTATATTTTTTCGCACCCAAGAAATCGTAATGGAAATTTGTAAAGAAGTTTTTCGAGAAACCTGTGGTGAATGTCAGTTTGTTTCCTTTATTAACGCTCCAATCCAATAAAATTCTGGTAATGAAAATCGACGTAAACAATGAAGTGGCGATACCTATTAATAATGTAGTTGCAAATCCTTGAATTGGTCCTGTTCCGAAAATCAAAAGTACGGCACCTGTCAATACGTGAGTCACGTTAGCATCAACGATAGAACGCATCGCACCTTTCCAACCAAACGAAGCACTAATCGCTTCATCGATAGACTTGCCGAGTCGCAATTCCTCCTTCGCTCTTTCGTAAATAATGATATTAGCATCTACCGCAGTTCCCATTGTCAATACGATACCCGCGATACCAGGCAATGTAAGTACAGCACCTAAACTGGCGAGGATTCCGAAAAGGAACAAAAGGTTAACGATCAAAGCGATGTTGGCGAACCAACCTGCTTTTCCATAATAAACGAGCATCCAAAGCGCAACGATCAAAAGACCGACAAGCGCCGAAGTTGTTCCATTATCAATCGCTTCCTGACCCAATGATGGTCCGACAACTTCCGACTGTACGATTTCTGCGGCTGCAGGTAATTTACCCGCACGCAAAACGTTTGCTAAATCTTTAGTTTCGGTTACATCGAAAACACCTGAGATTTCAGAACGGCCGCCAGAAATTGGTCCGCTCGTCACACCTGGCGCAGAATAAACGATATCATCGAGAACGATGGCAATATTGCTTTTTTGGCTATAGGCTTTTCCGGTCAATTCTTCCCAGGATTTGGCACCTGCACCGCTCATCTGCATGGTTACGGAAGGTTTGCCCAATTGGTCAAATGAATCTTTCGCGTCAGTAATTACACCGCCGCTCATTGAAGCTTGATTGTCGCGATTGCCTTTTAAAGCATAAAGTTCAACAGTTTCAGTTTGTTTTTTGGTTTTATCGTCAACATTCGTAGAAGGTTTCCCCCAAACGAACTTGGCAAATTTATTCTCTGCTGGCAATAAATTGCGGATATCAGCTCTTTTGAGGTAACTGTTGATCGCTGCAGTATCTTTGGTGTTTACGATTCCAAGAACCGGTCCGCCACCTTGTGCAGCAAATTTTGAAAGTAGCGGTCCGAGGTCTTTTGAAGTTGCGGTACTGTCTTTTTCTTTATCGGTCAATAGAGCACTGATCGAGTCGCTTGGTTTTGCAATATCGGTTACCTCGCTGATTTTCTCAGTAGATTTCAAAGTATTGTTAGCTGCCATAAGGAAGTTTCCAATCTCTTCGACTTTGTAAGTTTCCCAGAACTCTAATTGTGCGGTACCCGACAATAATTTTTTGATACGGTCAACATCTTTTGCACCGGGAAGCTCAACAAGAATTCTTCCTGACTGTCCTAATTTTTGAATATTGGGTTGGGTAACACCAAACTTATCAATACGTTTGCGCAATACTTCAAAAGCAGATTCGATAGATTCGTCTACTTTTCTTCTGATGACTTTCTGAGTTTGATCATCGGTCATCTTGAAGTTGATTTCGTCGCCTAGGGTTTTATTGGCAAAGATATCTGGTGAAGCTAATTTTGTGGTTCCGTTGGAAGCTGCATCAAATTCTTTAAAAAACACATCGAGATAATCTTCATTACCTTGTCTATTTTTTGTAGCATTTGCCAAAGCTTGGTTGAAAACCGGATTTTTAGAATTGTTAGCAAGACCTTTTACAATGTCTTTTACAGAAATCTGAAGTTGAACGTTGATTCCGCCTTCAAGGTCAAGACCTTTGTTGATCTTTTTGTCTTTAACTTCATTATAGGTAAAATCGGTGAAGCCAAGGTTGAATACTTTTTCCTTTCCGATCGAATCTAAATATTTTACTTCTTTTTCTGAATTTCCTTTCGCATAATCCTTAGCATCATTTTCAATATTATGCGCCACGAAAGTGAAAGAAAGTTGGTAAATGCTTACCAATGCAAATAAAATTGCAAAAAATTTAACTAGTCCTCTATTCTGCATTATTACTAATAATTAATTAATTTCTGTTTGTAAGTGTTCCGAAATTTGTTAAAAAAGATATCGATTTTTTTGTTTTTTAAACAAAGCACAAAAATCCAATAACATCAATATTTTTTAAAACGAGCAAATATATAATTTACCATCTGACTAAACAATTTATTTATCGATTAATCTCAAAAAAAAGACCGCACTGCTGCAGCCTTCTATTATAAGGTATAAAATCTTAAGCTAAAACCGATTTGAGGTCGGCATTCATATTCCTCACCGCGTCGGCGCTTTTTGCAAATGCAGCTTTCTCAGTATCATTGAGGCTGATATCGACAATTTGCTCGATTCCGTTTTTACCGATTATACATGGTACGCCGATACAGATATCGTGCTGTCCGTATTCACCTTCCAACATTACCGAACACGCAATCATTTTTTTCTGATCGTTGAGGATGCTGTCAACCAAATACGCAACCGAAGCTCCAGGCGCATACCAAGCCGATGTTCCCAATAATCCTGTAAGTGTCGCGCCACCGACCATCGTATCTGCCGATACTTTGTCAAGCTGCTCCTGTGATAAGAATTCTGAAACCGGAATTCCATTATAGGAAGCCAATCTGGTCAACGGAATCATCGTGGTATCGCCATGCCCACCGATTACCATTGCCGAGATATCGTTTGACGGTTTGTCAAGTGCTTTTGAAAGATAGTATTTGAAACGTGAGCTGTCAAGTGCGCCGCCCATACCGATGATCCTGTGCTTAGGCAGGCCGGTTGCTTTGAGGGCAAGATAGGTCATTGTGTCCATTGGATTTGACACCACAACAACAATCGTATTTGGAGAATGCTGTAACACATTTTCAACAACCAACTTTACGATTCCGGCATTGATTCCGATAAGTTCCTCACGCGTCATTCCCGGTTTTCTTGGAATTCCAGAAGTAATTACAACAACATCGCTGTTGGCTGTTTTAGAATAATCGTTGGTCACTCCGCTAACTCTGGTATTGAATCCGGAATTCGTGGCGCACTGCATAATATCCATGGCCTTACCTTCGGCGAAACCTTCTTTGATATCGAGTACGACCACTTCACTCGCAATTCCTCTGTAAGAAATCACGTCAGCACATGTTGCTCCTACGTTTCCTGCTCCTACTATTGTAACTTTCATTGTAATGGGTTTAAAATTGGTGATATATTATAATTCGTATTGTAATGCAATATTGGTATTGGCAAACTTCCCGAACGCAAAACCGGCCTGCGCATAAAAATGCCTAAATTGGTATCTGCCTGAAATTTCGCCAATCGAGTTAATCTTTTTGGTATAGATTTCAGACAAACGAGAATTTACAAAAGATTGCACGGGAATAAGCAATGAAATCGTTCCCGACTCTCCGCCCACCTCATATTTGATATCGCTCACATTGGTAATAACGCCCGCCATCATTTCAAACTTGCCCCATTTCTTCGAACCATTTACCTGAAATTGCAAAGTATTGACCAATCCTGTTATTTCACTAAGCCCAAGCGAACCAAATTGCTGACTGTCGGAATCCAGAAAATCAAGACTGATTTCTTCTCTCGAATATCCGGCAAAAATTGAAAGAAAAATATTTTCCCTTTCCATCTTCGGAATGTACTGGCTCAGGTTATGCTTGATTCCGGCGCCGTAAACCTGATAATTCCCTTTTTTCAACTTGACATTATAGGAATATTTAGCCACAACCTCGGTTCCATACCAGAGTCCGAGTGAAGCCTGCAGATAAGGATAAATCACGGTTTCCGAATCGATTCCTTCAGGCGTTTTGATGCGTATTTCATTCTGGTTTTGTCCGTCATCGATTTGCCCGGTCAGGAAAATCTGTTCGTCGTTGCCCAACGCGGTCGGAACAATCGCCGACGGACTTCCGTTTTCAATTGTAAAAAATGAAAAGTCAGAGTTGTTAACTGTAAAGCTCCGATTGGATTTCGGTACAAAAAAAACATTTGTGTGCAAACTTACGCCAACATCCCAAAGTTTCCGCTTCTGCGGTGTCATAATCCAACCTGCTGAAGCCTGATATACCGCGGCATCAGTTGCCGGGGTGATGAAAGTATCAAGATACCACAATGCATCTCCGACAAAATTATTTACATCGACGATCGTTTGAGGAGATTGGGCCGTCGATCTGTGACCAATAAGCAACAGACCAAATACCAATATTTTGAGATACGATCTATGCATCTATCTTCGCATAAACAGCATTCTTTTCAATAAATTCTCTTCTTGGCGGAACCTCATCACCCATCAGCATCGAGAAAATCCTATCGGCTTCCGCAAGACTATCGATGTTCACCTGACGCAAAGTCCTGAATCCAGGATCCATGGTAGTTTCCCACAATTGTTCCGCGTTCATTTCACCAAGACCTTTATAGCGCTGAATCGCTGCACTGCCGCCCATTCTGGCGTTGGCTGAATCACGTTGGTCATCATTCCATGCATATTCTTTCTTATTTCCTTTTTTGACCAAATAGAGTGGCGGCGCCGCAATATATACGTGGCCTTCCTCAATTAGTTCTTTCATAAATCGGAAGAAGAACGTCAATATTAAGGTAGCGATGTGACTACCATCGACATCGGCATCACACATGATGATGACTTTATGGTATCTTAATTTCTCTAAGTTCAACGCTTTGCTGTCTTCGGCGGTTCCGATTGTTACACCCAAAGCGGTGAAGATATTCCTAATCTCTTCGTTTTCAAAAACTTTGTGGTGCATCGCTTTCTCTACATTCAGGATTTTACCCCTTAACGGCAGAATTGCTTGGAAAGCACGATCACGACCTTGTTTGGCAGTTCCACCCGCAGAATCTCCCTCGACAAGATACACTTCACATTTTGCAGGATCTTG
>Ga0136636_10002517_pt1 | contig 10914 bp, 10 predicted proteins | sample AntDrymUQ8522106_2_FD_104653 | JGI IMG/M metagenome (GOLD analysis project Ga0136636, IMG submission 104653) | Polar desert sand microbial communities from Dry Valleys, Antarctica - metaG UQ852 (21.06) | ecosystem: Environmental > Terrestrial > Soil > Desert | place: Antarctica: Dry Valley... | reverse complement strand
TGGCCAGCAGAAAGAATGGAAACTTCCAACGACCATTTTGCCTTTTAACTATCATGAATCCCAAAAGAAAGAAGCCTCGGATGATGAAAGAAAGCTGTCATGGAGGACACTTTCAGCCAGCCATGACCGCTGTAGGGCGGGTTTCAACCCGCTAGGCCGACTTAAGTCGGCCCTACGGAACCGGTATCAGCCCTTGAACTTGGCCGTAACCTCAGCCACACGTTTGCCAAACAGGCGCGCAGTTTCCAGGTCGCCCGGCAACATTTCTGCGGGCGATGCATCTGAGGGTGACTGCGCCATGGCGCCGCTGAACGAACCCACATAGTTGATGTCATTGCGCTGGGCGGCCTTGCTGTTGCTTGGCATCAGCGCCGTGCCAACCCAGATGCCGCCTTGCTGCATGGCCAAAGTGAACAGGTAATGCAAGGTGGAAAGCTTGTCGCCATTCATGGTGGCGCTGTTGGTAAAGCCGGCAAACACCTTGTCTTTCCAGGCCTGGCTGAACCAGGGCTTGCTTGACGCATCGGCAAATTTCTTGAACTGCCAGCTCACGCTGCCCATGTAGGTGGGGCTGCCCATGATGATGGCATCTGCCTCATTGAGCGTAGTCCAACCGTCATCAGAGACGTTGCCATCGCTGTCGATCGTGACCAGTTCGGCATCGGCACCTTCAGCCACCGATTGCGCCATGCGCAGGGTGTGGCCATAACCTGAATGAAATACAACTGCTACTTTTGCCATGATGAAAAACTCCAATAAAAAAATGACTAAAAAACCGACAAACAAAAAATCAATAACGGCTCAATCGCACAAATCAAAGACCAGCACTTCAGCGCCCTCACCCTCGGTCAACGCGACCTGGTTTTCGTCCGCCAGCAGGGCTGCGTCTCCCGTTTGCAGTGCCATGCCATTGACCTTCAACGCGCCGCGCACCAAGTGCACGTAGGCTTTGCGGCCTGCGCCGAGTGCCAGGCTGGCGTTTTGTCCAGCCTCAAAAAGGCAGGCGTACAAACGCGCGTCGGCATGGATTTTCACCGAACCCTGGGCACCGTCCGGGGACGCCACCAGACACAGGCGGCCTTGTTTGGCAGACTCGGGAAAGCTGGTCTGCTCGTAACTTGGTGGCACACCCATCACATTGGGCTGGATCCAGATTTGCAGCAAATGTGTGGTGTCATTGGGCGCATGATTGAACTCGCTGTGCTGCACGCCGGTGCCTGCGCTCATGCGCTGCACATCGCCGGGTGGAATCGACACCACGTTCCCCATGCTGTCCTTGTGCGCCAATGCGCCCTGCAACACATAAGTGACAATTTCCATGTCGCGGTGGCCGTGGGTGCCAAAGCCTTTGGCCGGCGCAATCCAGTCTTCATTGATCACCCGCAGATTGCCCCAGCCCATGTGCTGCGGGTCGTAATAGCCGGCAAACGAGAAACTGTGAAACGATTTGAGCCAGCCATGGTCGGCAAAACCGCGTTCTTTTGAGGGTCTAAGGGTCAACATGAATCGCTCCTTTGATTAATTACTTTCTGTGTCTGTACTTTAGGTCTGAAGCGAGGTGAACAGGCACACGCCATTTGATGGCATCATTCAATCTGTTTGAACAAAAATAAGCTCATCATGCAAACTGCACGCCATGTGTTGACGCCTGACGCCCTTGCGATGCTACAAACCATTGCCAGCACCGGCAGTTTTGCCGCCGCCGCACGTGCTTTGGGCATGGTGCCCAGCGCCCTGACCTACCGGGTGCGGCAAATGGAAGACGCGCTGGACGTGTTGTTGTTCGACCGCAGCTCGCGCCAAGCCAAACCAACTGAAGCCGGTCTGGAATTGCTGCTTGAGAGTGCGCGCTTGCTGGAAGACCTGGACGCCGTGGCAAACCGCGTCAAGCGCGTGGCCACTGGCTGGGAACCGCTGTTCACCGTTGCCGTGGACAGCATCATTGCCAAAGCCACGGTGATGGAACTGTGTGACAGTTTTTTGTCGCAAAACCCACCGACCCGGATCCGCCTGCGTGACGACACCCTGTCTGGCACGCTGGAAGCGCTCACCAGCGGCCAGGCCGACCTGGCGCTGGGTGTGGCTGACCTGATTGCCACCAGCAGCCTGCAGGCCAAACCGCTCGGCGATGTGCGTTTTGTGTATGCCGTGGCGCCACACCACCCGTTAGCCAAGGCGCCCGAACCCTTGAGCGACGAAGCCATGCGCGCGCACCGCGCGGTGGCGGTGGCTGACACCATCAGCCGGGGCCGCGGCGTGACGATTGGGCTGCTGGGTGGGCAAGACGTGTTCACCGTGGCCACCATGCAGGACAAGCTGGACGCCCATTTGCGCGGTCTGGGCTGCGGCTCGGTGCCCGAATGCATGGCGGGGCCGTACATTGATGTTGGCAGGTTGGTGGTGAAAACCACGCAGCGCCCGGTGCGCTCGGTGCGGGTGAACTATGCCTGGCGCACCGCCAATACCAGCACCCAGGGCCGTGCGCTGCAGTGGTGGCTGGCGCAACTGGAGAGCCCAACCACACGCACCGCTTTGCTGGAGCGTCACCGGGGCGTGTAAAGTCGGTCACATCTGAAAAAATTTATTCGTTGATCAATTGGAGAATCTATGAGCACAGCCCCCCGCGCCCCCAAACACTTCGCCGTCATTGGCGCTGGCATGGCCGGCATCACCTGTGCACGCACGCTGACGCAGGCCGGTCACCGCGTCACCGTGTTTGAAAAGAGCCGCGGCCTGGGTGGGCGCATGTCCACCCGCGACAGCGCATTTGGCACGTTTGACCATGGCACGCAATACTTCACTGCGCGGGATGTTCGCTTCATCAAAGCCCTGGAAACCACGCCCAAATTGTGCAAGCGCTGGAGCGCCATCAGTGTGCAGGTGCTTGATGAACTCGGCCATGTGACCGCCCCCGGGCTGTCTACCCGGGACGCGCATTGGGTCGGTGTGCCCGGCATGAAATCGCTGGTGGCGGGCTGGGCCGAACCGCTCAAGGCGGCTGGCAACATCGAGCTGCAAACCCGTGTGATGCAGATTGAAGCCGATGCCCTCAAGCCCAAACAATGGCAACTGCGCACCGAAACCCTGGAAGGCGCGCAACATGTGTTTTCTGGTTTTGATGGTGTTTTGATCGCCATCCCCAGTATCCAAGCTCAAAACTTGCTGCAAGTTTCAGAGCAGGCTGTGCCTTGGGTGAAACAAATCGCGCAGGTCAAGGTGGCGCCCTGCTGGACCCTGATGCTGGCATTTCCGCAAGCCATGCAGCCCAACATGTCGGCATTTGGGCCGCAGTGGAATGCCGCGCGCAGCACGCACCACCGCATTGCCTGGCTGGCCCGTGAATCCAGCAAACCCGGGCGTGAGCCGATCGAGCGCTGGACCGTGCAGGCCAGCGCCGCCTGGTCACAAGAACATCTGCAGGACGATTCCCAACGTGCCCAAGCCAAATTGCTCAAGGCATTTTCTGAAGTGACCGGCATTCGCGCCGAGCCCGCGCATGTGGACAGCCAGCGTTGGCTGTACGCCAAAACGGTGCAGCCCTTGGGCAAAACACATTTGTGGGATGCCAAAAAAGGCCTGGGCGTGGCGGGCGACTGGTGTCTTGGCCACCGCGTAGAAGATGCGTTTGTGTCGGGCCTTGAACTGGCGCTGGCAGCGCTTTAAAGACTGCCGTAAATCATGGTGCGTGCCGTTGGGGATGGCGCAGCCATGACAACTGGCTACACAGGCTACATCGGCCGCTTTGCCCCCTCGCCCACCGGCCCGTTGCACGCGGGCTCATTGGTGGCGGCGCTGGCGAGTTGGCTCGATGCCCGCGCCAACCATGGCCAATGGCTGGTGCGGATCGAAGATGTGGACAACACACGTTGCCTGCCCGGCATGGACCGGGTCATCCTGCAACAGCTCGCTGCGTGCGGCTTGCACAGCGATCAGCCTCCCGTCTACCAATCCCAACGCTCACTTCTGTACCAATCTGCGCTACAGGCGCTGGCTGCCAGACACTTGGCCTACCCGTGCGCTTGCTCACGCCGTGACATCGAACTGGACCTGCAGCAAGGCGGCCAGGCCAAACCACGCCACGGCGAGCTGGTCTACCCCGGCACCTGCCGCGAAGGTTTGCAAGGGCGAAGCGCGCGGGCGTGGCGCTTCAGAACTGATTTTTATATAGTAAATCAAGCTGTAGCCCTTATATATAATGCGCAAACAGCTATTTTTTCAATAGCAACTTCAAGCCCTGAAAAAGGCTGTGCCGCAGAACACCTGCTGCATTGGCAGGACCTGCGCCTTGGGCACCAATCGCAAGACGTGGCAGCAGAGGTGGGTGACTTCGTCCTGCAACGCGCAGACGGCCTGTTTGCTTACCAACTGGCCGTGGTGGTGGACGACGGCGCGCAAGGCATCACCGACGTGGTGCGTGGCGAAGACCTGGCAGACAACACCGCCCGGCAGATTCTGCTGCAGCGCGCCCTGCAACTGCCCACCCCGCGCTACTTGCACACACCACTGGTGCTGGGCACCAACGGCGAAAAACTCAGCAAACAAAACGGCGCGCAGGCGCTCGACACCAGCCACCCGCTGGCTGTGCTGAACGCTGCGGCAGCGGTGCTGGGTTTGGCCCATTGCAGCGGTGATGTCACCGGTGCGCTGCAGACCTGGATAACGCAGTGGCGAAGCCACCTCCCTACAATCTGACCCCGTGAACGACACTCCAAACACCCCCCAAAGCGCCGCCCCTCCAGCACCAGAGCAAACGCGCACCCCGCGCATCCGCCCGCAAAGCCTGGAAGGTGTGGCCTACCCCAAGACCATCAAAAGTTTTGTCCGCCGCGCTGGCCGCGTCACCACTGGCCAGACCAAGGCATTTGCGGCACACGGCGCCACCTACCTGCTGCCCTACCAGTCAAGTACTCTTGATTTTGTAGCTGCTTACGCAGTAGATGAAAGGGCTAGAGGCTCAAATGACTCACAAATCAGGCCCACCATCCTGGAAATTGGTTTTGGCATGGGTGAGGCCACCGCACACATTGCGGCGCTGCTGCCTGACATCAACTTTCTGGGTTGCGAGGTGCATGAGCCGGGTGTGGGTGGCTTGCTCAAACGCATTGGTGAGCAGAATTTGCACAACATCCGCATTTGCGCGCACGATGCCGTGGAGGTCATTGACCACATGCTGCCACTGCAAAGCCTGCACGGCGTGCACATTTTTTTCCCCGACCCCTGGCACAAAAAGAAGCACAACAAGCGCCGCCTGATCCAGTCGCCCCTGATCGCCAAGCTGGCGGCTCGCCTCAAGTTGGGTGGCTACATTCACTGCGCCACTGACTGGCAGCCCTATGCCGAGCAGATTCTGGAAGTTTTAAGCGCCGAGCCGCTGCTGAAAAATTCCGCCCCAGCCGAGCACCCGGAGCTTTTGGGCTACGCGCCCAAACCCCATTACCGCCCGCTCACCAAGTTTGAAAACCGGGGCATCCAACTTGGCCACGGTGTCTGGGACCTGGTGTTTGAGCGCGTTTAATTCCATTCCCAAACCATCCGTCTCTTTGTTGCTTCGCCTTGTCGTGCTGAAGCACTGCCTGCGGTATCAAGCCTAGACACGAATGATTTGGAAACAGAATAAGCCCCCAACCCGCAACGGCATCGGCCCAAGCTGCGTGGGCCTGCCCGCCGGGCCATGGCCCTGTTTGCTGGATTTTTTGACTGAACGCTTCCCCGGCATCACACGCCAAACCTGGCTGGCGCGCATGGCGCGTGGTGATGTCATCAGCGAGCGCGGTGACGCTGTCACACCCGAACGCGCCAGCCAGCCACCCTACCCCGCGCACCAACGCCTCTACTACTACCGCGAGGTGTTGGATGAGCCGCACATTCCTTTTGAGGAAGTGGTGCTGTTTGAAGATGCCCACTTGCTGGTGGTAGACAAACCCCATTTTTTGCCGGTGGTGCCCTCGGGTGGCTACCTGAACGAGACGGTGTTGGTGCGCCTCAAAAACAAACTGGGCCAAAACGACCTGGTGCCGATTCACCGCCTTGACCGCGACACGGCCGGGCTGGTGATGTTTTCCAAACAGCCTGCCACCCGTGCCGCGTACTGCGCGCTGTTCAGCCAGCAAGTGGTGCAAAAAACCTACGAAGCCATTGCACCCTGGCGTGCTGAGCTGGTGTTTCCGTTGACGCGCCAGAGCCGCATCAAGGAGGCCGGGCACTTCATGCTGCAGCATGAGGTAGACGGCCCGGTCAATGCCATCACCCGGATTGACGTGCTGGAAGTGCGCGGCAAGCTGGCGCGCTACCAGCTCAAACCCGTGACCGGCCAGCGGCATCAGTTGCGGGTGCACATGCTGGGTTTGGGCTTGCCTTTGCTCAATGACGGGCTTTACCCAACGCTCACGCCGGAGGGCTCAGTCGACTACGCCCGGCCATTGCAGTTGCTGGCCAAAGAACTGTGCTTTACGGACCCGGTGAGTGGGGTGGCGCGGCAGTTTGTGAGTGCACGGGCATTGAGTTTTTGAGTTTTCAGGCAAAACAACGTTTGTGAGAGCGCGTATCGAGGCAGAACCTTTCGGCGCTTACCTCTGCTGTTAGACGCATACCTTGGTTCAGCTCATCGCTTGCCAAGCAAGGGCGAGCGGCCAATTTTATTGGTGTCGGCAACCAGTTTCGTCGGCGGCGAAAAACCTTCAAACGCATCACCTGCCGCCCAGAAACCCGCTGCATACACACGCTGATCACGCAGCCCCTGCACACCTTCGGCCCAGGCCATGAGCATGCGTTTACCAACTTCTTCAAAGCCGGGGTGTTGCACGATTGCCTGGCGCACCAACGGGCCAACGTCGGCCACCGCGTCGCTGATGGCTTGCACCATGTGCTGCTGCTCTTTGGGCTGGATGCCAAAGGTGGCGGCGATGAACTTTTGCAGGTTCTTGCCCGGCACCCAGGTTTTTTTGCCCATGAACCCGATGCCGGGCGGGTTGTGCTGAAAGCCAGCGTACACGCTGGTGGTGATCACATCAAAGGTGGGCGACAGGTGCGCGTCGGCCCGGCTGGTGTAGCGCAAGGCAAGGTTTTTGGCGTGGCAATCGGCGTTGCGCAGCGCATAGGTCAGCAGCACGCTGGTGGCGAGCTGGCGGAAGGACTCCAGACGCTGCGCGCCGGCAACATGGTCGCGCACGGCTTTGGCGATGCGCTCCCAGGTGGTGTCGTATTTGGCGGCGGGGCGCAGACCCAGCAGGCTGCAAAAGTCTTCCATGCCCCAGTGGGCTTGGCCGTGTTCGTCCACGTCAAAGCGGTGCACCACCAATGCCTGGCCGTCATCTGACACTTGCGTGTAAGCGGTGGGCATGACGCGGCTGGCGACCTGCATGCACAGGTGTTCGTTCAAGGCCACGAAAGGCAGTTGAGCGCTGGAGCCTTTGATGATGTGGCGGCGGGTCAAAAGACTGGTCTTCTTGTGCAACGCCAAGGGTGCGCCGTCGGCGGCCTGTGCATCCAAAAATTTGGGCACCACCCCCGATACGCCGCTGGTGGCATGCTCACGCACCAAGGCGGCGAAAGCCTCTTCCGAGTTGTCCCCCTTCAGCAGCGAAGCCACCTCAATTGGCTTGGCCGGCACGCTGAGGTCGGCACCTGGCGCAGCCACCTGCAGGCGGCCCACCATGTTGCGACCAATAACGGACAACAAGGCAATCGGGCTGGCGCTGATGTGTGGGCCGAACTGCTCTTGCAGCACCTGGAGCAAATAGCCCTCGGGCAAGTTCATTTGCAGCACCGGAGGGAGCTGATCGTCCCAAACATAGCTCTCGGTGCGCACTGGCATAGTGAGCGACACAAAATCGTCTGCCGCCACCTGCGGGTGGTAGGTGAGCACACTCTTGAAGTCACCGGACTGCGCCAGTGTGGCCACTTCACGGCCCAGTACATAAACTGACAACTGCATCACCGGATGCCCTCGTGGCCAGCGCCAGGCGTACCACCGGTCCGTCCAGGGGCGGGCTGTGCACGTTCGCGGCGCAGTTCATCCAGGCCCCCGGCTTGACTCTGTGACACCATGTCCAGCTCGGTCCCCAGCACAGCCAACACCGCCAGCAGCTTGCGCGAGCCGAATTCTGCCACCCTGCCACGTTCAAAGCGCGACAGGGATTCAGGCGTGATGCCCGCCTTTGCCGCGACAACGCCCTGCTTCAAGCCCAGCAGCTTGCGACGGGCAGCGACGGCTTCACCAAGTTCTTGTAGGGTTTGCAATTGATATTTATGTCAATTTTTTCATGAATACGCATATTTTTGATGTAAAAATCAAAATTTGCAAGTAGGTGAACTGTAACCGAAGCGGTTAAAGCGGATGCCTAGTCGGCAAGAGCGATGGCGCGAAGTGCTGTTCATTTCAAATTTTTCACCACAAAATGCGTGCCGTTGCGCTACTGTCACCGGTCACGATGCCCTTGGGCTCCAAACTGCGAATTGAAAGGTCTGCCCGAGGTCATTCCACTTGAAATTTATGAAAAATCAGCCTCTAGCCCAGGTAAAACAAGCGTCAACAGCTATTTTTTTAATAGCAAACTCAACATCTCCCGCGCCCAGACAATTGAATTTTCCTCATACAAAATCCCCTTCTTGAGGATCATGTGGTGGATACGTGCCGCGCGAGCCAGCTCGGGCACTGCAAAGTCACGTTGCTCAATCTCCCGGTACAGCGCCAGCTTTTCCTGGTGCGCAGCGATGCGCCGCTCAAGCTCAGGCGCCAGTCCGAGCGAGCCCAGGGCCGCATCGGCGCGCAGGCGCACCATGAACTCGTCACGCAAATCCATGTCGCAGGAGGGCTCCGCCGCCCAGCGCAGCAATTCGGTTTGGCCTGGTGGCAGCACCCGGTATATGCGTTTGCGGGTCTTGCCTGCGTCTGGCGCACTGGCCGATTCAATCCAGCCTGCGGTCTCCATGCGACCGAGTTCGCGGTAAATCTGTTGGTGTGTGGCATGCCAGAAAAAACCAATGGACTTGTCAAAACGCCGTGCCAGGTCGTAACCCGATGAGGATTTTTCCAACAACGAGGTGAGAAGTGCGTGTGACAAAGCCATGGTGGGCAAGTCTAGTTGGGGAAAACACTCTATGCAACCAGTTGCATAATTTTTTAAGTTCTCCTAAACTGTGCAACGGGTTGCATAGTGAGCTTGAGCCAGCGCGGTTTGGCATCCTCCTGATGCCCCAAAGATTTGCATACCCATAATTTGAGGACACCTTCATGACACCCTACCCGCACCTGCTTGAGCCGCTGAACCTGGGCTTCACCACCCTGCCCAACCGCGTCATCATGGGCTCCATGCACGTTGGTCTGGAAGAAGTGAAAGACGGTTTTGCGCGCATGGCCGCGTTTTATGCCGAGCGCGCACGCGGTGGCGTTGGCCTGATCGTGACCGGTGGCATCGCCCCCAATGACCGCGGCCGCCCGATGCCCGGCGGTGCCCGCCTGACCACGCCCGAAGAAGCGGCCAAACACAAACCGGTGACCGACGCCGTGCACCAGACCGGTGGCAAGATTGCCATGCAGATTCTGCACTTTGGCCGCTACGCCTACCACGAGCAACTGGTGGCCCCAAGCGCCTTGCAGGCCCCAATCAACCCGATGAAACCCAGGGCACTCAGCACCGAAGAGGTCTACCAGACCAGTGATGACTTTGTGCGCTGCGCCCTGCTGGCACAAAGCGCCGGCTACGACGGTGTCGAGATCATGGGTTCTGAAGGCTACCTGCTCAACGAATTCATTGCCGCACGCACCAACCAGCGCGACGACGAGTGGGGTGGCAGCTTTCAGAACCGCATCCGGCTTCCGATTGACATCGTGCGCCGCACGCGCGAGAAAGTCGGGCCCGAGTTCATCATCATTTACCGCCTGTCGATGCTCGACCTGGTCGAAGGCGGCTCAACACTCGCCGAGGTGATCGAGCTGGCGCAAGCCATTGAAGCGGCAGGCGCCAGCATCATCAACACCGGCATTGGCTGGCACGAAGCGCGTATTCCCACCATTGCCACCAAAGTGCCACGCGCCGCCTGGGCCTGGGTGACCAAACAGCTCAAGGGCAAGGTGGGCATTCCCTTGGTGGCCACCAACCGCATCAACACCCCCGAGGTGGCGGAGCAACTGCTGCTTGAGGGCTTTTGTGACCTGGTGTCGATGGCGCGGCCCTTTTTGGCCGACCCACTGTTCATGCAAAAGGCGGCCGCTGGCAAAGCCAATGAGATCAATACCTGCATCGGCTGCAACCAGGCCTGCCTGGACCACACCTTTGCCGGCAAAGTCACCTCTTGCCTGGTCAACCCGCGCGCCTGCCATGAAACCCTGATCAACCTGACGCCGGCCGCCTCGCGCGAACGCATTGCCGTGGTGGGTGCCGGCCCGGCCGGGTTAAGTTTTGCCACCGCCGCCGCCCAATGTGGCTTTGACGTGACCCTGTTTGATGCGGCGTCAGAGATTGGCGGCCAGTTCAACATTGCCAAACAAGTGCCGGGCAAGGAAGAGTTTTTCGAGACCCTGCGCTACTTTGGCAAGCAAATCGAACTGACGGGTGTGGCCCTCAAGCTGGGCACCCGTGTCAGCGCCAAAGAGCTGGCGGCTGCTGGCTACAAACAGGTGGTGTTGGCTACCGGCATCAGCCCGCGCACGCCGCCCATTGACGGCATTGGGCACCCAAAAGTGCTGAGTTACCTGGACGTCTTGCGTGACAAAAAGCCGGTCGGGAAAACCGTGGCGCTGATTGGTGCGGGTGGCATCGGGTTCGACACCGCTGAGGTCCTGCTGCATGAGGGCACCAGCCCCAGTTTGTCCCCGCTCAAATTTTTTGCCGAATGGGGTGTCGACACCACCTACGCCGAACGGGGTGGTTTGAAAACCGCGCACATCGAAAAGAGTCCGCGCAAGCTGTACCT
>Ga0136636_10002516_pt1 | contig 10917 bp, 9 predicted proteins | sample AntDrymUQ8522106_2_FD_104653 | JGI IMG/M metagenome (GOLD analysis project Ga0136636, IMG submission 104653) | Polar desert sand microbial communities from Dry Valleys, Antarctica - metaG UQ852 (21.06) | ecosystem: Environmental > Terrestrial > Soil > Desert | place: Antarctica: Dry Valley... | reverse complement strand
GTGCTAGGCGGCGTAGCTGCCGGTAGGGAAATAAGCACCTCGCCAGACCAGGGCACTTCCACAGGTATACAAACGCCAAATGGCAAGATTTGCTTCGGTACGGGTTTTGGCATTTTTAGCATTGGTAGCGGTAATGTGACCTACGAGAATAGCATGCGCACCACGAGCAACGGCGGGGAAACACAAAGCTTCCGCTTGCAGGCTGACGAAGTGGCGACACAGCGTGACCAAACCACAGCGACACCACCTTCAGTCAGAAGCCGCATCTGGCTCAATTTAGAAAAGGGGACGGTGCCGAGTTCGGGTACTAATTTCAATCCGCTCAAGCAAATTCTTGTGGGGTATTCTCCCTGTTACGGCTCCGACTGCGCTACTGCGGCAGACAATGACCGGGTTTTTGATGCTGAAACAGTAACGGCAGACTCCAATCCAAGCATTGATTTTTATTCGTTTGCGGCGAGCTCCACAAAACATTTAGCTATCCAAGGCCGTGGCGATTTCCAACAGACCGATTTTTTCCAACTGGGTTATAAAGCCAGTGCTGCAGGTGATTATACTATCACTTCTACTGCCGACGGTATTTTCCCGGCGATACCCTATTATGTTTACGATTCCGTTGATAACAGTAACCACACTTTACCTTATACATTCAACACTGCGTCCGGTACTTTCGACACACGATTTAAAGTCGTTTTCGAAAATCTTGTCAGTATTATTTTTCCGACCGCAGTTTGCGGTTCGCAAATAGCAACGATTGATACAGCGCTCTATTCCACATTGGTCACCGGAGCAACCGGCTATAAGTTTGAAGTGCGGACGGTTAGTAATACTGGCCCAGTCTTCGGCGTTTTTAACGGCAATAATCCTGCAATCCCACATGTTTTCCATCTCAATTTTTCAGGTGTGACCTATAATACCGAGTACTGGATTCGCGTCGCGACCTATCAGGTAAATGGCGTTTGGCAATACGGCCCATCGTGTATGGTAAAAACACCAGTTGCGCCTGCGACAAAAAGTCTCAATTATTGCGGCCAGACGCTTCCTGCTACAGCCAACAACACCTGGACCACTTTTTATACAGGAAATACGGGCTTTGTGGGTATTGGAATCACCAAATACCGATTTATTGCGACTGTAAACGGTTTGCCTTTTGGCGCTGTGTATGAATCTACCGCTAACTCGTGCAATCTGCATAGTTTTGGCGCGGCGCTGACCGCTAACACAACTTATTCTATACAAGTCCAACTATTATGGAATGGCGTATGGCAGGCTGTTGGAGACCATTGTTATATTACGACGTCGGGCGTACTGCCAAGAACAGCCCAGCCCGGAATGTCTGAAAGGTTTGAGGTCTCTGCTTATCCAAATCCTTCTACGTCAAGTTTTAAATTATTTGTTGACACTATGAGTGAGCAAAGCTTTACTATCAGCGTTTATGATATGATTGGCCGCCTGATTGAATCGCACCATCTTTCGGCTAGCGAAGCGAACGCGCAGGAAATTGGAAATGAATACCAAAGCGGTGTATACAATATCATGGTGTCAAACGGTGAAACGGTAAAAACGCTGCGGCTATCAAGCGATAAACCGTAGTAATAAATAATAAAATAAAAAGCCGCTCTGATCAGAGCGGCTTTCTTTATGGATACAATCTAATTCAATTCGATTTTAATATTTTGAAATTGGCTTCCTTTCCATCAAACTTCAATTTAAAGAAGTAGGTTCCGGCAGCAAATGCAGCCATGTCCACCTTGGCATTCACGACGGTGGTTTCATTGTGGTATAACAATCTTCCTTCGACATTGTAAACGAAGATCTCGCTGATTGGTGTTTTGGAGATGATCGAAACGAGTCCGTTCGTTGGGTTTGGGTAATAGGTGAAATCAACATTTTGTCCAAACTGCGTCGTTGCAAGTGTCGATTCGCATTCCACATTGGCTACATAACCTGATTCAACTACACCGCCATCCGAATAGAACTTCACTGTAAGCGAACCGTCGGCAGCTGTAGAGGTAAACGGGCCTGGTAGGAAACCTGTTCCTGTAAAACCGCCAGGGCTCAAGTCGGGAGCGGTAGTCGAATTACCATCGTAAACATACAGATAATCGTAATCTTCTTCAAGGTCGAAACTTTCAAAAGTCAGTTTGACTTTGTTATTGGGTAAATTGGGTATCATCACACGTATGTACTCTTCAGAATCGGTATAGTCATTGGTCGTGCCGCCCGTATCGGTAATTGTTACACCATCGCAATAATTAGTGCTGGTTACAAAAACATATTGTTCGTTTGGCGCTGTGAGTCCGAAATCACAATTTGGTCGTACCCATACTCTGTAAAATGTGTTTGGTAGTAGGTCTGACATTCCAAAACTGTTTGTCGTTACATCATTCCATACCAGTGCAGAGCCTGTAAATGGTGTAATGGCAACCTGCCAAGTTGTGGATCCGCCCAATTCTTCCCAAGTAACGATGACCGAACTTGGCGTCGGATTGGTGACTACAATATTGGCAACCGTGTTAATGCAAGTGTTGACGCAATCCGTGCTAAGGCAAGTTCCAGTATTGACTGCATTGAGTATTCTGGCAGCAGGTTGTGGGCCGAATCCGTTTGCGAGATTAATTCCCACACCCGATATAAGATGGCAATAACTCATAATCGTTCCTTTTACGGTAGAGGATGGAATTATCGGCGGATCGGAAATACAGTTGAAACCTTCACCGCTTTCACCTTGTGATGTTGGGCCACAGTTATCGATTGGTGTGCTGTTGCCATTCCAAACACAGGCGTGCGTGTGGGGCGAACCTAGTAAATGTCCGAATTCATGCGTAATGACCATAATGGTCCACGAATAAGTAGGCACGTTCTGGTAGCTATAATTCACATCCGAATAACTGAAATTATCCTGTGAACAAAGTCCGTCGATAGTAACAGCAACACCGCCCAATCCACCAGGATCGATCCCAATTAATTGTCCTACATCGCCGTCAAAAACAGGGCGCAGGTCATTGAATTGAAATAAGTAATCTGAAGAACTGCTGCCTTCATAAGGATCGTCAACCGTCCAGATAAAAAGCGATTTCAGTGCAATTGTAATTCCGTCATTGGTATAAATTGTTTGTACGTTATTAAAAACTGAAGTCATCCAGTTAGTCGTTGTAGTCACGTTATTACCCGAAGCCTGATATATATTACGGTCGATCTCAAAATACATGGTAACACAGCGCGTGCTTTCTGGTTGTGCGGCGGTATTCCTGTTTGGATTGGTCTGCGCCAAGACCTCGTCTTTAACATGACATTCGAAGTCATTTTGCACGCGAAGTTCGGCATCTGAATAAATGATATAATCAGTGATATTGTTAACCTTGTCGAGTTTTCCAATCACGAGGTTGTTCAAAGAATTGTTAGAAATCATACCATTGAGCTCATTGTTAAAAAAGCTAAAAGCAGCGATAGAACTTGGATCGTTTTTTACAATTCCTCTGTAGTAAACTCCTTTTTGGTAGGCAACCGATTTGGACTGATCGGTATCAACGTGGAATCCTTCGGCGAAGATGTCTACTTTGTAAAGCTGTATGTCAATCGTACTGCCGAGGTAAGGTATTTCAATTTCGATGTAGTTGTCTTTTCTGGCTGTGATTTCAGAAACCGTTTGCATTTTAATTGTTGCGAATGTTGCTTTGTCAACGGTTTGCTTAATTTGGGCATCGGTATTTTGCACAGCGGCATTGAAGACCGCATAATGTTTGAAAGTGACATTTTGGCCAATCAATTCAGTAACTTTTTTGGATACCAACCCTTGGGCAAAGGATCCCAAACTTACCAATAACGTAAAGATTGTAATAATTTTCTTCATTTTGTATTTCGTTTAAGCTAATTTTTTTCAAATATAGGTATTAAATCACTTTTGTTAGGTCTTTCATCTGTTAAACTAAAAGGCTAAAAATGATAAAAAGCATTTTCGAGATGTTCGGTTACAAACTGATTTTTTTCTTTGTGAATCGCGATGATGTCGAAGCGCACCTCGACATCGAGATCGTTTGCAATAACGTATTCATTTACGGCTTTGACGAGCAACTGGATTTTTCGAGGTTTGACAAAATCCTGTGGGAGTCCGAATTCAATACTTGAACGCGTTTTTACTTCCACAATCGCAAGTGTATTTTCTTTTTTGGCTATGATGTCAATTTCGGCTTTTTGGTAAGTCCAATTGGTTTCCAAGATCACGTAACCTGCTTTTTGCAAAAAGGCCATTGCCATTTCTTCTCCGAGTTTCCCTAATTCGTTATGTTCGGCCATGATCTAAGGAATTGAAAATCGTTATTCAAATTTGACTACCGACTCTTTGGCATTTACATCGATGGAAACCGTTTTACCGAGAATCAGTGCACGGTTATCTTTAATATGTCCGGCAGGAAAATTATAGATGATTGGGAAAGTATATTCTTTCAAAACATCCTGAACAATCTGCAGCGCATCTTTTCCCCACGGAATATCGTTGTCGTTCATTTCGGTCATTCCACCCACGATTACCGCTTTGACGCCATCGAAATAGCCGTTTCGCTTGAGGTTCATCATCATGCGATCGATATGATATAAATATTCATCGAGGTCTTCGATAAAAAGAATCTTTCCCTTGTAATCGATTGCCGACTCCGAGCCTAAAATGCTGTATAAAACCGAAAGATTACCACCAACGATCTCGCCTTTGGCCTTGCCGTTCCTATTGAAATTGTGACGCAGAATATGGTATTCGAGTTTTTCCCCAAACAACGATTTTCTCATGCTTTCGATTGCTTCAGGCGACGCAGTTTTGGCGCTAACTGCAACAATAGAGTGAAGCGTTTCAATGTTCATATTGTTGATGTGGCTGTGCATTACGGTCATATCGCTAAAACCCATAATCCATTTGGGTTTCTTTTTGAATTGGGTAAAATCGATTCGGTCGATAATCCTCACAGTGCCATAACCGCCTTTTGCAGCCCATATTGCTTTGATTTTGGGATTGTCGAGCATTTCCTGAAAGTCGGTGGCGCGTTGCCAATCAGGGCCAGCGAGTTGATGGTCTTCCTTGCCGATGGTTTTCCCGACAACGACGTTGAGTCCCCAGCTTTGGAGTAAAGCAATCGCAGGTTGTAGATTGACGATATCTATTTTTCGGGCGGTCGCTATAATTCCGACAGTATCGCCTTTTTGCAAAAATTCGGGTGTGATCATTTTTCGTTGTGCTTGTGTGGTTTGGAACAGGAAAAGCCCCATAAGGAAAGCGAGTATAAGTTTGGGGTTTTTCATTATTTGAATCGTTGGAGCAAATATAAAATAATGTTTGCCACAAAGACGCTAAGGCACTAAGTTTTTGACGCTAAAATGCGTTGGTAAACGGTGTTTTTTTTGTAAAGTTTGCTTTCTTTGTTAGCTGAAAGTAAATGATAAAAAATGAAATTACTTAAAACAGTGCTTTTTGGGTTGCTAGTTTCCGGTTGTACTGCGAGCAGACCATCTTTCACGGAACCGGCTGCTGATGATGTAAGTTGTGATTTTCCGAAGCGCATTGGATTTGTCAACGATTATTGCAGCTTTTTGACTGTTGAGGAAGCAGAAAAATTAGAGAAAACAATAATTGATTTTAATGCCAGAACCGGCACAGAAATAATCGTGGTTATTGAAGACAGTAAAAAATCGCATGCTCGGAAATTTCATAATCCTTGCGAAATAGCCAAAAAGTGGCATCTAGGCGAAGCCAATAAATGCGATGATATTATAATTATAATTTCAGAAAAACGCAAGTTCATCGATATGAGTTATGGTTTGGAAACCAATAATAAATTGAGTAACCAAATCAGAAATGAGGTTATTTTTAAAAAGATGATTCCGTCATTTCGTAAAAAACAACATTACGAAGGATTGCAGGTTGGTATAGATTATATTGTGCAACAGCGTACAAAGTAGTTTCTTTATTCCCTAATCATTATTGCACCATCACGCCTAGCCCCGATAGCAACGGAAATCCTTTTTTGTATTAGCAAGATTTCCCCGCCGCGACTAAAACATCTTCAACAAAAAAGATTGCAGTGCATAGCGGGAACAGCTCCTGAAATCGATAGATAATTGGGATTTGCACTTGCTAAAAATATAAACTGAAATCCGTACTTTTGCTGTCAATACATTCAAAATATGTTACAAAATCCAAAAAGATATACTATTACGGCGGCATTGCCTTATACGAACGGACCAATTCACATTGGCCATTTGGCGGGCGTTTACATACCATCGGATATTTATTCGAGATATTTACGGCTTCAAGGAAAAGACGTGGCGTTCATTTGCGGCAGCGATGAGCATGGCGTTGCGATCTCGATGAAGGCCAAAAAGGAAGGCATTACGCCGCAGGAAGTAATTGACAAATACGATGGAATCATTCGGAAATCTTTTGTGGATTTCGGAATCTCGTTTGATAACTATTCGCGCACCTCAGCTAAAGTGCACCACGATACGGCTTCCGAATTTTTCAGGAAGTTGTATGACGATGGGAAGTTTATCGAAGAAACGAGCGAGCAATTGTATGATGCAAAGGCCGACCAGTTTCTTGCCGATCGCTTTGTTGTTGGAACGTGTCCGAAATGTGGTAATGAAGAAGCTTACGGCGATCAATGTGAGCGCTGCGGATCGACGCTGAACGCGACTGATTTGATCAACCCGAAATCGACAATCACGGGCGAAACGCCTATCATGAAGGAAACCAAACACTGGTTTTTGCCTTTAGACCAATATTCGGATTTTCTCACGGAATGGATATTAAAAGGTCATAAAAATGATTGGAAGCCAAATGTGTACGGTCAGGTAAAATCCTGGATCGACGGCGGACTCGAGCCTCGTGCTGTAACGCGTGACCTCGATTGGGGCATTGATGTTCCGGTGGCCGGTGCCGAAGGAAAAAAGTTATATGTGTGGTTTGATGCGCCCATTGGTTACATTTCCTCGACAAAGGAATGGGCAGCTCGCGAAGGGAAAGATTGGGAACCCTATTGGAAAAGCGAGGATACCAAGTTGGTGCATTTTATCGGAAAGGACAATATTGTTTTTCACTGCATCATTTTCCCCGTAATGCTCAAGGCCGAAGGTTCTTATATTTTACCTGATAACGTTCCGGCAAATGAGTTCCTCAATCTTGAAGGCAATAAACTGTCGACTTCCAAAAATTGGGCGGTATGGCTGCATGAATACTTAGAAGATTTCCCTGATAAACAAGATGTTTTGCGTTATGCGCTTACATCGAATGCGCCCGAGACAAAAGACAACGATTTTACCTGGAAGGATTTTCAGGCACGAAACAATAACGAACTTGCGGCGATTTTCGGGAATTTCATCAATCGTGTCGTCGTGTTGACCAATAAATATTATAGTGGAATTGTTCCGCAACCTAATGAGTTTTCGGAAGTTGACTTGGCGACTTTAACCGAATTGAAAGCGTATCCGGCGGTAATTTCGAGTTCGATTGAAAGATACCGTTTTCGCGAAGCCTTGGGCGAATTAATGAATGTGGCTCGGCTTGGGAATAAATATCTGGCCGATGAAGAACCGTGGAAAATGGTCAAGGAAAATCCGGAACGTGTCAAAACACAACTGTATGTAGCGTTACAAATTGCTGCCGCGTTGCGCGTTTTGTGCGAGCCTTTCCTACCGTTTACTGCGTTGAAACTGGAAAAAATACTCAATACCAATACGATACAATCACGCCTTTCTGCCATTGATGATTTTGAAATGCGCAATGTAAACCTACAGAGCGTTACCGTGGATACGCCATTGCGGTGGAATACAGTTGCTGCCGACTCCGATTTGTTGCCAGCCGGACACCAGATTGGCGAATCACAAATTTTATTTGCGCAGATCGAAGACGATGAAATTCAAAAACAAGTTGACAAACTCGAAGCGACAAAAACCGCCAACACGGCTGAGAATAAAAAAATGGAACCACAGAAAGAAGCGATACAATTTGATGATTTTGGCAAAATGGACTTACGTGTCGGCACCATTCTCGAGGCGGAGAAAATGCCCAAGGCGAATAAGCTGCTAATATTAAAAGTCGACACTGGAATAGATGTCCGCACCATAGTTTCGGGAATCGCCGAAAGTTTTGCGCCTGAGGAAGTCGTTGGAAAAAAAGTGACTGTTTTGGTAAATTTGGCGCCCAGAAATTTACGCGGCGTGGAAAGCCAGGGCATGATTTTGATGACAAATAGCGCGGAAGGCAAACTGGTATTTGTAAATCCGGATGCGGAAGTTCCGAATGGTGAAACTATAAATTAAATTATTCCAAATGAAAAAATTATTCTTTTTATTGGGTGTCATTTTCATTTTAGTTTCATGCAATAGTGATGATAACAACAAAAATGTAATCCCGAACCTCTCAACGGGTACACTTTCTGTAAACGGCGCGAACCATACCTTACTCCACGGTTATATTTATTTGCCGATTTCGGATAACCCGGAGTACGATCCGCGAAGGTTTAATATTGTTTTGAGCGATGGCGATATTTCTACTTCTGGTAGTGTCGGAGACAATGTGCATGAAATTGTCGATCTGGGTCTTTACACTTCGCAGGCAAATCCGGGAAGTGTTGAAAACACCACTTATGATCTTTATTTTCCATCAACGTCAGATTTTAACGATCCGTTTATTGACAACGGTTCAATTGCGACAAATGTGGTGACGAGCAACGGCATGTTCATTACCGGTGATGAACTTGATTCGGACGATATGGATTCGGGACATGTAAATATTTCTGAAACCAACGGTATTTATACAATTTCTTTCGCATTTTCGAATGCGGAGAATTCAGCAACCGGCACTTTTACCGGAAAACTTACACCTTTAATGGTAAACTAACAGTAGCATGGAAATCAAAGTAATTGCGTTCGATGCCGATGATACCCTTTGGATCAACGAGCCTTATTTTCAGGAGACTGAGGAAAAATTTTGCGAATTGCTCGCGCCTTATTTGTCCCGACACACTTTGTCTCAGGAATTATTCAAGACCGAAATCGACAATCTCAAGCTATACGGTTACGGTATCAAGGGTTATATCTTGTCGATGATTGAAGCTGCGCTAAAAATCTCAAATAACACGATCAGCACTGAAGTGGTGTGCAAAATCATCGAATACGGAAAGGAACTTTTGGAAAGACCGATTGAGCTTCTCGATGGGGTTGAAGATACGCTCAGTGCGCTCAAAGGCAATTATAAATTAGTGGTAGCAACCAAGGGCGATTTGCTCGACCAGCGTAGAAAGCTTCATAATTCTGGGCTTGGTGATTTCTTTCACCACATTGAGGTCATGTCTGACAAACAGGAAATCGATTATAAAGACCTTGTAAAACGCCTTGACATCCAACCATCTGAATTCCTGATGATTGGCAATTCGCTCAAATCGGATGTGTTGCCGGTGCTTGGAATTGGTGGTCATGCGATTCATATTCCGTTTCATACTACTTGGGCACACGAAAAAATAGATCATAAAGTTGAACATGAGCGCATGAAATCTATGGGTAAGATTGCCGATGTGCTAACGCTATTTGCACGATGAAGCAACTTTTAAATATTGAAAATTGGCCTCGTGCAGAACATTTTCAGTTTTTTCGAAAAATGGATGAGCCGTTTTTTGGTATGACTGTAACTATTAATTGCTCTAGGGCCTATGAGGTTTCGAAGCAATTGCAGACTTCATTCTTTCTTTATTATCTTCATAAAACACTTGCAGCGGTCAATCGAATCGAACCGATGCGGTACCGAATTGATGATAATAAAATTTTCGTTTATGACCGGATTGACGGCTCCGCGACGATCAGCCGTGATGATGGTTCTTTTGGCTTTTCGCTGATTGAATTCGACCCTGATTACAAAGTTTTTTCAGAAAATGCCTTGATAGAAACTTCACGTGTTAGAAATACGCCCGGACTTTTTACAAGGGCATTCGAGCAGGACAACCTCATTCACTTTTCGGCATTACCATGGGTAAATTTCACGTCGCTTTCGCATGCAAGAGGTTTTGGATTTGCCGATAGTTGTCCGAAAATCTCATTTGGGAAGATGACCTTAACGGAGAATGGAATGCGTACAATGCCGATGTCAGTTCACGTTCATCACGGACTGATGGACGGGTTTCACGTAGGTCTGTTCGTCGATTGTTTTCAGGGAATTATGAATCAGTAACTGATTATTTTTTCTAACTTTACAAAAACACACGGCTATGCTATCCAAAAGTATCGAAATATCATTGAACAATCAGATTCGTATTGAGGCGGAATCTTCGCAAATTTATCTTTCCATGGCGAGCTGGGCGGAAACCCACGGACTTGAAGGTATTTCGCGCTTCATGTACAAACAGTCGGATGAAGAGCGTATGCATATGCTCAAACTTGTAAAATTTGTAAATGAACGTGGTGGGCACGCACAGGTAACCGACCTCAAAGCACCGAAAACCACCTACAACACTTTCAAGGAAATGTTTGAAGAACTGTATAAACATGAGGTTTTCGTATCCGATTCTATTAATGATCTAGTTCATATTGCGCTTTCTGAAAAAGATTACGCAACTCACAATTTTCTGCAGTGGTATGTGGCAGAACAAATAGAAGAAGAAGCACAAGCCAAACTGATATTGGACAAAATCAACTTGATTGGCGATGACAAGGGCGGACTGTATTTATTTGACCGTGATATCCAGCAGCTTAATGTCGGCAGTTCAGTTTCTACAAATCCAAAATAGTTAAAATTTATTTAGATTGCATAAAAACAATCATTAGTGTCCGATAAAAACTAAAAGCGATTATTTTCGTTTTATATCTATTTGTTTATCAGTATATTAAATTTGTCTGTTTGTGTATTTTTCAAAACAGGCTACCATTGAAATGATAATTGTT
>Ga0136636_10002514_pt1 | contig 10920 bp, 10 predicted proteins | sample AntDrymUQ8522106_2_FD_104653 | JGI IMG/M metagenome (GOLD analysis project Ga0136636, IMG submission 104653) | Polar desert sand microbial communities from Dry Valleys, Antarctica - metaG UQ852 (21.06) | ecosystem: Environmental > Terrestrial > Soil > Desert | place: Antarctica: Dry Valley... | reverse complement strand
ATGTTCGACATTGCCCAATGGGGTTTGGGAATGGACCGTAACGGTCCGGTTGAAGCTTCACCAATTGGCGACGGTACTGAATTTATGCAGTTCAAATATGCCAATGGCGTAATTATGACTTCAGAACCATTCGACGAAGGAAAAACCAAGGGAGTAAAATTCATTGGCAAAGATGGCTGGCTCGAAGTTTCGCGCGGACATTATAAAGCTTCAGACGATAAATTCCTACCACCTGCACAAACCGGAGATAATACAGGTCCATACGAAACCAAGATACCTCATCAGCTCAATTTCATCGAATCCGTACTTCAACGCAAAGATCCGGTTGTTCCGGTTGAAATCGGACACAGCAGCTGCACGGTTTGTACACTTGGTAACATCGCCTGTGAACTGAAACGTACGATAAAATGGGATCCTGCAACCGAAACATTTATTGATGATGCCGACGGCGCTGCAACTAAAATGCTCCATTACGAATATCGTTCGGGCTGGAAGCTCATCTAATAAAAGAATAGCATAATAAACGCAGGTAATTGAGGGAAAACCCGGATTACCTGCGTTCTTATTTTTTTGATTTTCAAGCAGAACCTTGTTCAATCAATAGTTTTTTTAATTTTGTCTGAAATTTTTATTGAAGTCGATGAATTTTGCCGGAAAAACATTTTGGATTACAGGAGCTGCTTCAGGAATGGGGCGTTCCTTAGCTTTAGAACTTGCCTCATTAAAAATTCACCTCATAATTTCAGACCGGGATAAATCTGGCTTAGAACAAACTGCCGCCGGGATTATTGCAAAAGGAAGTACGGCGCGCATTGAGCCACTCGATATGCTAAACACCGATTCGATCTTCGAAACTGCAAAAAAGATTATTGCCGACGGAGAAAAAATTGCCGGCTTGTATCAGTTTGCCGGAATCAGCCAACGCTCACTGGTTACTGAAACTCCTCTCGAAAACGACCGAAAAATCATGGAAGTCAATTTTTTTGGTGTGGTTGCATTAACAAAAGCAGTGTTGCCGCACATGATCGAAAATGGAGGAGGACAACTGGCTGCAACATCTAGCCTGGTTGGAAAGTTTGGTTTTCCATACCGTTCTGCGTATTCAGCGTCGAAACATGCCATTCATGGTTTTTTCGAAAGCCTTCTGGCCGAAAATTCAAAAAACAACATCAAAGTGAGCATCCTGATTCCCGGACGGGTTCAAACCAATATTTCCAGATTTGCCATCGACAAGGAAGGGAAGGAACATGGAAAACTGGATGCCGGACAAGCAAACGGAATTACAGCTGAAAAGGCTGCAAAGATTATTCTTTCAGGATTAAAACACGAAAAGAAAGAAATTTGGGTGGGTGGAAGTGAAATGCTGATGTTGCATATCCGCCGATTCTTACCACGACTGTATTATTACCTGGCAACCCGCATCAGTCCGATGTAGAGTTGTCGAATTCAAACCACAATGACAAAACAAATTAACGGAATCCAGCAACTGGGAATAGGTGTTGAGAATTTGGGAGAGGCTTTTAAATGGTTTCGCGAGAATTTCGGGATGGACATTCTGGTGTTCGACGAAAAAGCGGTTGCTGAACTAATGCTTCACCATACCGAGGGCGAAACTCGCGAGCGACATGCCATACTTGCCCTGAATATGCAAGGTGGCGGTGGGTTTGAAGTTTGGCAACACACCGGCAAAACACCAATCGGACCGCATTTTGCCATACTTTTGGGCGACTTGGGGATTTCCGTCGGAAAAATGAAAACTACAGATGCCCGGTTGGCCTACCAAAGCTTTAAAGAAAAAGGGCTGAATTTGTTGACAGAAGTGACTACCGATCCATCCGGAAATCCACATTTCTTTCTTCAGGATCCGTTTGAAAACATTTGGGAATTTGTACAGAATCCTTATTTATTCGAACCAACCAAAGCAAAAAACGGAGGAATCTTCGGAACCGTAATCGGTGTCGTCGACATGGAAAGCAGTTTAAAAGTCTATACCGACATCCTGAATTATGATGTGGTGGTTTATGATAAAACAGACGTTTTCGCCGATTGGCAAGGCCTTCCAGGTTCAGGAGACAAATTCCGCAGGGTTTTACTTCGTCACAGCGAAGTCCGGACAAGCCCGTTTAGTCCGCTTTTTGGTCCTTCCGAAATTGAACTTATTCAAGTGCTTAACCGCGAACCGGTAGATATATTTAAAGGCCGGATGTGGGGTGATTTGGGCTTCATTCATCTTTGTTTCGATATGCATGGTATGGATGATTTACGAACCGAGGTAAAAGAAAAAGGCTTCCCATTTACCGTGGATAGCGCCCACAAAGGCGACACTTTCGACATGGGTGAGGCAGCAGGCAGTTTCTCCTACATTCAGGCTCCGGAAGGTACATTAATCGAATTTGTGGAAACCCATAAAGTACCAATTCTAAAGAAATTTGGAATATACATCAACCTGAATAAACGCCCAACAGACAAGCCATTACCACGTTTTATCCTGAAATTATTCAGTTTAAAACGGGTGAAATAATGTACGTAAATCCTGAAGCGATTGAAAAGTCCAGCCAAACTTATACGAAGTCATTGTTGTTCGAAATTGACAAACTGAGAAAATCAGCCAGAAAATAAATGTATAGGTAGTAAACAGTTTCTGCTCGTCAATCGTTTAAAGTAGTATTTTGCTATATATAACAAAACTGACAGATCATGGCTAAAAATGAAACCTTTAAGACTAATAATGAATTTTCCGAAGGATCCGATTCAAGGAAAGAAAAATCAACAGTCGGCTCTACCACTGATAATAAAACCTTTATTTCAGCATTAAAATCGGAGAATACAAAGAAAAAAGGAGAAACTGAATTTGGTGCTCTGAGCAAGCTTAGCCGTGAAAAACTAATTGAACAAGCTCGTAAATTCTCGAAACAATACTTCATTGGAGATGGTGAGAAATTCAGGCTTAAAACTTACGATACGCATGCCAGTTTTGACTTGGAGCCTGAAGATAAACCTTTGGTAAAAGATGCCTTACAATTAGGCGTTCAGGCACTTTCTGCACTTCAGGATATTATGTATGCACAGGATAAATGGTCGTTGTTGGTGATCTTTCAGGCCATGGATGCTGCGGGGAAAGATGGCGCTATCAAGCATGTTATGTCGGGAATTAATCCGCAAGGATGCCAGGTATCATCTTTCAAAGCCCCAAGTAATGAAGATCTGGATCATGATTATCTATGGCGCTGTCAGAAGCATTTGCCTGAACGCGGAAGAATCGGAATTTTTAACCGCTCCTATTACGAAGAAGTTTTGGTGGTTCGTGTTCATGAAAAAATTCTCGAATCACAAAAACTAGACAAAAAGCTGATCACTAAAGATATCTGGGACGAGCGTTTTAAAGATATCCGGAACTTCGAAAAATACCTGCACCGGAACGGAACCATTGTGATCAAGTTTTTCCTGAACCTCTCGAAAGAAGAACAAAAGAAACGATTTATCGAACGCATTGACAATCCGGATAAGAACTGGAAATTCAGCGCTACGGATGTCAACGAACGAGCGTATTGGGACGATTACATGAATGCCTACGAAGACATGATCCGGAATACCTCCACCGAAGATTCGCCCTGGTATGTCATTCCGGCCGACAATAAATCATATGCACGAATTGCGATTGCTTCGGCAATCATTCATACTCTGGATCAGTTGGATTTTGAATATCCGAAAGTGAGTTCGGAGAAAATCGAAGAATTGAAAGTCATAAAGGCTGCATTGCTTGCTGAATAAGATCATGAACATTTCTTATATTTAGGCAAATTAATTTGACAATCATGAATTCAAATCTATCCCGAAGAAATTTCATACAAACATCGCTGACAGCTGGACTTGGATTTTCATTACTTGATCCTTTTACTGGATTTGCTTCTGAAAAAAAATCGGGAATGAAACTCGGTTTGGTTACCTACCAATGGGCCAAAGACTGGGATCTGCCAACCCTAATTGCTAATTGTGAAAAAACCGGATTTTTGGGCGTTGAATTGCGCACCGAACATGCTCATGGTGTTGAAACGAAACTCTCGGCCACGCAGCGTTCCGAAGTCAAAAAGCGGTTTGCTGACAGCCCGGTTGATTGCCTGGGTTACGGTGCCAATTTCGAATACCACAGTCCCGATGCCGCTATTCTTCGAAAGAACATTGATCAAACCAAAGAATACATCCAATTATGCAAAGACATTGGTGCCAGCGGCATTAAAGTAAAACCCAATGATTTGCCTGTAGGTGTTCCGAAAGAAAAAACCATTGCGCAGATTGCTTCGTCGTTGAATGAAGTTGGAAAGTTTGCCAGCGATTGCGGACAATTGGTTCGGGTTGAAGTTCATGGAAATCTCACTCAGGAAATACCGAATATGAAAGCTATTTTTGAGCAGGTGACTGAAAAAAGCGTGAAGATGTGCTGGAATTGTAACGATCAGGATTTGCTGCCTCCCGGATTGGAAGCCAATTTTAATTCAGTAAAAAAATGGTTTGGCGATACGGTTCATGTTCGCGAACTCAATGTAGGCGAATATCCGTATCAGCAACTCATGAGCTTATTTGCCGGAATCAAATACGACGGCTGGATCTTACTGGAAGCCCGGACTGAACCGGTTGACAAAATCGATGCTATGAAAGAACAAATGGCGCTCTTTACGACTATGATTGCCAATACCAGAAAATAATCAGGAAAAAGAAAGAGGAAAACGGAATGCACTGATGCACCACATTTTCCTCTTTCCTATTTCCTATTTCCAAATGAACTTTTCCTGATTTTTATTCCCACTCGATGGTTGCCGGCGGTTTTGAGCTGATGTCGTAAACCACGCGATTGATACCACGAACTTTATTGATGATTTCGTTCGACATTTTAGCCAGAAATTCATACGGAAGGTGAACCCAATCAGCTGTCATTCCGTCGGTAGACGCCACGGCACGCAATGCTACAACATTTTCGTAGGTGCGCTCGTCGCCCATTACTCCAACCGATTGAACGGGCAAAAGCATTACACCTGCCTGCCAGACTTTATCGTACAATCCCCATTCTTTTAGTCCGTTGATAAAAATGGCATCCGCTTCCTGAAGAACCCGGACTTTTTCAGGAGTCACATCACTCAAAATGCGTATTCCCAAACCTGGTCCGGGAAATGGGTGACGACCCAGCAACTCCGGATTAATTCCCAAAGCCTTCCCTACCCTACGAACCTCGTCTTTGAACAATAGTTTCAACGGTTCAACCACTTTCAGATTCATCTTATCAGGAAGTCCGCCCACATTGTGGTGCGATTTTATAGTAGCTGAAGGTCCGTTGACAGAAACCGATTCAATTACATCAGGATAAATCGTACCCTGAGCCAGCCATTTTACATCTTGTATTTTGTGTGCTTCCACATCGAAAACTTCAATGAAGTCGCGGCCAATTGCTTTTCGTTTTTTCTCCGGATCAGTAATGCCGGCCAGATCGTCCCAGAATTTCTGACGGGCATCTACGCCAATTACATTCAGCCCCATGTGTTGGTAAGAATCGAGCACCTGCTGAAATTCGTCTTTGCGCAAAAGTCCATTGTCAACAAATATACAAGTCAGATTTTTGCCAATCGCCCGATGCAAAAGCACTCCGGCCACAGTAGAATCCACACCTCCGGAAAGTCCCAAAACAACCCGATCATTTCCCAGTTTTGATTTTAACTCATTAACGGTAGTTTCAATAAACGAATCGGGAGTCCAATCCTGTTTACAGCCGCAGATATCGACAACAAAATTCTGAAGCAACTGAGTTCCTTCGGTAGTATGATAAACTTCAGGATGAAATTGGATGCCAAAAGTTTGTTCTGCTTCAATTTGGAAAGCAGCATATTCAACATCAGCAGTACTGGCTATCACCTGATAATTTTCAGGAATTCGTGCGATGGTATCACCATGCGACATCCAAACCTGAGTATGTTGTGTAATGTTTTTAAATAATGAATTCGAAGCATCAACATAGCCCAGATTTGCACGTCCGTACTCCCGTGAATTGGATGCCATTACTTCTCCGTCAAAAAAATGAGCCAGATATTGAGCTCCATAGCAAACTCCAAGCAGTGGCAGTTTACCCTTAATCATCGACAAATCAGGTTTTGGAGCATCGGCATCGCGAACGGAAAAAGGACTTCCGGATAAAATTACCCCTTTAACGGATTCGTCAATGGCGGGATAATGGTTGTATGGATAGATTTCGCAATAAACATTTAACTCCCGGACACGGCGGCCAATCAACTGTGTGTATTGCGAACCAAAATCGAGGATAAGGATTTTTTCCTGCATAGGACTTGTTTTTTTGAGTTGGCGCAAAGATAGACAAAAAACAATCCTACGAAACGAGAGCAGTTTCCGGAGTTATAGAAGTAAAGAAAAGGTAAAGTAGGATGAAAAGTGATCAGTGTTCAGTCTCAGTATTCAGAGTTTCTAAAAAAAACAAAGCTTCCTGTTTTGCAGAAAGCTTTGACTGGATTGGATTACAATTCGCGAATCCAAATGTTCCGGAAACTTACCGGATTACCATGATCCTGAAGAACAATTGGTCCGGCTCCATGAGGTTTAACGGTATACTCCGGAATACCAATGTATTCGGTTGGACCGCGCAAAGCCACATGATTCTGAACTAAAACTCCGTTATGAATTATGGTTACGGTTGGTGGTGTAAAATAAGTTCCATTAGCATTGAACCTTGGAGCTGTATAAATAATTTCGTAGACCTGCCATACTCCTGGACCTTTGCAAACATTAACCAGCGGTGGATGCTGTTTGTATAAACTTCCGGCCTGACCATTGCGATAGGTCCGGTTGTTGAAGTTATCCAACACCTGAACTTCATAAATTCCCTGAAGGAAAATACCACTGTTTCCACGGCCTTGACTTTCGCCTACGACTTCAGCAGGAGATCTCCATTCAATATGAAGCTGAAAGTCGTTAAATTGCCGTTTTGTTTTAATTGTTCCGGTTCCTTTTTCAACGGTAACAAAACCATCGGTAACTTTCCAGCCCGGTTCTGCACCTGCCTCGTTGATCCATTCCTGACTTAAATTTTTGCCATCGAAAAGAACTATTGCATCCGACGGTGCATCTTTTGGCGTTTCTCCGGGAGTCACCACTGAAATTTGTGGATCCCAGATTTCAGTCATTTCAGGTTTCATCGGAAAATCTGTCCGGCCCTGAGCAAAAACTGCAGTACATGCCAAAACAGCCGCTGCAGTAGAAAGTAAATGTTTCATTTTAATTGGTTTTAAGTTAATTTATAGTCATTCAATTGTCATTTTGCGGTCATTCAATTGTCATTGGTAATCAATATTCAAGTCACTTTTACAATTAATGACGTGAAGCCAATGACCATTAATGACACAAAGCTAATGACCTATTTTCCTAGAGGTCAAGCTCTTTCATCATTGCTTCAATTTTTTCATCGGCCAAAGCTTCAACAGAATCAAAATCGGCACGATTAGTCAAATTACCTGCAACCTCGAAATAGAATTTAATTTTAGGTTCTGTTCCTGAAGGGCGAACCGAAATTTTGGTTCCGTCTTCAGTAAAAAATTGTAACACATTCGAGGTAATTTTCTGATTAATCGGAGTTTCGGTTCCGGTGATAAGATTCTTTTCAATATTCACATCGTAATCTTTTACGATTTTCAGCTTCGAGCCACCCAATACTTTAGGGGGATTCGAGCGGAAATTCACCATCATCTGCTCAATTTCTTCAGCGCCAGACTTTCCTTTACGAACCACATATTTCATTTTCTCGCGCGAGAAACCGTATTCCATATAAATATCGAGCAACATTTCGTAGAGTGATTTGCCCTGATCTTTTGCCCATGCCACAATCTCGGCCATTAATGCACACGACGAAACGGCATCTTTATCACGCACAAAATCGGCAGGCATAAATCCAAAGCTTTCTTCACCACCACCTATGTATACTTTTTTGCCTTCCAGATCGCGGATCACCTCAGCAATGTATTTAAAGCCTGTAAACACATCATAAAAATCGACGTGATTACGTTCAGCAATTTTTGCAACCAATTCGGTAGTCACAATCGTTTTTACTACAAACTCATTACCGGTTAGCTTTCCGCTTTTCTTACGTTGGCTGATGATGTAATAAATGAATACTAGAGCAGTCTGATTTCCGTTCAGGATAACGAATTTGCCTTTGTCATTTTTTACGGCAACACCAATTCGGTCGGCATCAGGATCGGAAGCAAGCACCACATCAGCATCAACCTCAATAGCTTTTGCAATTGCCATTGAAAGTGCTGCCGTTTCTTCCGGATTTGGCGAAACTACTGTTGGGAAATTACCACTGACCACATCCTGTTCAGGAACATTAAAAATATTGGTGAACCCAAATGCACGCAAAGCAGCAGGAATCATTCGAACACCGGTTCCATGAATGGGGGTATACACAATTTTCAAATCTTTTTGACGCTCAACCACTTCCGGAGAAATAGAAACCGTTTTCACTTTTTCAAGAAAGAGTTTGTCCATTTCGGCACCCAAAATGGTAATTAAACTTTTGTCACCATTAAATTTGATGTCAGAAGCTTTTACTTTCGAAACTTCGTCGATAATGTTTTCGTCGTGCGGCGAAACAATTTGGGAACCATCGTCCCAGTATGCCTTGTATCCATTGTATTCCTTTGGGTTGTGCGATGCAGTAAGGATAATTCCACTCTGGCAACCTAATTCGCGAACGGCAAACGACAATTCGGGTGTTGGGCGCAAATCTTCGAACAGATAGACTTTTATCCCGTTGGCTGCAAAAATTTCGGCACTGGTTTCCGAGAATAATCGACTGTTGTTGCGACAGTCATAAGCAATAGCAACTTTAATTTCAGGAAGATTTGCAAATTCTTTTTTCAGATAATTGCTCAAACCCTGAGTTGCGGCGCCAACAGTATAAATATTCATGCGGTTGGTTCCAGCACCCATGATGCCGCGTAATCCACCTGTACCAAATTCAAGGTCGCGATAAAACGAGTCAACTAATTCGGTTGAATCCACATTGTTGAGCATTCGTCGAACTTCAGCTTTAGTGGCTTCATCATATACATCAGTCAGCCATTCGGCAGCTTTCGATTTAACCTGATCTAAAACATCCTGATTTGTTGCCATATCTTAAAATTTACGATTTAACTATTTGCGATTTACAATTTTAGTAATTCTATTTATGAAAATAGTCGACCAAACTATCTCGCCAATACGGAATTTGTAAGCCAAAATTAATTTTAATTTTCGATTTATTCATGACGCTGTAGGCGGGGCGCGCAACTGGCGAAGGATAATCTTCGGTTGCAATCGGCTTTACCCGACAATTAATATTGGCAATATCAAAAATTGCTTTTGTAAAATCGTACCAACTGGCAACTCCTTCGTTCGAATAGTGATAGATGCCCTGAACAAACGATTTTTCACCCCGGCTGACAGATGAAATAATCGTTAAAATTGCATGTGCCAGATCGGCAGCATTGGTTGGAGTGCCAATCTGATCGGAAATAATACCTAACTCCGGACGCTCATTTCCAAGACGAACCATTGTTTTTACAAAATTATTCCCGAAAGCCGAATACAACCATGAAGTGCGGATAATCAGACTCTCCGGATTATATTTCTGACACAAAATCTCACCTTCCAGTTTGGTTTTTCCATAAGCCGAGTGCGGATCAACAGAATGATCTTCAAGGTATGGTCTGGGACCATTTCCATCGAAAACATAATCTGTCGAAATATGGATCATTTTACAAGCCGCTTTTGCTGATTGTTCTGCCAGAATTCCAACAGCTGTGGCATTCAGTAAAGTTGCGAATTCAAGATCAGTTTCAGCCTTGTCAACATTGGTATATGCAGCACAATTTACCAGATAATCAGGCTGAAAATTCGCTATACATTCAGCGACTTTTCCTGAATTGGTAATATCAAGCTCGGCTACATCTGTAAACAAAAACTCCATTTCGGCGAATGTGCCTGAAATTTTATTGATTTCAGAACCCAACTGACCGTTGGCTCCGGTAACAAGTATTTTAACCATTCGATTCGAATTTAAAATTCATTTCAGCATCGGCAAAACATGGATGCAGAAGATCTTTACCGGAAATTACAGCCTCACTAAACGGTATTTTCCAATCGATGCCCAGAGCAGGATCATCAAGTCGAATTCCCCGATCGGCTACCGGATTATAAAAAGAATCGCATTTATATGAAAAGACTGCATATTCGCTTAACACTGAAAAACCGTGTGCAAAGCCCTTGGGGATATATAATTGATTTTTTTTTGAGTCGCTTACTTCCAGACCAAACCACTGTCCAAAAGTGGGTGAACCTTCGCGCAAGTCAACTGCCACATCATATACAGTTCCGTGTACAACACGAATTAATTTGGTTTGCGCATAGGGCGCCAATTGATAATGTAAGCCGCGAATAACTCCCCGGTTCGATTTCGATTCATTATCCTGAACAAAACCGGTAGACAATCCTGCTTTTGCAAATTTGAGTTCGCTGTAACTTTCAAAAAAGTATCCTCTTTCATCATCAAAAACCCGGGGTTCTATAATTAAGAGACCCGGGATTGGAGTTTCAATAATATTCATAGTTGTTCTTTTAGTTAAAATGATAAAACTTTCCGGTTGGCAAGGTTTATCAAATATTCACCGTATTGATTCTTTTTCAGGGGCTCTGCCAATTTAAGCAACTGTTCTTTATTGATATAACCTTTATAATAGGCAATCTCTTCGATACACGAAACTTTTAAACCCTGTCGTTCTTCGATGGTATGTATAAAATTTGAAGCCTGCATCAGGCTTTCGTGAGTACCGGTATCCAACCAGGCAAATCCACGGCCAAGCAATTTCATATGTAAACGACCTTCGT
>Ga0136636_10002513_pt1 | contig 10924 bp, 6 predicted proteins | sample AntDrymUQ8522106_2_FD_104653 | JGI IMG/M metagenome (GOLD analysis project Ga0136636, IMG submission 104653) | Polar desert sand microbial communities from Dry Valleys, Antarctica - metaG UQ852 (21.06) | ecosystem: Environmental > Terrestrial > Soil > Desert | place: Antarctica: Dry Valley... | reverse complement strand
GGCTTCGCTGACGCGACGCAATCAGGAAAGCCGCGTTGCCTGCCAGTCCCCACTCGGGGCGAGTTTGTGCTCCATCGTTGGCGCGACGGCGTAATTGGTCGAGGAGGTCGCTGCGAGGGGCATCCGAGTTGAGCTTGAGTCGCGGCGCTCGTTTCCGGCGCACCTGGTCGCAAGCGTCGGTAAATACCGCCTGCAAACGCTCCCACCGGGCGTGCGCTGGCGCAGGCAATAAGTCCAGATCGAAGCCTTCTATTTCGTCGGTGGTGGTGTTGTGCAGGGCGGCCACAAACCAGGTCGCGTCGGGGATGGTGTTCCCCAGAGCTTGCAGCCCGCTGCGTACCGCAGGTTCGTTGAGCAATTGCGCCAAGCTGCGGGCATTGACCTCTCCGGTTTGGCCACAGCACGCACCGCAGTCCAGTGCGGCTGAGTGGGCGTTATTGGCAGATTGACTGCCATGCCCGACCAATAGCACCAGCGGTGCTAGGTTGTTCTCTAGACCCATGGCGTGCAGCACGCGGCCCGCCAAAGACACCTTGGAGTCGGTATCCAGTCCGACAACCTGCGGCCGACAGATGGCGCGATAGCGGGCGGGAAGCCCCGCCAGATCGTCGCGCGCCCTGGGTTCCTTGGTGGGCAACAGCCATTGCCCGAGCTTGCCGGCATAGCCGAACCCTGCCGCTTCCACAAATGAAAACGCAGCGCTTGGCCAGCGGCTGGCGGCGAGCCACTGATCCGACAGAGCGAAACGAGCCACACGGGACTGGCTGACAGTGACTTGTAGCGCCGCGTCGCACGCATGACTTCCTGCGCTGCTAGACATGATGCGGTCCGTCACTTCCATGGCGGGCGCGAGCAAGCCCGGAAGCTGCGGCCGTCTGGACAGCGTGGCCAACGGGGTGTAGGCCACTGGCAGACCGAAGAAGCCCGCAAATCCGATGGTCTGGACGGCAGGCCATGCGGTTTCAAGTGCCTGGCGCAACGGCTCGCTGCGTACATCGATGCAAAACGCTGCCTGCACTTCAACATCATGAGGTGGTAGAGGTGCGCTATTTGTCGCTAGGAGCCGCTGTGCCAAAGCGCGCTGGTAGCCAACCTCCAGTGCCACCTGCCATACCTCGTCGACCAAAAGCGCCTGTTCAGCTGCTTCCAACCGCATGGGTGCTTGACTCCATGCCCGCTGCAAGGCCGCGAATGCCTGCGCGGCGGCGGCATCATCTTTGCACTCCAATAGAAGTGCACCCCAAGCCAGACGGATCGCTAGCAACTCTCGCAGGTGCGTATCCTTGCGGCCCTCCAAGTTGGCCTGCCAACCCAAGTAGGCGCACCAAGAGGCCCAGCCGTTGACAGTGAGCAGCACCGACTCCAGGTAGTCAGCCCACACCTCCTGCGCCAACCCCAGGCGCTTGAGCACCCAACGTTCGGCATCTTCCCGGGTGGACGGCAGCGCATTGAGCGCGCGATCCAGATGGGGAAGTCCCATCAGCAGGCCGATGCCGTGGTCGTGCTGGAGCGTGTCGCGCCAAAAGGCATACAGGCCTTGCGAGCGCTCGGGTTGCCAATCGGCCTGATGCTCATCGAAATAGGCAGCACAGGTCTGACTCACCTGGTGGGTGATCGCCTGGCGCCAGGAAAGCCGGGTATGGCGCTTCGGATCGTTGTCGAGCACGTCGATCAGCAGCGCCAGTTGTTGCGGTAGTGGCCCGGTGCGCATGGCTTGCAGGCATTGCGCGGCAGTCAATCCCGCCGACCGCGCGTGCGGCACTTGCTGCAGGGCAATATCCAGGTCGGCAGGGCTGATTCGACCTTCCTCCCATGCTCCCAGTTGGTGGTCTCGCGCAGGAAAGACCTGGATGCCGCCCAGAATCGCCATACGGGCTGCTACCCGACGCAGCGGCATGCCAATGCGTGACCAATGCGGGTTCACGGCGATGGCGCGATCGAGGGGCCATGCCGGGGCAATGGCTTGGCAAGCCTGGCTGCAGGCGGTCTCGATGTGATGGTGCAGCTGCGCATCTGGTGCGGGGGGCGCATCGGCATGCGCTTGGTTTTCACGCTCTGGCTGGGCGCAGCGGTTCAATGTTTCCATCGGTCTGATCTCTTTGTGTTGGATTAATTTGGGATGTCAGCCAGCGCAGATGTGCTTGCCTTGGGGTCAGCGCTGTTGAAAGATTCAGGGGTCCAGCGGGTGGGCCAGAGTTGCAGGGCCAACCGGGTGTAGGCCTCATCCAAGTAAAACCCGGCGTAGCTCCAACGCCGCCATATCCGCAACGTCTGCGGCCTCAGTTGCAGCAGCGCTAGGCAGAGGTACAGGCCCACCATGCCCAGCAACGCAAGTAGGCCAAGCGCGTGATGCGGCATGTCTTGAATGCCGAGCGGCAAGGCATGTGCCAACAAAGCGGCGCCTGTTAGGCCTGCCACCATCAACACGCCCCATGCCCCCTGCAAGGCAACCGCCCGAGGGCTTGAGCGCTCAGTAGACAGCCATAGCAACGGTGCCCAGGCCAGACCCAGAACGGCGCTCCACCACCAGGGCCAGGCCCCGTTGCTGAATGCGCCCTGAAACAGCAGGACCGTTGGTATGGCCACGACAGGTGCCAACACCAGGCTGATGGCGGTGGGTGAAGCCGGGCCGCGCATCGCCTGCAGGCGGGTTTGCCGAACGACCGTGGAGGCCGAAAGAAAGGCGTGGGCCTTGTAGAGCGAGTGCCCGAGCAGGTGCAGGGCGGCGAGGGTGTACAGACCCAGTCCGCATTCGAGCAGCATGAAACCCATCTGGGCTACCGTGGACCACGCTAGCCGGACTTTGATGCTGATGCGGGTCAGCATCACCATGCCCGCCAGAATAGCGGTTACCAAGCCAAACACCACCAGCAGCGTACGCGCCACCATTGCCTGCTCCAGCAGGGGCGCAAAGCGAATTAACACGTAGCCGCCGAGGTTCACCACGCCTGCATGCAGCAGGGCAGAAACGGGGGTTGGGGCTTCCATAACCTGAATCAGCCAGCCATGAACCGGCAACAGGGCGGTTCGCAGGATGACGGCCAGAACCAGACATACAGCACTGAGTTGCAAGGAATTGGACATATCGTTGCGGTCAAGATGCAGCCACAGATCCGACAACGAACCGCTGCCCACCTCGTTCCAGGCAAGAGCAGCGGCACCAATCAACAGCACGTCGGCCAGTCGATCCGCGATCTGCTTCTTGTGCGCCGCAAGCAAGGCGAAGGGGCGGTCGGGGTAGAAGCACAGCAAATGCTGCAGCGCCACACCCACCAAGGCCCAGGCGGTGATCAATACCACCCAATGGTCAGCCATGAGCAGCAGATGCACAGCTGCCATAACGCCAGCGAGTGCCGTCACATAACGCTGTTGTCCAGGTTCTCCGTCAAGGTAGCGTGAAGAGAACGCAGCGATGACGGTGCAGAGCAGTTGCACCAGCACCGCCAACGCCATACCCAAAGGGCTTGCACTTAACCATGGACGCAATTCGGGGAACTTTTGACCTACGAAGGCAGCTATCAGCGTACACACTAAAGCCGCACCCGAGAGCAGCATGAACACCCGCCAAAGTCGCACCACGGACGGTACAGGCCGCAGCGAGAGCAACAGTGCTGCAACCATCAAGATGGCGGGCATCAGCACCCCCATCGCAAGTACAACGTGATTCATCATTCATCCTATGGGTTACACATGGCCGCAATGATGTCAATGGACAATGGTTCTGTAAAATACATTAATAAGATCATTTCAATTTATAAAACAGAACAATGAAGCTGGAACAACTGAACTTTCACCACCTTTTTTATTTCTGGAGGGTCGCCAAGGTCGGTCATCTGACCCGAGCGGCCCAGGAACTGCACACCTCACAGTCCGCGTTGTCCGCCCAAATCCGTCAGTTAGAGGATCGGTTGGGTGAGGTTTTGTTTAACCGAGAAGGGCGGCGCCTGTTGCTCACAGACACTGGGCAACTGGTTTTGGCCTACGCGGAGGATATTTTTGGCCTGAGCCGGGAAATGCTTGGCCGCCTGCAGGGGCGCAGTGAAGGCATGACCCGTTTGCGAATTGGCAGTGTGGCAACCATGTCGCGAAATTACCAGGAGAACCGGATTCGGCCATTGCTTGCCGACCCCACAGTGGTTTTGACACTTGAGTCTGGGTTGTTGGAGGGCCTCATGGCCCGGTTGATTCAGCACCAACTGGACGTGGTCTTGGCAAACGAAACGGTTCCGTCGGATGTGAATCGCCCTTTGCACTGCCACTTCCTGGGTAGTCAGGCTATTTCTTTTGTCGGCCCATCCCATATTTGGGAGCCGCTTAGTCTGCGTGTGCCCGATGACCTCAATGGCCTAGACATCGCGCTGCCCGGGCCACGCAGTGCGCTGCGGGCCCAGTTTGATGCCCTTTGCGCTTCGGCCAACGTGACCCCGCGTGTGCGTGCCGAGGTGGATGACATGGCCATGTTGCGTCTCATCGCGCGCGACAGTGGCTGGGTGACTGTTCTTCCAGAAGTGGTGGTCCAGGACGAACTGCAGTCCGGCTCCTTGGTTTGCGTTGGGCAGTCCAGCCTATTGCAGGAGCGTTTCTACGCCATCACCACGCCGCACCGCCATCACATTGAACCGCTGGAGCGATTGCTGTCGGGCGCCCCCGAGCATCAACCAATGAACAATCTGGGTTTGTGACCAGTTGGAACACGGCATGGCGCAGGCCACGCGGCCTCATGCCGCCCACTTGCGAGACAACATTGGAGGCCGTTCAGGTGCCGTTTGACGTCAGCGCCGGGGGGGCGACGGTTGCTTTGCTACGGGGTCTTGGCTCGGTGAGCTTCAACGAAGCAGATGCCTTGGCTTCACAAATTGCCTGGATGCAAACGCCCAGACCATCCGGGACGCGTCAGGCCCCTGGCAGTCACTGAAGGCTTGGCTGGCGGCACCCCCACTCCAGGCGTGACCCAGTCGGTCAACGGTGCAGAGGGTTGCCACCAACCGGCCTCGATTGCGGTAGTCTGTCAAGGTGGCCGGGTAGCGAGAGCCGCGCTGCACCGTGCGTGGCGCACTGGCCTTTGCACCCTCTAGGTTGGCCCACGCCTGCGCGGCCAACGCGGCGTTGCTGGGCGCGACGATCGTGTCAACCTTGCCCTGAATGACCAAAAGGGCCGGCAGGTGAAGCCCATCAGCCAATGCAACCAATGGTTTAGCGATACCGTGTCCGCGCATGGCCGACAGCGCAGTGGCCGTGGAAGAGGCAATGCCCGGCGCGATGCCCGAGTGCATTGCCACCACGCTGAAGCTGGCGGGGTAACGCGTTGCCAGAAAGGCAGCCATGCCTGCGCCGGCCGAAAAACCAGCCAGTGCAATACGCGCTTGATCCACGGTTGGAAGCCGACAGACCTGACGGATGGTGGCGTGAATCGCATCTGCCTCCATCTGGGCTTGCCCCGAACGCGTTTGGTACCAGTTCCAGCATCCTTGCAGGTGGGCAATGTGGTTTTGTTCCGGGTACAACACCACAAAACGCTCACGCATGGCGATCTGGTTCATGCGCGTGCTGGCTGCAAAATCTTCGCCGGTTTGCCCACATCCGTGCAGCATCACCACCAGAGGTAAAAGCTCACTTCGCTGCACCCCGGGTGGCACAAACAGACGGTATCGTTGTGCCCCAGCTAGGCCGCTGGTGAGGTGGGTATGCAAAGCTGGCGTTACAGCCTGCGTGCGTGGGACGGGTGTTCGCCGCACGCGCGCGGGTTTAGTCGAGGCGACTTTGCGCGGTTTGAGCGCTTGTGCCAAGACCTTTGAGCCTGCCCGCACCGCACGCTTTGTGACGGCGCTGAATGAACGCTGTAGCAAACGACTTAACAGCGCGGTTCCTTTAGCTTTGCCCATGAAAGCCTACGTGACGGGATGACATGCTCATTTGGTGGCCGACACAGTGTGCGCCACGGCGCTGCCGTGTGTTGAAAAAGGCGTTTTCATGATGATTTCTCGGGTCAATTTCACATCTCAGTCATTCGTGTCGTTGTTGCTTGGCCTGGTCGTTCTGCAGCATGGCCTGCGGCTTTGCGCCCATACCCGAAGGGTAGGAAGCGGAGTAAGTCAATTGTTGGCTCACAAGACTCACAAGTGTTGACCTTAAGGGTTAACCCGAAAGCGGTCTGTTCGCTTACACACATCCGCAAAAGACACACCTGCCATGCCACGGAAAACCTCAGCGGCCTAAGCGCTAGCGCGCCTTCGCAAACTATCAGGAAATGAACTGTCTGGGGCAAAACAAGCTCTGCGCAGTTGACCTCTGTCAAATGCAGGGTTGCGCGGCGCTTACACAATGACTAGGCACGCTGTTTGCACGGGGTGCCCGGTACTAAAGTTGTTTCACACCACCGAACTTGAGGGGAGACATTCCATGAGAAAAAAACTGGTCACTTCGGCGCAAGCCATTGCCATTGTGCGAGATGGCGACACCGTGTGTTGCTCTGGATTTGGAAGCAACGGCGTGCCAGTGGAGCTGATTTTGGCGCTGGAAAAGCGGTTTTTGGAGACTGCCGCCCCGCGAGACCTGACGCTGCTGTTCGGCGGCGGTCCCGGCGACGGTGGTACGGGCGGCGCCAATCATCTGGGCCACGCAGGATTGTTGCGCAGGGTGATCGGCGGACATTTTGGTTTGGTGCCACAGATTGGCAGGCTGGCGTTGGAGGGCGCAGTAGAGGCCTACAACCTGCCGTTGGGCGTGATCTCTCACATGTACCGTGACATTGCTTGCGGCCTGCCCGGCACAGTGAGTGCGGTGGGCTTGGGCACCTTTGTCGACCCCCGGCTGCAGGGTGGGCGAGTGAATGCCAAAACCACCGAAGACATCGTCAGCGTGGTCCATCTGGGCGGGCGCGAGCTGTTGTATTACAAGACCTTGCCGATTTCGGTGGCGTTTATTCGTGGCACCAGCGCCGATTCGGAGGGCAATATCACCATGGAGCGTGAAACTTTGACACAAGACGCGCTGGCCATTGCCACCGCCACCAGAAACAGCGGTGGCTTCGTCATTGCGCAGGTTGAGCGCGTGGTGGAGCGCGGCTCACTGAACCCGCGCCATGTCAAAGTGCCCGGTGTGCTGGTGGACTGTGTGGTGTTGGCCGCGCCTGAGAACCACCCGCAAAACCTGGGCGCAACGCACAACCCAGCCTTCTCCGCCGAGGTGCGGGTTCCGCTGGACGCCATCACCCCCTTGCCGCTGGATGAACGCAAGGTGATTGCCCGACGCGCTGCTTTTGAGTTGCTGCCCAACGCGGTGGTCAATCTGGGCATTGGCATGCCCGAAGGCGTGGCGGGCGTGGCCAATGAGGAAAAGATTTTGAAATACATGACGCTCACCGCAGAGCCCGGCGTGATAGGTGGTGTGCCCGCCTCAGGACTGAATTTTGGTGCAGCCACCAACCCTGATGCGGTGATCGACATGAACCAGCAGTTTGACTTCTATGACGGCGGAGGCCTGGACCTGGCCTGTCTGGGGTTAGCCGAGTGTGATGCTTCGGGCAGCATCAACGTCAGCCGATTTGGCCCCAAGCTGGCGGGGGCAGGAGGCTTCATCAACATCACACAAAACAGCAACACCGTGGTGTTTGTGGGGACGTTTACGGCGGGTGGCCTCAAAGTTAGCCTGGACGGCGGGCAAGTGCGCATTGTTCAGGAAGGGCGTGCACGCAAGTTCGTCAAACAAATTGAGCAGGTCACCTTCAGCGGACCGTACGCCGCCCAACGGGGGCAAAACGTGCTGTATGTGACCGAGCGCTGCGTGCTGCAGCTCACCCCAGACGGGCTGGAGTTGATTGAGGTGGCGCCAGGCATTGACATCGAGCGCGACATTTTGGCGCAGATGGAATTCAGGCCGATCATCAAACAGCCGCAGATCATGGACGCGCGGCTGTTCCTGCCGGAGCCCATGGGCTTGAAAGACACCCTGCTGGCCATCAGTCTGGTGGATCGCATGCAGTTTGATGCCACGCGTGACACCGCGTACTACAACTTTCAGGGCTTGCGCGTGCGCACCCAGAAAGACATCGACGACATTCGCCACGCGGCCGAGGCTTTGTGCAAGCCGCTGGGCAAGAAGATCGTGCTGGTCGTGAACTACGACAACTTCCTGATCGACGAGGCGGTGGTGGACGACTACTCGGCCATGGTCAAAGAGCTCACTGACTTGTATTACACCGATGTCTCGCGTTACACCACCAGCGCGTTCATGCGGCTAAAACTGGGTGCGGCCCTGGAAAGCCGCGGGTTGGCGGCGCATATTTTTGAAACACCACAAGAGGCGCTTGCCTCATCGCGCCAGTCTTTGGCGCAAGGCTCATCCTAGATGCCTCAGTTGACCGCTTGCTTTCGTCAATATGTGCTGATGACTGTTGGAGGTTTTGAGCTCCGATCAACGTTCCCCAATGGGTGGCAACGCGACGCACCCGATTGATCCACTGGCAGCGCGCCTGGGGCGTTGCTTCGCTTTGCAGGCAGAGTAGTCTGCTACGTCGTCTGGCCTTACCCCTACCCAGATACACCGCCCGCAGCCCACTTGGGCGCGTTCAACTAACTTTCATGGCGACAAAGCCACCCCAGAGCATGAAAACCCTGGCGTCACTGCGAACGTAGCGCGGCAGTCCAGGGCTTCTCAAGTCATGGATGGCTTCACTTCGTTCGCAATGACGGGTGTATTTCACGTTAGGACACAGGTTAATGAGGCGTGTGCCGGGCGAACCCGCTGGCAGCGATCTGGCTTGCACCTTGCTGCGTTGCAGTAAGGTGCAAGCCAGATCGCTCAACAAGTGCACCTGCGGCGCGGCTCAGGTGTTGGCGGCCAGTGCTGGCTTCAACGCACGTCGCGCAGCAAGACAGGGTGGTGACGGTGTGTTTATATCGCGACATGTTGCAACAAAATAATTGATGGTTTATTTGTCTATTGGTAGTTACCCTTAATATACGAGGCAAGGGCAGACGACGCGTGGCAACCCTTGGCCTCAGGCGCGGAGCAGGTGCTGAGGTAGTTGCTGGTCACTGTCTGATTTCGCGGTAGTCAACACCTTTTGATAGGAGCCTCATATCATGGTTAACTCATTCAGGTTTTTGGTTTTGGTTATTGGACTGATGGCGTTGAGCTTGAATTCTCGGGCGCACATGGTCCCGCAAAACACCGCAACGCCAGGCAAGCTGGTCACGGCGTCGATTGATTCCTCAACCCAGCGTTGATGGCTTGTCGCCTACCCGTAGCGCTGCAGCAGGGGCGCGCCAAACCGTTGGTTGAGCGCGGCAAACGTATGTACCGCCGCGCGCTGATGACGCCGCAGGTGGCGCACATACAGCGCGGTGTATTCAAGTGCGGGTTCTCCGCCGCGCGCCCGTTTGAAGGCGCCTGCGCCTGAGCTGTAGTGCAAACGGGCTTGACGCCGTGCGCTTTCGGTGAGCATCAGGAGCATCAAGCGCCGGTACAGCGCCAACGACTGGGGCTTGGTTGTGTCATACCCCAATAGCGGTGTCGTCACCCAGCCATGGCGCTCCATGAGGCCCATCACCCCGACCAGGGTGCCTTCGTGGCGCAAGGCGTAGAACTCCAGCAAATGGGTTTGATGGCACGCCGTGAAGTAAGCATTGGAGAAATCCGGGTTCAGGGTGGAGTGTTTGTCCATAAACACACTGCGAAACAGGTGGCGCAGGCGCGGCAAATCACGGTCTGATATTTCTTTGGGTCCGACGACCTCCACATCAGACTTGCCCAACAGACGTTTGTCATTGCGGACGTTGTTGCGCTTCCAAACCTCGGGGTCAGACGGGTCGCACAAATACACCTGCCGTGCGGGTACCAGCAACCAGCCGTCTTCCAGCAGCATCTGTGGCAGCTGAGGGTTGACCCCAGCACAGACCGAACGCACTGCCAAAGGCCGGTCAGCGGACAGGGCCAGCGCCGCGTCGCGTGCGGCGCGCCAGGCCTTGGCGCTTGTTTGGGGGTACAGGTTGGTCGACACCAGCCAATTGCCCAAGACGGCCGCGCGGTGCAGGCCGCCTGCGCGCAGCAGCACCGAAGCGGGGGCCGTCACCGCCCTGGCCACGTGGCGAAAGGCGGGCGGCAACTGGTGTTGGGCTTCTTCTGCCGGGTAACGCACCCAGGCCGATGCCAAGCTGGCGACATAGCTGGTGGTTGGCGTGTCTTCACTCAACAGCAAGGGCTGGGCATAGCCGTCTAAATCAACGCTGCGAATGCAACCGCTGGCGTTGTCCAGCCAATGCTCGGCACCCTTCTGTGTTGCGCGCGCCAGCCAGGCCGCGTCGCTCAAGTGCACTTGGTATACAGATGCATGCCGCCGTAAATGGCCGCTCGGTCGCTGGCGTGCAAGGTGCGGTTGTGGGCGGTGTCAGTCGTCCAGTGCTCCAAAACCGGGCCGGGGAGCTGGCCGTCCAACACCGAGGTTGCTCCCCCTGTGCGAAACAGCACCCGCGCACCGGGGCGCGCCGTGCGGTTGACCTCTGTCCACAACTGCGTGAGCTGCGCGGCGTCCATCCAGTCTTGCGCGTCCAAAAACACATACGCATCCAAGGACGCATTGGGCTGGTTTTGCAGAAAGTCGGTCAGCGTCATGTGGTGTGTGTGTAGTTTGTTCAGCCCGGCGCGAATGGCGGGGTAGTGCTGTTCTTGCAAATACATGGGCAATGACGACTGCATCTTGGTGTCATACCCCCGGCGCACGGCTTGCATGGCAAAGCAGTTTTCCTCAATCGGCCAATCGCAAGTTAAGCGGCGCATGCGCGCACAAAAATCGGCAGATATTTTGTTGTTCGCATCGCGCTTGATCGCCTCAAACTGCGAAGGTGGTATGCCCAGGCTGTATAGCGCAGCCGGACGATTGGACAGAAAGCGTACCAAGGGATTGCGAAACACAGGTGCCAAATAG
>Ga0136636_10002512_pt1 | contig 10927 bp, 10 predicted proteins | sample AntDrymUQ8522106_2_FD_104653 | JGI IMG/M metagenome (GOLD analysis project Ga0136636, IMG submission 104653) | Polar desert sand microbial communities from Dry Valleys, Antarctica - metaG UQ852 (21.06) | ecosystem: Environmental > Terrestrial > Soil > Desert | place: Antarctica: Dry Valley... | reverse complement strand
GGAGATCTACCCCTGCAATGTGCATGCGTACAAGGTTGCAGCCAAGCTCTTTCATAGCAAACATGTGCTTCTTTATTTGATCGTAATTAGCATTGGCCGGTTCATATAAAATACCATCCAGATATTGAGTTAAAGAGCACATCTGCATTCAGCAATAATTAAACAAAAAATCATGCTGTAGTTTTAATCTAAAAAAAATGTAATAAATATTATCTTCTTAAGCCACCAAGAAAACGGGATAATAAACCACCACTGTTACCAAAGCCGCGGCCCCCACTAAGCCCTGAAATTATTGAACCAATTCCACCGCCATTACTGTTTCTGCTACCGCCAAGCATTGAACCTAAACCGCCAGCTAATAACCCACCGCCAAGCATAGAACCTATGCTACCGCCACTGCTCATACTTGTAGCCTGGTTTCTGCCCCTTCTGCCTGACATCATTTTTGCTAGCATTAAAGGCGCAGCAACACCCAGCAATCCCTTACCGATTGTGCGCCAATCTATACCAGCGTTTTTAAATTTTTCTTCCAACCCAAGAGATTTGAGGAAACCTGGGCTGCTCACTTCTTCCTGTAGTGCCGGTTGTGCAGTGGCTGTTTTATCTACAAATTGATCTAGAAGGGAAAACTGCTCCTTATTTATATCTAGATACTCGGCAATTTTTTCCACATGCTTTTTTTCCTCTTCAGTATAATTGCTGTCGGCCTGGCCAAAGGCAATTAGGTCGGTTACCAGAGAAAATCTAAGGTCACTTGTTTTTAATACATCCAGACAGCGGGTAAGTTCATCGCCCGATAATTCTGTAGCTGCTCTTACAACAGACTCCTTTTGTGCATCTGATAATGCTGCTGAGTTAGCCAGTGCTTCCATATGTTCTAATTCTTCTTCTGTAGCCGTATGGTCTGCCGTAGCTATAGATGCAATTGCTCCAAGGTATGCTCCCTTTTCTCTATCAGAGAAATCTTTTAAAAGTTTTTCGTTTTCCATATTTGTGTTTTTTAGGTTTTGCAAAATATACCAATAAGCATACCTAAAGTTATCAGCGTAACTGTTTAAAGAAACCAAGCTTTATTGCTTTGCATCCACTTTGGTAACTGTTAAATGAAAAGTAATAAAAGGAAAATAGCAGCGTGGTCAGGCGAAAAAGGAATGTATTATTTGCATAGCCCCTCTATTATTTTTTTTAACCAGCGTATATTTATAGTACACTACAAATAATTAAGTATTGCCATGAAAACAATTTTGACTTTCTCATTTTTCTGTACTGTTTTTACCAGTTGCCATTCTCAGCAAAATGCTGTTGCAAAACGAGCAGTAAAAGATACTGTGTACACTTTTGGCGAAAGTTCTGCAGATGGTATAGGCAAATTTTACAAAGGCAGGGAAATATCTTTTGTAATGGGTGCAGAAGGTAGCGACTGGCTGGAAAGAGATACAAGGGATATCGAAGAAAATACAAAGGCTGCCATAGCAGCAATAGAGGTGCCGCCTAATGCTGTAATTGCTGATATTGGTGCCGGTACGGGATATTACAGTTTTCTTCTGGCAAAAAAAGTACCTAAGGGTAAAGTGTACGCTGTAGATATACAACTTGAAATGATAGAGATGCTTCAAACAAGAAAACGGCAATTAAAAGATTCTGTAGTAGAAGTTATAAAAAGCACCATTCAAAATCCTAACCTGCCTGCCAACAGTATCGATGTAGCCATTATGGTAGATGTTTATCACGAACTGGAGTACCCGCAGGAAATGTTGCAGGCTTTAAAAAAAGCTTTGAAACCCGGAGGGAAAATACTATTAATTGAGTACCGGGGAGAAGACCCATCCGTTCCTATAAAGCCACTGCATAAAACTACCGTGGCACAGCTAACCAAGGAGTTGGGTGCCAACGGATTTTCTCTTTTTTATAAGGGCGACTTTTTACCCATTCAACATTTTTTATTGTACGAAAAGGTAAAATTGTAATTGGCCCGTCTTTGTAAATAGTGGTAATCTCTGATATGTTAAAGTAAAGGATTGTAATAAGTGCAAGGCGTGGGTAGCTGCCTCTTTATTTACCCGTCACAAATTTTCCTGAAAAATTTTTTAATACTGCAATTTATTTAAATAGTATATGGGCGTACAGCAAGCGTTCTTCTATTAATCCTGCTGCATATTTAAATTAAAATTATAATCTGCATTTGTATCGCAGCATTTCTATCTTTAAGATTAACTCTTATAATCACAACCGATATGCTATTTATTTAATTTAGTAAGTTTAGAAAAACATGCGGCAACACTCCCCTTACTTCGTGCAATGTTCGTCATTTGGCTTACATTTATTTAAACCAACAAAGTTTGTGCAAAGCAATTGCCACGTTGCTTTATGAGTAGTGGCTAAAAACAAAAAAAAGTAAATACCATGCAAAAAATAATATTCAGTTTTTCTTTATGCCTTTCCATAACTTTTACTTTTGCACAAACTATAAAAAGAATAAACGGAACCAACATCTCTGTAGACAGCGTTGAGCAAAAAATTGAATATTTAATGACAACTGCAAACGTATCGGGTGCAGCAGTTTCTATTTTCAATAACAACAAACCTATTTTTATTAAAACTTTTGGTCTGGCAAATGTTCCAAAGAAAGAAGCACTTTCAGAAAATTCTATTATGTATGGTGCTTCGTTTGCCAAGACTGTTTTTGCTTATATAGCCATGCAGTTTGTACAGGAAAAAATAATTGGACTGGACAAACCGCTGTACCTGTATCTGGACAAACCTCTTACAGAATACAAAATAAAAGGTTGGAACAGAGGATATAAAGACCTGGAAAAAGAAGATCGTTATAAAAAAATTACAGCCCGGATGTGTCTTACTCATACAACAGGTTTTCCTAACTGGCGTTGGTTTGAGGCAGACAAGAAACTAAAAATTAAGTTTGAACCGGGAAGCAGATATAGTTACTCAGGCGAGGGACTTTACTTGCTTCAATTTATAATAGAACAAGTGAGCGGTAAGGACTATGAAACTTTATCGCAACAAAGAGTTTTTAAACCTTTTGGAATGGCAAACACCAGCCAGGTTTGGCAAAAAAGGTTTGACAGTGCCATCTGCTATGGACACAATGCTAAAGGCGAACCTTATGAATTAATGAAATGGAATGAAGCAAGCGCAGGTGGTTCTATGAGTACAACGCTAACGGACTTTACAAATTTTTATACTGCTCTAATAAACAAGAAAGGCCTTACCAAACAAAGTTTTAAACAAATGACATCGCCACAAGTTCGTATCAAATCTAGACGACAGTTTGGACCACTTTCTAAAATTGACAGTACAGACAACAATAATATTGAATTGAGTTATGGTTTAGGAGTTGGTGTATTTAAAACAACTTATGGAAGAGCATTTTTTAAAGAAGGACATGATGACGGTTGGGGCCACTACTCTATTTGCTTTCCAGATAAAAAGATTGCGATAATCATAATGACAAATAATGATAATGGAGAAAGCATTTTTAAAGAACTGTTGGCTTATACCATTGGCGACACTTTTACACCATGGCAATGGGAAAACTATATTCCTTACAACATAAATAATTCCGCCAATGCAGTAAATTTAAAACAGTGAAGCGTAATCATAAACAGTACATTGCCGGGGATGACAAGGAGCAGCGCAAAAGCAAATTTTTTGTACAGCATTGTATCGCTGTCAGGCAAGTGTTTTATGCGCCTGTATTCTTTCAATTTGTTTTAAATGCCTGATGTTGTGGTTTATTATAAATTGAAAAGTATCGCCTAATTTTAGCTTCATAAAGCTTGATATAGAAGTAATAATTTTTACTTTATTTAAACTGACATTTCTTGACTGGTTTAAAAGATCAATGAATTTTATTTGTTGATCTATACATTTTTCAATTACGGTTCTGTCAAGGTTGGCATTTAGAGGATTTTTGTCTTTAAAAGTTTTCATTTTATTTAATTTCTCTTCTGGCAACATAGTTTTGGCGAAGTAATTTCCCAATAGTCCACTTCTAAATTCATTTTCATTTTTAAATGTTGTATTTTTTATGGACTTCTCCATTTGTGGTAAATAAAAATCGCCGTACAAATTTAAATGTTCTAAACACTCAAGAATGCTCCACGAATCTGTTTTTTCTTTCCATGTTAAAAATTGCAAATCATTTACTTTTAATTTTTCAATTTGGTTTATGATTTTTCTTGACTGCTCAATAAAATTTTCATTAAATAATAACTATTGCCCGGTTGCCCTGCTCAGCCGACAATTATTTTTTTGAGGAAGTAATACAAATACTTGACTGTTGAAAGAAGGCATTTTGACAAGGGTACTAGACTATTCTAACTAAACCTAACTCCCCAAACTTTTAATTAAATTTTATTAATAAAAAACCTACAAGTTTTTTAAAATCTTGTAGGTTTAAATAACTGAAGTGAAACGGTAGGTGCTGCAAACTTATTTCTGTGGGTATAATTTTCAAAGTAATCTTCGGTATATTTTGCACCTCCATGTGGTCTTACATATTTTTAAGGAAATATTTGCCCTGCAAACCACGTGCTGGCATCTATCCAATCTCCTGCGCCGCCACTACCCCAGCCCTGGTTTACATAAAAATTTCTATCAGTTACCACTTCATCCCAGCTCCAAAATAAGAAACTATGATGAATAGTTCTTGTTTGCCACCTGTAGCCAAATGCTAATGGATAATGGCTTAACCAACCCGTTCCTATTACTGCCGGTGTACGCCTGTTTACTATTGAATCAACAACCTGGTCTCTTAAATTACCCTGATGAATGCCAATGGAATTCCAGTCTGTTCTTAACCGTGTACCTGTGCGTCCGCTTAGGTAGGAGCCTGCGCCTGGCATATCCCATGGGCATGTAGCGCCCGAGCCTGCTATGCAAAATGTACGGACCTGGCCATTAAGTTCTATAATGATATTGTTAACGCTGTTGTTTTGGGTCAATGGTGCGGGTGCATTGGTACCTCTTCCTCCATTGGTTCTAAATAAGCCCCATCGTGGTGCCCAATAACCGCTGCCAGTTTCTGCCTGGTTATCGCCCCAGCAAAATAACATGGCCCATGAAACCGGCCCGCAACCTATTGCGCAACCGTTACGATCAAATTGATTATATGCAGGCTGAGCGGCGCTTCCACCTGCAGCAAAGTATGTTGTCCAACTCATAATTTGTTTCTCCTTTTTTTTTAGTTTTTATTAATAAAATGTGGTAATTCAGATTTAAAATTTGAAGGTGTGCCTTTTGGAACAATAAAAAATGGTAACGATTCCTTTGTGCCATTTGTATAGGAAATATCTAGTTGAAAATTTACTTCCTGATTTTTATTTGTAGCCAATGCTAATAATGTAACTGCATTCTTATTAAATTTTGGCGTAGATGTTTTAATAAATTCAGCACCATCGCCCGTAACTTTTATTTTTGCGGCAGATAAAAAAGGAATGGTTAATTTGTCTCCTTCATGAATACCTTCGCCAAATTTTAAAATGAGTTGCTCAATCTCCCATGCCTTGGAGGCACGTTCTGCTAATGCTTTCAAAAAAGGTGAATACATTTTTGAAAAACCCTTTTTCATTTCACCATAATTATTCCAACCTGTCATTTTTAATTTTGGCACTTTTACGCCTTCAGTTTTTATAACCAATTCTGTTTTGCTTTTGTCATTAGCAGTAATTTTTGAAGGCGAAACTGTTACTGTACTAATGCCGTCGTATTTAGATAAATCTGCGGCCTGTAAACCTTCAATTTTTAAAGGCATTTGCCCTAAGTGCATCAGATAATTTCCTTTATCATCTTCTGCAGCATAGCAAAGCGTATCTAACTTTACAATCTTAGCTACTTTTCCATTGGCTGCTTTAGTTTCCAACGCTCGGCTTGGCGGCTCTACAGAAAAACTAAAATGCGGAAATGGCATATCATGCATACCAACAGATGCAAGCATGAAACCTGTACCGCTGCTTTTTTCTCTATGATCTCTTGCAGCAATACTTTTTAAACCTACAATTTCAAACTCCCAATAGGCAATTTCTTTCATATCCGGTCGATAGACCGGGCAAACATTTTCTCCCAACTGTGCAGTTTCTAATTGTACTTCGTTATCTGCAGCTTTGAGGGACTCCAGTTTATTGGCTACCCTTCGCCTCAATTCCAGAGGCAGTTTTTGAATGTTAATTCTCATTTGATTTATTTTAAAATGAATAAAAAAGTTTAAAAACTATTCAACAGGGAGGATCATATCTATTTTTTAAAAATTGAAATTAAAGATTATGCTAATATATATAAAAAATTTTGTCCATTTTTTTTGAAATTATAAAAAGATTAAATTGTCATAAAAAGATTGATGAGCCTGATTTTAAAACTCAAATGCGCCAATGTCGTATCATTAAAAAGTGAGTATAAAAAATGATAACCTAAATCATTTTTTGCAATTATTATTTTCACTCATATTTTATTTGCAAGCCAATTACTAACCAATAAGTACCATCTTAAGTGTTTTATAAAAGCAAAAAAAAAGAGTTAAAACACCTTTTTATATATGCAAAGCTAATTGTATATTTATGCTTGCTATTGTAGCAACAACTCCCCTATTAAAATGTAGTAATCTTTTTAGCTTTATTCATTTCTCTACAATAAAAAGACTTTTTAGAAATAGCTTTTAAAAAATCAATTGGTGAATTTGTATTAAGGGAATGAAGTTTTTGATGTTCCATTGCTGCTTCAAATAGGAAAATAAGCAGGGCAGAAACAGTCAGAAATTTAAAAATTAATTTTTAATTTTTATAATGCCATCTCGATTTAAAAGACAGAGCAAAGGTTTATCTGTAAATTTTAGATGCCCCCGCCAATACTGGGACTCTACAGAAAAAAGGTTTAAAAACATAAGCTATGTAATTTTGGTAGGCATAGAAAAATCTTGCCTGATAAGCCTGTAAAATTGATTTGATTTATTTATTTAAATACAAATAATTGCATTATGATACCAAAAGAATGGTTGCAATATGCACCAAAACCAAATGATTTAAAAGACGGACAAAAGTGGAATGTTTTTCTATCTTATCGATCTGTAAACCGTGGTTGGGTGCTTAATCTGCATGATGTATTGACAGAACTTGGGTTTAAAGTTTTTTTAGATCAATATGTATTAAAGCCGGGGGATTCGCTTGTAATGGTATTGGAAGATGGACTGCAACAGAGCCAGGCAGGAGTATTGGTTTGGTCAAATGCGGCACAGGATTCTGCATGGGTGAGAAATGAATACAATGTTTTACTAAGCAAAAGTACCAATGATAAAAGCTTTTATTTTGTACCTGTAAAAATTGATACGGTAGAATTACCTGTTTTTGCTCAGACAAAATTGTTTTTAGATTTTGGTAATTATCCCGATGGACCAAATGGCGGAGATTTATTAAGATTGGTACATGGAATTGTGGGAAAAAGTATGAGCGACGAAGCGGTGCATTTTGCATGGGAGCAAGACGAGGCATCCGGCATTGTAGCAGCAAAAATAACAGCGGCTTTAAGAAACAGCAGACCTGAAAAATTAAAACAATTATTTAAAGAAGGAGGTTTGCCCTGGAAAACTACTGCATCGCTCGCATGTAAAACGGCAAAAGCATTAGTTAAGTTAGGCTATGAAGATGATGCAATAGAAATGCTGCAGCAAATACAAAAAGATTTTCCAAAATCTATTCGCCCGCAACAGCTACTGGCACTCGCACTTGCCCGCCGTGCAAAAGGAAATGACTTAAATGATGCACAGGATATTTTGGGAGAACTATATGCGCTTAACCATCTTGACCCAGAAACGCTCGGTATTTACGGGCGCACATGGATGGATCGTTATAACATATCGGGCAACATGGCTGAACTGCGGCAATCGAGAAATTACTATTTAGAGGCCTTTGAAAAATCACCGGATGATTATTATACCGGCATCAATGCCGCTGCAAAAAGCATTCTACTTGGTGAAAATGATAAAGGCAAAAGCATTGCTGAAAAAGTAGAACTGCTCGTAGGCAATAAAGCGGTATCGGGTAATTACTGGCGTACGGCTACCATCGCAGAAGTAATGTTGATACAACAAAAATATAATGAAGCAGCAGCCATGTACCAACAAGCGGTTGATATAGCACCTACTGAAAAAGCATCTCATGCATCTACCGCTAAGCAGGCAACATTGCTGTTGAATAAAATGGGAGCAAATGATGATGATAAAAAGAAAGTGCTTGACGTGTTTACTGTATAATTATAAAAAATATTTGTGGTAAGTAAATAAAATGCGGCTAAACTGATAAAGAAATAAATTATTAAATGCCCAAACTTAAAGTATACATATCATCTACCTTCTTAGACCTTGAAGTGCCCCGCAAAACCATTATGGAAAGGGTACAGAAAGGTTTGAAAGATGAATTTGAACTTACCAATATAATGGAGCATATGAGTGGTGATGGCGCCAACAGGGCTGATATTGATATTTGCACAGCCGAAGTAAGAAAGGCAGATGTATATTTTATTTTGGTTGGAAACAGGTATGGATCACATCCTGAAAAATTTACAACAAAAGATGGTGTGCAATTAAATACAAATGGCAAATCATACACTGAAATTGAATATGATTTTGCCTGCGACACATTACAACAAAAATTTTATGCTATTTATAAACTGGAACTTACAGACGCATTTTTTGCCGATGCAGGCATTACAATTAATTATGCCGACACTGATATTTCTAAAAAGGAACTACTGCAAAAGTTTTCTGATAAAATAGGACAAACAGTAAGTGCTATAAAAATAAACAGTGCTGAAGATCTGGCCATAAACATCAACAATAAACTCACTGAATTTTATTTAAAATACAATACAAAAATAGATCTGGACATTACCAATGCTGACAGAATTTCCATTGACAGAAAACAAATGTTGACCGATTTCTCTTCTATAAAAAACAATATTTCAAAAGGAGCTTATGTTTTTTTAATGGAAGCAGAAAATGAAAATGACTGCTACCCTGAATTCTCTGCAAAACTTCAAAACGAACTTTTGAAGAAGGAACCGCCTAAAAATATAGATTTTATAAAAGCAGGCTGTGTGGCATCATTTCAAAAAAAAGAAGACCAGGAAAAAGCATTGATTAGAATTTTAAAAGAATCATCCATTAATATATATGGTGATATAGCCAACGGAATAACATTTGAAGGTATTGCACAGGATTTAGGAAAAGACATAAAAAATGTTACCATCTGTTTTCATGTAGATTGTAAAACAGATATAAAAAAAGACGGATTAAATTTTATGGAAACTATTGCTTTATTCATAAACAAAATAAGCAATATCATTAATGAAAAAGTAGATTATAAAAACAATTTCTTTTTTATTATCTGTGTGGCGTCTCCACAAAATGAGCCATTACCCATAGGCTTAAAAGACCATTTTTCAGGACTTAATTTTTATCATATTGGACGATTGCCCAACGTAGAAAAGGAAGATGCTTTTCAATGGCTTGATATCATTAAGCAAAGAAATACAAATATAGAAGAAGATACCAAAGCCTTATTCCGATTGGTTTTTATGGGAGATGATAAATTTCCTACAAAATATAAACAGTGTATTGAACTTATTGATAAAAGAACAAAATAATAATTATGAGTACAAAATATTTAGCATCGCCTGACTTGTTAAGTGCAAAAGAAGTGGCAGAATATTTAAACAGACCGTTGTTACTTTCGGGCGAACCGGGAACGGGCAAAACAAAATTTGCTTTGTATTTGAGCGAAACACTGGATAAGCAATTGTTTATTTTCAACACAAAATCTACTTCGCTTTCCAGAGATCTTTTTTATACGTATGATGCCATTGGGCATTTTGCTGAAAAAGAAAAAAATATTCTAGAGTTTATAAATTTAGAAGCACTGGGCAGGGCTATTGTGAATGCATATGGTCTGGAAAAAATTAAAAATAAGTTGTTAAGTGAGATTACAGGAAACAACCAGCTTGAAAAACTAAGGAAACTGAGTGATGCAGAAAAGGAACGAATAGTTGAAAACTTTGTGGCAGGTTGTGATGGTTGCGACAGTATTGTGTTGATAGATGAGGTAGATAAAGCTCCAAGAGATTTCCCAAACGATATTTTAAATGAAATTGAAAATATAGAATTTGAAATTAGGGAACTCAATTTTAAAATAAGTTTGAATAAGGAGAGCAAAGAAACGAGAGATAAAATATTTGTAATACTTACCAGCAATTTCGAAAAAAATTTACCAGAAGCTTTTTTAAGGCGCTGCATATATCATCATATTGAATTTATTGAAGACGTAAATAACCTTGTAAAAATTATTAGCCTCCACATAAGCGATGCAGATAGTAACCTGTTAAAAGAAAGAATTGCCGAAATGATTTCCATTAGAAAAGATAGTTCCATACAAAAAAAACCTGCCACATCTGAAATGATAGATTGTATTAAATGGCTTTCATACAAAAATGGAATGGCAAATAAAATTCAGGAAAACAGGGCAGCATTATCTACACTGCTTAAAAAAAGTGAAGATATAAAATCAATTGCCACCAAGCCGCTTGCATAAATTAATAAAAAAATATAATCAATCTTTTAGCTGAAGAATGAGTATTAATACAATTGATATTGATGAAGTAATATACAAACTGCTACAGGGTTTGAGGCATAAGGGATTTTCTATTGGCACAGATGCATACATAAAAACAACAGACCTTTTTCATTGGTTTTTAAAAGAAAAAAAAGGAAATAATTTTACAGATTTCGCTCCTTACCTGGCTCCATTAATTTGCAAAAGCGATGAAGAGCAAACTAATTTTAGACAATTATTTCAGGAATTATTTACAAACGAATTTACTGCTTTTGAAAACAGATTTTTTGCTGAGAGAAAGCTGAAGGAAGTAG
>Ga0136636_10002511_pt1 | contig 10929 bp, 11 predicted proteins | sample AntDrymUQ8522106_2_FD_104653 | JGI IMG/M metagenome (GOLD analysis project Ga0136636, IMG submission 104653) | Polar desert sand microbial communities from Dry Valleys, Antarctica - metaG UQ852 (21.06) | ecosystem: Environmental > Terrestrial > Soil > Desert | place: Antarctica: Dry Valley... | reverse complement strand
GACGCAATCGACGCGCCTGCAGATCGAAAAACTGCTTGATATGCAGGCCGAAGTCGCCCGGCTGAGCGCCGCGTCGGCGCCCCGCTCTGAGATCGCTGGCTCGGCCTAGGCCCAAGGAGCGCGCGATGCTTCCATCCGGCGCCGTCTTGTTCATACTCGTCGTCGCCCTCATGCTGGCGATATCGCTCGCCTGGCTGCTCACGCTGTTCTACGAACGGCGCATGCTGGCGTTGATGCGCGCCGGTGTCGCAGCAGTGAGCGCCGCGGGCGGCGATGGCGACGCGCCAGCCGCCGCTCCCGCGCGTGCGCCACCAGGCATCACGCTCGCCGCCAATCGCCGGGCCAACCGACGCCTCACCGTCGCCCTTGGCGCCGTGTCGTTGCTCCTCGCCTTGAGCCAGTCGCTGCTCGCGCTGCTGTTCGTCTATGGCGGCGAACTGAGCGCCAACCGGGTTCTCGTCCTCGGCGCCGTCTATGCCTGGCCGATGGTGCTGTGCTGGGGCCTGGCGCGGCGCTGGTCGTGGCCGCGCGTCGTCGGCGGCGTCGCCGTCTATCTGCTCGCCATGCTGGGCCTCGTGATGCTGCGCTCGAACGCCACGCAGACGATCGCTGCGGCGAGCGGCTGGCTGTTAAGCCAGGTCGCCATTCCGCTCGCCATGACGCTGCTGATCGGCGCCAGCGGGCGCATTCGCGCGGTCGCGCCGTATCTGCTGCCGCCGGTTCTGCTGCTCACTGGCGCGTCGGTCCTCGGCCTGCAAATTTTCGCGCCGAGCGCGCAGGAATTGCCGCCCTGGATAGGCGCCATGGCTGGCACGCTTGGCGCTTGGCCAACGCTGCTGCTCTTATTCATCGCACCCTGTCTGCTACTCGCCTGGCCGGTCGTCCGCCTCGGCCGGTGGCTGGCCGCTGCCTACCGGCGAAAGCGCTTCTCCGACCTCGGCTATCTGATTGCCGTCTATTGGTTCCTGATCCTTTTTTCGAGCGCGCTACCGGCGCTGCAAAGTGTCGGCTGGATCGCCTTTGTCCAGCTTGTGCCGTGGTTCTGGCTGCCGCTCGTGGCGTATCTGCTGAGCGCGACGCGGCCCCCGGCGCCGGCCGCGCCAACGCTGCTCGTCCTGCGCGTCTTCGCCCACGATGCGCAGGTCGAGCGCCTGTTCGACGAGGTCATTGAGCGCTGGCGCCTGAGCGGCAACACCGTGTTGATCGCCGGCACCGACCTCATAAGCCGCACCCTCGATCCCGATGACCTGTTCGCCTACCTTAACGGCGCGCTGGCCGAACGTTTTGTCGCCAGCGGCGAGCAAATCAGCGAGCGTATCGAGCGCTTCGACTGGCGACCCGACCCAGACGGCCGCTATCGGATCAACGACTGCTACTGCTTTGACAGCAGTTGGCAGGCCGCCTTGAACGCGCTCATTGCGTGCTCGTCGGTCGTCCTCATGGACTTGCGCGGCTTTCGGCCCGAGAACCACGGCTGCCGATACGAACTTCGCATCCTCGCGCACGCCGATCACCTGCGCCGCGTCGTCATTCTTCACGACGCGACGACAGCGCGCGCCGTTGCCGACGCCGATATCGACAGCGCCGCGGCCAGCCGCTTCGTCTGGCTGTCGGCCGAGCGCATGGACAGCGCGACGGCGGCCCGCGTCCTTACCGCGCTGTTCGCCTGATCCGCGCATGGTCCGCCTGTTCATCAGCTATCGCCGCAACGAGGACGCCGGTTTTGCCGGCCGACTCACCGATGCGCTCGAGGCTGCTTTCGGCACCGACGCCGTCTTTCGCGACATTGACGATATCCGTCCAGGCGAGGACTTCGTCGACGCCCTCAATACGCAACTCGAACGCGTCGATCTGATCGTCGTACTGATCGGTCCGTCGTGGATGCGTCCGAGCCAGGACGGCGTTCGCCGACTCGACCGGAGCGATGATTTTGTGCGCATGGAAATCGCCACCGGCATTGCCGCGGGCAAAGCGCTGTTGCCGGTTCTTGTCGCCGGCGCGCCGATGCCGCGCGAGGACGATTTGCCGCCGGCGATAAAGGCGCTCGCCCGCCACCAGGCTTTCACCTTGTCCGACGCGGGCTGGGCGTCCGACATCGCGCGCATGGTCGCGGCTATCAAGGCCATCGTCCCGCTGCGCCGGCGGCTTCGTTGGCAGCCAATCGGAAAAGCGGCTGCTGTGCTGGCTATTGCCGGCCTGCTCGCCTTCGCACTCGACTTGCAACGAGGCGACGCGACGTCGACCCAGCGCAAGAGCGTCGAGGCGGCGCAAAATCTTGCCGGCCGCTGGACGAGCCACGTGCGCTACGACTGGGGCGCGGTGCATGAGGAGACGCTGGTGCTACGCGTCAGCGCTGGGGAGGTGCACGGCAGCGTGAGCTATCTTGGCGTTGCACGCACCGTCGAACAGGGAAAGCTAGCGGGCGACCGGCTGAGCTTCATCACGCGCAGTCAGGAAACGCTGGGAAACGCGCCGAGCCGCGAGGTCACACACCGCTACAGCGGCACCGTCAGGCCCGGACAACTGGATTTGCTTCTTGAGAGCGGCGGCGGCTACTCGGCGCACACGCCAGTCGACCTGCTCGCCCGCCGCGCGCCGTAATCCAGCGGCCGGCAATCAGCCGTCGTGATCGCAATCGCCGTCTTCGTGCATGTGTCCGTGTTCTATCTCTTCGGCGCTCGCTGGACGGACCGCGGTAACCGTGCACGTGAAGATCAACGCCATTCCGGCGAGCGGATGATTGCCGTCGAGGACAACCTTGTCGTCGGCAATTTCAGTGACGCGATAAATCAGTATGTCGTCATCATCGCCACTATCAGGAACGCCTTCAAACTGCATGCCGACCTGCAGTTCCTTGGGAAATCCCTTGCGCGACTCGACCTGGATCAGGTCGGCGTCGTATTCACCGAACGCGTCGTCGGGTTGCATCTTGACGACGACCGATTCACCTATCCTTTTCTCTTGTACGGCTTCCTCGATCATCGGAAAAATATCGTCGTAACCGCCGTGCAGATAAATGAGTGGGTCTTCGCCGGCGTCAACCAGTGTGCCGTCCGGGTCGGTCACGCTGTAGTCGAGGGTAACGACCGTATTTTTTATGACTTGCATGTTCATGACTTGAGTTCCTTCACCGCGCGCAGAACGTCGAGCGCGTGGCCCTTGGCGATGACTCCGTAAAGCACGACACGGAGAACGCCTTGTTTGTCGATGACGAAAGTCGAGCGGACGATGCCGTGCTTCTTGACACCGTCCACTTCTTTCGCCTGCCATACTCCGTACTGCTTGCACGCGACGCCCTCGGAATCCGAGAGCAGGCGCACCGAGATGCCGTGCTTGTCGCGAAATTCAGCATGGCTGATGCATTCGTCACGACTGATGCCGATGACTGTGCACTGATGCCGCGAAAACTCGTCTTCATGGTCCGAGAAGTCCGTTGCCTCGAGCGTGCAACCCGGCGTATCGTCCCGCGGGTAAAAGAACAGTATGACGTTGTTCTTGCCGTGGAACTGCGCGATGTCGATCGGTTCCATGTCCGCATCGGGAAGTACGAACATGGGCGCCGGCTGTCCTACTTTCAGCATTTTTTCTCCTCAGGGGGCCCGACGGCTCGCACCAATCGGGTCAGGCGGATTCTAACCAAGCTTCTGGCGCGTGACTACAGGAAATCGCAACGGTCGGGGATCTACAACAGGCAAGGCACGGGACGAGGAAAGCAGCAGGGCACCGACAGCGATGCGCCAGTAATTGGACACCACGGCGAGACAAAAGCACACAGAAATCTCACGCAGACAAACGGAAATTACCGGAAAGAATTTAGAATGACCGCACACCATGACACGAAAAGCCGTTTGCCGTCTGCGCGCTCCAGCGACCCTGGAGCGTCTGAATAATTCGATCATGAGCCTTAGGACACCCGATGAAGCCCTTTCTCCGCGTGCTACGCACCCTGCCTCTACTGGTGTTGCCGTTCGCCACTCCAGCAATTTCGATGCCAACGACGGTTGATTTGGCGGCCGAAGCGAGCCGCCCGGCAGCCAACGATTTATTACGCGCCACGGTGTTTGCCGAAGCCACCGGGCGTACGCCCGGCGAACTCGCCAGACAGGTTAACGGCCTGATCGCCCAGGCGCTCCGGACAGCCAAGCCCTACACCACCGTCAGTGCGCAAAGCGGCGCGACAAGTTCCTACCCGAATTACACCAGAGACGGCAAGATCGAGTCGTGGCGGATGCGCTCGAAACTCGTCCTCGAGTCAAAAGACAGCGAAGCGGTCTCCGAGTTGCTCGGCAAACTGCAAGGCTCGCTCGGCGTCGCCGAGTTGAGACTGCAGCCTTCGCCGGAAACACGCAAGTTCGCCGAGAACGCCGCGATGCTCGACGCGCTCAAGGCCTTCCAGGAGCGCGCCAAGATCGTCGCCGACGCCCTTGGCAAAGGCTATCGGATCAAGCAGATCGTCGTGAATACGAGCGGCGGCATCGTCCAGCCGATGATGCGCAGCGCCGCCATGAGCGTCGTCGCCGAGGCCATGCCGATGCCCGTCGAAGCCGGCGAATCGCAGATCAGCGCGAGTGTCACCGGGCAGATTGAACTGGTCGACTGAAGCGGGCGCCAAGCTCGTCCGGGAGCGGACGGCACGCTATCTGCGCGTCGCCGGCGCCGGCCCGTTCCGGTTAGCGACGGGCGTATCGGCAGCCGGTTTTTCGGGTATCTGGACGAAGACCTCGTCGTTCCTGATCATTCCCAATTCGAAGCGCGCCCGCTCCTCGATCGCCTCGTAGCCCTGCTTGAGGTCGCGCACCTCAGCGTCCAGCCCGGCGTTACGCACCTCAAGCTTTTTGGACCCGTCTTTTTGCTGTTGCAATTGCTGGTCGGCTTCCCAGACGCGTAGCCAGCCGCCCTTGCCGAGCCACAGTGGATATTGCAGGAGAAGGAGCAGGGCGAGCAGTGCGGCGGAAAGCCAGCGCATGGGTTCAGTCTAGAGTCGGGAGTGAGATGTGAGGGGTAAAGAGCACAAGCAATGGCCGCTCCCCCGCTTTACTCCCGCCTCCGCACGCCTTGCTCCTTACTCTTTAGCGAAGATTGTAGAACGCTTCGCGCCCGGGGTATGAGGCCGTATCGCCGAGGTCTTCCTCGATGCGCAGCAGCTGGTTGTACTTGGCGACGCGGTCCGAACGCGACAAGGAGCCGGTCTTGATTTGCAGCGCGTTCATGCCGACCGCTATATCGGCGATGGTCGTGTCTTCGGTCTCGCCCGAGCGGTGCGAAATGATCGCCGTGTAGCCGGCGCGTTTGGCCATTTCAATCGCGGCGAAGGTCTCGGACAGCGTGCCGATCTGGTTGATTTTGATCAGGATCGAGTTGGCGATCCCCTGGCGGATGCCTTCTTTAAAGATCCGGGTGTTGGTGACGAAAACGTCGTCACCGACGATCTGCACGCTCTTTCCGAGACGCTCGGTCAAGAGCTTCCAGCCGTCCCAGTCGCCTTCGGCCATGCCGTCCTCGATCGAAACGATCGGGAAGGTGTCGGCCAGATTGGCGAGATAATCGACGAGCTGTGCCGAAGTCAGTTGCAGGCCTTCGCCGGCAAGGTGGTATTTGCCGTCGCGGTAGAACTCGGAGGCTGCGCAATCGAGGCCGATAAGCACGTCCTCGCCGGGAAAATATCCGGCCGCCTCGATCGCCTGGACGACGAGTTGCAGGCCTTCGGCGTGGCTGCCGAGATTGGGCGCAAAACCGCCCTCGTCGCCGACCGCGGTCGAAAACCCCTTCTTGTCGAGCAATTTCTTGAGCGCGTGGAAGACCTCGGCGCCGCAACGCAAGGCCTCGCGGAACGAGTTCTGACTGACCGGCAGGATCATGAATTCCTGGAAGTCAAGACTGTTGTTGGCGTGCTCGCCGCCGTTGATGATGTTCATCATCGGCACCGGCATCTGCATCGGACCGGATCCGCCGAAATAGCGATAGAGCGGCAGGCCCGACTCCTCGGCGGCGGCTTTGGCGACCGCCATCGAAACGGCGAGCATGGCGTTCGCCCCGAGACGCGATTTGTTCTCGGTGGCATCAAGCTGAATCAGCGTTTGATCGATGAAAGCCTGTTCCTGCGCGTCAAGGCCGATGATCGCTTCGGCAATCTCCGTGTTAACGTGCTCAACCGCCTGCGTGACACCCTTGCCGAGGTAACGCGTGACGTCACCGTCGCGCAATTCGATGGCTTCACGTGAGCCGGTCGACGCGCCAGACGGCACAGCAGCGCGGCCCATGACGCCCGACTCGAGCAAGACGTCGCATTCGACCGTCGGGTTGCCACGGGAATCGAGAATTTCGCGCGCGATGACATCGACAACAGAACTCATATTTTTTCCTTTATCAAAGTGGCAAACCGTCGACGACCAGCGTATTCATGATCGCCGCGTCTTCCCGCACGGCACGCGCAGTGCCGTATTCAGGGGAATTATAGAACGTCTTGGCCTGTGCGGCCGAGTCAAAGGCGACGATAAGCAGTTGCTCTGGCGCCGACCACGAGCCCTCGAGCACTTCGATTTCACCGCCCGTCGTGAGTATCCGTCCGTCGTAGCGGCCAATCGCCTGTTCGACCATCGCCAGGTAAGCGTCGGAGCGTTGCCGATCGCCGACGCACGCCTCGATCAGCAGGTACGCCGGCATTGACTTTGTTCCTCGAAGCCCGCCGCCTTGACAACAGCATCTACCGCTACCAGCGTCTTGAGCAGGCTTTCCATGCGCTGCAAGGGCCAGCTGTTCGGGCCGTCGGAGAACGCTTGATCGGGGCGCGGATGCGTCTCCATAAAGAGCCCGGCGACGCCGCTCGCCAGCGCCGCGCGCGCCAGCACCGGGACGAATTCACGCTGGCCGCCCGAGACGCTGCCCTGCCCGCCCGGCAACTGCACCGAATGCGTCGCGTCAAAAACGACCGGACAGCCTGTCTCGCGCATGATCGCCAGGCTGCGCATATCAGAGACGAGGTTGTTGTAACCAAACGACGCGCCGCGCTCGCAGACCATGATCGTGTCCGAACCGCCGTTCGCTTCCCGCGCTTTGGCAACGACGTGCTTCATGTCGCCGGGCGCCAGAAATTGCCCTTTTTTGATATTTACCGGCTTGCCGCAGCGGGCGACGGCGTGGATGAAATCGGTTTGTCGACAGAGGAAAGCGGGCGTCTGCAGGACATCGACGACCTCGGCGACCGCCGCGATATCGTCCTCGGTGTGGACGTCGGTGAGCACCGGCACGCCGATCTGGCGGCGCACTTCGGCCAGCATGCGCAGGCCGGCGTCCCGCCCGGGGCCACGTTCGGATTGGCCTGAACTGCGGTTGGCCTTGTCGAAAGAGGCCTTGAAAATGTAAGGGATGGCGAGCCGCGCGCAGATCTCCTTCATCTGCCCGGCGACTTCAAGGCAGAGCGCCAGCGATTCGGCCGTGCACGGCCCGGCAATCAGGAAAAAGCGGTGCTCGAGCCCGACGTCAAAGCCGCACAGCTTCATTCACCGGCCTGATGCGCGATTGCCGCACGAACGAAGGAGCTAAACAACGGATGCCCGGTACGCGGCGACGAGGTGAACTCCGGATGGAACTGACAGCCGACAAACCACGGATGCGCGTTCGGCCCCGCCTTGGGCAGTTCGACCATCTCGCAGAGGTCGGTTCCGGGCGCCCGTCCGGCGACGATGAGGCCCTTGGCCTCAAGTTCGCCAAGCAGGGTATTGTTCACTTCGTAGCGATGGCGGTGACGCTCGACGATCTCCGCTTTACCGTAGATTTCGCGAACCAGGGTGCCGTCACCGAGATGGCACAGTTGGCCACCGAGACGCATGGTACCGCCAAGATCCGAGTTCTCGTCGCGTTTCTCGAGCTTGCCCGAGGCGTCCTGCCATTCGGTGATCAGGCCGATCACCGGGAAAGGCGAGGCCTTTTCGAACTCGGTACTGTGTGCCTCCGTCATACCGGCAACATTACGGGCAAACTCGACGACGGCCAGTTGCATGCCTAGACAAATGCCGAGGTAGGGAACCTTGTTCTCGCGTGCATAGCGGATTGCTGCGATCTTGCCTTCGGTGCCACGTCGTCCGAAACCACCCGGAACGAGGATCGCGTCCATGCCCTCGAGCACTGCGCAGCCTTTGCTCTCGATCTCCTCGGAGTCGATGTAATGGACTTTTACCTTGCTGCGCGTATAGATACCCGCGTGCACCATCGCTTCGGTCAGCGACTTGTATGATTCGGTCAGATCGACGTACTTGCCGACAAAGGCGACATTCACCGCGTGCTCCGGGTGCTCGAGCGAATGGACGAGATTCTTCCACAGCGTGAGATCGGCAGCGCGCGCCAGGATATTGAGCTTGTGGCAGACGATCTCGTCGAGCATCTGATCGTGCAGCATCGCCGGGATCTTATAGATCGAGTCCGAGTCAAGGCACTCGATGACTGCTTCGCGCTGCACATTGCAGAACAGCGCGATCTTCGCCTTCTCGTCGTCCGGGACATGGCGGTCGGCGCGGCACAAAAGCACGTCCGGCTGGATACCGATCTCGCGCAATTCCTTGACCGAGTGCTGCGTCGGCTTTGTTTTGAGTTCGCCGGCCGTCGGAATATAAGGCAGCAGCGTGAGATGAATGAAACAGGCGTTGCCGCGCCCGGTCTGCAAGCCCATCTGGCGGATCGCTTCGAGGAAGGGCAGAGACTCGATGTCGCCGACCGTGCCGCCGACTTCGACGATCGCCACGTCGGCGCCTTCGGCGCCCCGCTGAATGTGCGCCTTGATCTCGTCGGTGATGTGCGGGATGACCTGAACCGTCTTGCCGAGATACTCGCCGCGCCGCTCGCGCTTGATCACCGTCTCGTAAATCTGCCCGGTGGTGAAGTTGTTGCGCTTGCCCATCTTGGCGCTCGTGAAGCGCTCGTAGTGCCCGAGGTCGAGGTCGGTCTCGGCGCCGTCTTCAGTGACGAACACCTCGCCGTGCTGGAACGGACTCATCGTCCCCGGATCGACGTTGATGTACGGGTCAAGCTTGATATGGGTGATCTTGATGGCTCGGGATTCGAGAATCGCACCCAAGGATGCGGCAGCGATGCCCTTGCCGAGCGAGGACACCACACCGCCGGTCACGAAGACGTATTTGGTCATAAGAAGTTCTGCAGCGGGAAATGCGAATTGTAGCCGAAAAAGCGCGGGCGCCAAAAGGGGAAAGCAGCAGCCGGCCCCCCGCGCCAAGGCACAGCAGTACCGACAGATGAAGATTATCCCGGTCACAACGGGCGTCCGGCATTCGGGAGCCCCTCTCGCCTGACGCCGTCCGAGCGGCGCGCTCCATTGCGCCAGCGCACAGAAGCGGCGCTCAGCTTGCTGCCGCCATTTTCGTCGCAATAGTTTATGATTGGCGACTTAATCACCGACCCGTGTCACGCCAACATCCATGAATCGACGCCCGATCATCGGCCACATCGCACAACGCGCAGCGCAGATCGCGCAGGCCTGTCGCCTGACCGCTGCGCTGACCGTCGCGGCGCTTGCGCTGAGCATCGCCGGATGCGACAAGACAGCCGAGGTCAATGGTTCCGAGGTAAAAGTCGAAGCGCCGCCGGTCGCCGAATCGCCTTTGGCTAAAGCGGCGATCGCCGGCGATCTCACCGAAATCAAGGCGCTGCTCGACGCCGGCGCCGATATCAACGCGCGTGATGTGCTCGGCATGACGCCGCTGCACCTTGCCGCCTTCTACGGCCGTCCGCGGACCAGCGAACTGCTGATCGCCCGCGGCGCTGACATCAACGCCAAAGACCGGATCGGAATGACGCCGCTCCATGCCGCGGTGATATCGGGTGGCCGGCAGCTGGTCGAACTGCTGCTCGACAAGAATGCCGACATCAAGGCTAAATCCGACGTCGGCCAGACCGCGCTGCACTATTCGGCGGCAACCGGTCAGCCGAAACTGAGCAAATTTCTCATCGAGCGCGGCGCCGATCCGCTAAGCAGGGACGCCGAAGGAAAAACCCCGCTGTCCTACGCCTTACAGAACAGGCATCCGCAAACGACTGCGCTGCTCCGGCAGTACTCACCGAAGGACCAGCCCTAACAGCCTGTCAGTTTTAGTGGGCCGAAGCGAAAACGAAGGTCAGTGACGGCTAAGTTCTTGGTTATGCCGTAACTATTGATCCGGCGACAAGAAGTATGATCTGACCGTCATTCCGGCGAAAGCGACCGAAGTAAGTGCAGAGCCCGGAATCCAGGAAGGGCATAGGTTTCTCACCTGGGCCCCGGCCTTCGCCGGGGTGACGAATTCAAACATGATCTCGCCGAACCAATAAAAATGCGCGAGGCGAGCGCAGTTGTGCACGGATTTCAAGCAATTTGTCGCACAAAAGTCGTTCTGTTCGCGCAGGAATACGGGCCAAGATAAACTGCCGCCCCAATTTTTTCCGCCGACTCGGTTTGACTCCGACAGTCTGCCAGACCGCTACATGGCTTCGCCGCCGCGGATCAGTCCGACGGCGATGCCTTCGATGGCTAGCGCCTGCTCGCGGGTGTCAACAATGATGGGTGCGAAATCGGGATTCTCGGCGATCAGTTCGACGATCGCCCCGTGCTGACGGAAACGCTTGACGGTAACCTCGTCGTCGAGCCGGGCAACGACGATCTGACCGTTACGCGCGTCGCTGCTGCGATGCACGGCGAGCAGGTCGCCGTCGAGGATTCCGGCGTTTATCATCGACAGACCACGAACACGCAGCAGGAAGTCGGCGCGCGGCTTAAAGAGATTGGCGTCGAGCGCGTAACGCCCCTGCATGTTTTCAACCGCCATGATCGGGCTGCCGGCGGCGACGCTACCGATCAGCGGCAGGCCCAGTTGCTCGACTAGCCGGATGCCGCGCGCCGAACCGGGTTCGAGAACGATGACGCCCTTCCTGGCAAGCGCTTTG
>Ga0136636_10002510_pt1 | contig 10930 bp, 7 predicted proteins | sample AntDrymUQ8522106_2_FD_104653 | JGI IMG/M metagenome (GOLD analysis project Ga0136636, IMG submission 104653) | Polar desert sand microbial communities from Dry Valleys, Antarctica - metaG UQ852 (21.06) | ecosystem: Environmental > Terrestrial > Soil > Desert | place: Antarctica: Dry Valley... | reverse complement strand
CGCCCCCCCCGCCCCCCCGCCCGTATCCGACACGTCAACCTCGACGGGCCGCCCCAGGATCCGCCCGATCTCGCCCGCTCCGATCAGCCCCGGCCGCAGCACCCGGGCGTCGCCCGCGAGCAAACTCACCACCGTCGACTCGATCCCCCCCCGGCACGCCCCACCCTCGAGCACCAGCGCCTGCTCCTGGTCGAACGCCTCGCGGACATGGGCCGCGGTCGTGGGCGAGACATGCCCCGACAGATTCGCGCTCGGCCCCACCAGCGGCCCGCCGAACGCCAAGAGCAGCGCCAGCGTGACGGGATGGTCCGGACACCGCACCGCGACATTGGGCCCACCGCCGGTCACGATCGACGGCACGCCCGCCGCCTTGGGCAGCACGATCGACAGAGGCCCGGGCCATAGCGCCCGCGTCAGCCGCAAAGCATCTTCGGAAAACGCACCCGGCGCGACCACCCGCGCCGCCATCTCCGGCCCGCTCACATGCACGATCAGCGGGTTGTTGCTCGGCCGACCCTTGAGCGCAAACACCCGGGCGACGGCCCGCTCGCTGAGCGCGTCGGCCCCCAGCCCGTACACCGTCTCGGTCGGAAACGCCACCACCCCGCCGGCCCGCAGCCGCTCGACCGCGGCCAGGATGTCGCTCGTCCCCGTGGGCATCTGGTCAGGATACCGGCCCGAAACCTACTGCGCCCTGATCGCGTCGATGTCCGGCCGCTGCGGCTCGAGCGGATAGTCGGGAAAGATGTCGTCGGTCCGGCGGTCGGGCTTGACGGCCGGCGCGTTGAACTGGATGCGGTTCCGCTCCAGCCCTGTTCCCGTGACCTGGAACAACCGCGCCACCGCGTTGTTGTACTCGACCAGGGCCTGGATCTCCTGCTGCTCCGCGCTCGCCAGGGCCTGCTGCCGCTGCAGCTTGAGGTTCAGGAACTCCGGCGTCTGCGTCTGGATCGTCTGCTCCTCGACGAGGATGGTCCGCAGGTCCTCGGCCGCCGCCAGCCGCGCGGCCCGCGTCTGCTCGATAAGCACGTAGTTGGTCTGGAGGTCGCGCAGAGCCCCCTTGACCTCGCCGACGATTCCCTGCACCGTGTTGCGGTAGGCGATCGTCGCCTGCATCCGCTCCAGACGCCGCTGGCGGAACGTCGCCTCGGCGGCCCGGTTGCCGATGGGCTGCTCGAAGTTCACGCCGATCTGATAGTCGACATACTCCGCATCGGTCGCCTGGTCGTAGGCCTGCCCGAAGCCCGTCCCCTGCCCGTTGAACCGCGTAAGGGCCCGCAGGTCGAGTCGCGGCAGCCGCCCGTTGTCCGCGACGACCTGCCGGATCGACGTGTTGTCGATCGACAGGATCGCCCGCTGCACCTCGGGCCGGTTGGCCAGCGAGCTATTTACCGCATCGACCAGGCTGAACTCGACGGCCTGGTCCACCGGTCGGTCGGCCGGGAACAGCAGCGTCTCGCTTCCCACCGGCAGCTCCGGGTCGTTCATCAGCACCTTGAGCTGATCCGACGCCGACCGCATCGACCGCTGGGCCCGGATCACGTCGCTCCGCCGAAGCTCGACGGTCGCCGCGGCGTTCGAGATGCTCGCGGGCTTGGCGTCGAACCGCTCGCGGCTCTTGAGCACGCGATAGACCTCCTCGCCGCGCTCCAGCAGCCGCTGGAGGATCAGGAGGTCGGCCCGCGACCGCACAAGGTTCCAGTACGCCGTCTCGGTGTCGCCAGCGACCTGCAGCAGCGTGCCCTTGAGCTGCTGAACGCTGTCGACCTCGGCGTTGCGGGCCAGCCGCACCTGCGCGAGGGCCGTGTCGGAGCCGAAGCCCCGCAGCAGCGGCTGGTCGAGCTGGATCAGGAAGTTGGACTCCCGCGCCGGGTTGGGCCGCAGGTCCAGGTTGCTCGACCGCACGTCGGTGTACTGGATTTCCGTCTGAAGCTGGAACTGCCCGCCGGCGATCAGCGGCTTGCGGGCGCCGACGGTCGCCTCGTACACGTCGCGACGATTCTCGTTGCTGCCCGAGGGCGTGTTGCCGAAAAACTGCTGCGTCGTGGGCGCATTGGTCACGCTCGCCTGAGGATTGGCGAACAGCACCCAGTCGAAGGCTGCCTCCGCCGCGATGAGCTGCTGCTGCCCGATCGCCGGTGCTAGCCGTGCGAACTCGACATTCAGGTTGTGCCGGACCGCGCTCGCGATCGCCCGCTCGAGCGTCAGCTTCACGACCCGCTGCGGCTTGCCGTACAGGTTCGGCCCCAGCGGCAGGTCCTTGCCGGCGTAGCTCTCGATTCCGCCCATCGTCGAAAGCTGGTCCATGACCTCGGGCTTGATGCCCAGGGTCGCCACCCGGTCCTCCCGCGTCACTCGCTGCGGCTCGGGCTGCTCGCTTGCCTCGGCAAGCTCCCGCTGGGCCGACTCCCGGACGCTCCGCCGGAGATCCCGGTCGACCTTGTCCGTGAGCGGCGACGAGCACCCGGACGCCAGCAGCAGCGCGGCGCACAGCCCGCCCACCCCGGCCTGCAAGCCGAGTAGCGCACGGACGTCGAGATTCACGATGGGGGGGTGGGAGCGAGTGGACATAGGCAAGCCGGAAAGGTAACGGTGCTCGCACCCAGAATCAAAGACGACGGATCGGTGTGTCAATGGACGCAGCGCCTCAAGCCAGTACGAAAATCTCCCGCCGTCCCGGCCCGTACGCCGACGATTCTTCCTGTTGGTCGTGTCCGCGCCTCTGGCGCCCCACGCCCGAACCGGCGGGTGCGATCGGTCCATGGGTTTACCAAAACCCGCACTCCTCTGGCGTAGCATCGATCGTCCCGGTCGCACAAGCCTCACGTCCACGCGACTCGAAGCCCGGAGATTCCGTTCATGCCCAGCCTGCCCAGCCTCAAGGGTCTATTTGCTTCCTCTATCCTCTCTGCCGGCGCCCTCGCCCCGGTCGGTGCGGTCGTGGCCGTCGCCGTAGCGGCCCCGGCCGTTCTCGCCGACGCCAAGCCCGTCGAGCCGTATTTCATCGCCGTGACGAAAGACAACGTCCCGATGAAGGCCGCCGCGGGCAACATCTATTACCCCGTCCGCGTCCTGAGCACCGGCGAGATCCTCCGCGTCGACGCCGAGGACAACGGCTGGCTCCGCGTCGCCTACCTCCCCGGCACCAAGGCCTACGTTCGCGTCGACGAGGCCTCGTTCGACGAGGCCGCGAAGACCGTCAAGCTCACCCGGCCAAGCAAGCTGATGGCCAACAACGCCACGGCCCCGCGCCCCTGGTGGCCCCTGCTCGACGCCGACGTCCCCGCTGGCACCACGTTCGCCAATGCCGAGGCCGTGAAGGGGCCCGACAACGCCGCCATCGAGGGCTATCTCATCCCCGCCCCCGCCTCCGCCCGCGGCTATGTCCGCGTGGAAGCCACACGCCGCGCGACCGAGGCCGAAGTTTCCAAAGCAGGCCTGAGCCCCACCCCTACACCTGCCCCGACACCTGCTCCACCGGCGGCGCCCGCGACCCCCACCGAGCCCGCGGCACCCGCATCCCCTCCCGCCACTCCAGCCGCCCCCGCGGACGGCACGATCACCATGGGCACCCAGCCCACCCAGCCCACCCAGCCCACCCCGACCACCCAGCCGTCCGCGCCCGCAGCCGAGCCGGAGCCCACGCCGGCCGTCGCGGCTGCCGCAACTCCGGCACCCGCCACCGCCCCGCCCTCCACGGCGACCTCCGTCCGTCCGCCCAGTCTCTTGACCCCGGCCCCCGTCGCCCCGCCGGCCCCGATCGTCCCCCCCGTGACCAGCCGCGTCGATGATCTGCAGACCCTCCGCGGCATGTTCGACCGCCTCATCACCGCCGGCAACGAGGGCGAGATGACCACCGTCATCGCCGAGTTCAACCGCAGCATCAACGCGCTGGGCGATTCTCCCATCGACTCCCAGATCCGCACCGCCCTCCAGCAGCGCCGCCAGGCCCTCGAAGCCCGCCAGCAGCTCTTCGATCTGCAGCGCCGCTTGGCCAACAACGACAGCCAGATCGTTGAGAGAACTCGCCAGGTCAGCGTCGCCATAGAGGAGGCCCAGAAGCAGGCCATCTACTCCGTCGTGGGCCGGATGCTCCCCAGCACCGTCTATAACGGCGAGCGCGGGCTCCCGCTGATGTACCGGATCGAGTCCACCGACCTCTCCTCCACACGCACCCTGGGCTATGTCGTCCCGCGCGAAGGCGTCGAACTGCTGACCAAGATGGGCAAAACTGTCGGCATTATCGGGGAATCCAAGCTTGATCCCGCTTTGGGCGTAAACATCGTCGCCCCGCGCCGCGTCGACGTCCTCGAGATTGTCGGCGGCCGTCTCAAGGTCATCACCGACACCCAGACCACCACGACCACCACCAGCGTCGGGGGCCAGACCTCCGGGTCCAGCACGACCACCACCACGACGACCACCAGCGGGTCAATCACGCCCCCGTCCCCCGCAACTCCCCCGTCCCAGCCGAACTCCGGCGGCGATGTGAACAGATGACCCTGTTCGGAACGCACTCGGGATGGCACCCGGCATCTCGTCCAGCCGTCCGAGAAGGTGCCAAGGCCAAGGTTTGCCCCGAATCTGAGGCCGTTCCGCCCCGAATCATCCGGCGGCGGACCTGACTGACCGTACAGCTCAGTGCATGCTCCTCCGGCTCGTTCTCATCCTCACGCTGGCCCTCCAGCCGCTCGCCGGAGTGGCGTCTGTTGCCACCGACTGCCCCTCTCGTAGCCGCCTGCTCAGTGTCTCGCCGATCTGTACGACTACCGACGAGCCGTGCTGTTCCGGCGAGCAGACCGTCTCTCGGTGCTGTCAGATCGCCGCTGAACCGGCCGAGCCCGGCTGCCCTTGCTCCGAAAGCGTCTGCCCAACCATCTTGGGCCACGAGTGCGGCTCCTGCGGCTGCCACCCCGATCGCCCGGCCCAGCCCCTCACCAATTCAGCCAGCGACGCCCGAGCGCCGATCTTTGTCGCACTTGGCGGCGTCGATCTCCCCCCGGCCCCGGCACCTCGCCTTGTCGTGCAAGCGCCGTTCGGGACGGCCCGTCCGCTCTCGTGGCTCGGCCGAGTGTCCAGCGCTGGTGACCGCCGCTGCCTGCTGTGCAGTCTCACGACCTAGCGGCTCCGCCGCCGCAGTTCTTTGCGGCCCGGCGTTGTTCGAGCCCATTCCCCGGTCGCCCTGGTGCGGTCGGCGGGTCCAAGGTCCGTGAATCACATCATCCATGTCTGTCAAGCCTGCGAGCGGCCGCGTGCCGCCGCAGAGGAGTTTGTTTCCCATGAAGAAGTTCCTCTCCGTTTCCGCTGCCTTTCTCGCCACCTCCGTCCTGGCCTTCGGCGCCTCTGCCGCGCTGACCCCGAAGACCGCCGCGGCCGCGGGCTGTGCGTGCGCCTGCTGCACGGACTGCTCGTGCGCGTGCAGCTGTACCGATTGTGCCAGCGGCTGCACCGACGGCTGCTCGTGCTGCTGCGCGGGCGGCTCCTGCTGCTCCGACGAGTCGGCCGGCTGCGGCACCGGCTGCTCCGGCGGCGCTTGCTGCGAGTAAGTCGCCCCGGCTCAATGCCAGCCTTCATCTCGAGCCCCGGGGCCCGCGCCCCGGGGCTCTTTGTTTCCGCATTTCCGACTCTGGACACCCCAAAAACACAGACCCGCCCCGTATTCCGGAGCGGGCCTTGATACTTCTCTGGACCTCGAGCTTCCCAGCGAGAGAGGGAAGTCGAATCAATTGGGGATCTAGGATTTGAACCTAGACTAAGTGAGTCAGAGTCACTCGTGCTACCGTTACACTAATCCCCAGCGTGCGCGCCCCCGTGGACGCCACTGATTTGGTCCAATCCTACCGCTTGATCGTTCCGAGGCAAGCGCCGCCCGAACGCTCGCCCCAACACCCGGTGGCCAGGCAGAAGCAGTAGGGGAGTCGTGCCAAGCCTCCGCTCAGTCCTTCCGACTGACCGCATCGATCGCCTCGATCACCGACCGCCGGATTGTGAATACCAGCTCCAGCCGTGTGAGCTTGAAGAGCACCTCGACGTGGGGCGTCGCCGCGCCGATGCCGATCCGGCCGTGCCGCTTCTTGACGCTCGCCAGGAGATCAACCATCTGGTTGAGCCCGGCCGAGTCGCAGTAGCGGATGTTCTCCATGTCGATGACCACGTGGCGAACACCCGCCGCCTGGGCGTACAGCGCCCGGATCTCGTGGCACACGTCGCTGGCCAACTCCCCCCGCAGCTCGGGCTCGACGACCGTCACCACGAGCGTCTGGCCGATGCTCGTGTGCGTCAACAGCTTGTGCCCGTCGGGGCTGCGCGGGCGCAGCGGCGCGGCCGCCGCGGCTTCCACGGGCTCGCGCTCGACGCCGAAGATTTTTCGCAGGTTCCGCAGCATCGGGAGCACACACCGGGTTGAGGAGAAATCATCCGCCCTCGGACACGCCCGTCACGGGGCCGGGTTGATCGGCCGCGCCCGAGGCTGGGCCCGCCCGTATGGCGACGAGGAAGTCGGCGCCGCGCCGTTGCTCTGGCCGATCATCGACGGGCTCGCCGTCGTCGGCGTCGCCGGGATCACCGTGTTCAGCGACGGCTGTCCCGCGCTCACCACGCTTGTCGGCGGGGGGATCAGCGGTGCCGAAGGAACGGGCGCGGCCAGCCTCGGCTGCATCCTACGCGCACGAGCCGCGTCGATGTTCCGGTCCAGCTTCCCGAGAATGTTCTTGACCTGATCAAAGGTCCGTTGTGACGTGCTCATGCTCCGACCTCCGGCTGAGCGGGAGATCGACAGACCAGCACGTCGACTTTCCGGCCTTTCCTGTGTTCCCCGCCCCCGCCCGACGGCGGTGCCGGTCCCGTAGTCTGGGCAATCTGCCCCCATGCCCCGGGGCACGCGTTATCGCGTTAACCCCATGCTCGACCGCCGGATAACCCAGCCCACCCCCCAAACCCACGCGGCCGCGCATCTCAGCACTCGCTGATGTTGACCGGGATCGTGACGGCCAGCCCGCCCTCCGACGTCTCCTTGTACTTGTGGTTCATGTCCTGGGCCGTGTCCCACATGGTCTTGATGACCTCGTCGAGACTCACCCGGGCCTTGCTTGGATCGCTCTCAAGGGCGATGTTCGCCGCCGTGATGGCCTTGATCGCTCCCATTGTGTTCCGCTCGATGCAGGGGATCTGCACCAGCCCGCCGATCGGGTCGCAGGTCATGCCCAGATGGTGCTCCATCGCGATCTCCGCGGCCATCGCCGCCTGCCCGGGCGTCCCGCCCAGACACTGCGTCAGCCCGCCCGCTGCCATCGCGCTCGACACGCCGATCTCGGCCTGGCAACCGCCCATCGCCGCGCTGATCGTCGCGCCCTTTTTGAACAGACTGCCGAGCTCCCCCGCGGTCAGCATGAAGTCGATGATCCCCGCCTCGCTGGAGCGGCAGAAGCACCAGTAGTACATCATGACCGCCGGGATCACGCCCGCCGCACCGTTGGTCGGAGCCGTCACAACCCGCCCGAAGGCCGCGTTCTCCTCGTTGACGGCCAGCGCAAACGTGCTCACCCACTTCAGCGTCTGCTGAAACTCCCGTGTCGAGTGCCGCACAACGTCCAGCCAGCCGTCGACATCGTCGTACTCGTTCCGCCCGCTATACCCGGAGCCCTGGATGAGCTTCCGATTCATGACCGCCCCGCGCCGCGCAACGTTCAGCCCCCCCGGAAGCACGCCGTCGGTGTGGCATCCGCGAAACATGCACTCCTGCATCACCCTCCAGATGTGCAGCAGCCCGGCCCGCACCCGGTCTTCAGGCCGCCACGCCAACTCGTTGCGGAGCACCACCTGGGGGATCGAGAGCCCCAACCGCTCGCAGTGGCCAAGCAGGTCCGCGCCGGAGTTGACCGCCAGCGGCAACGCGACCGCCTGGTCCCCCTCGGGCCCCTGGCCCTCCTGCACCACGAACCCGCCGCCGACGGAGTAATAGGTCTCGCTCCGCGTCCGTCCACCGTCGAGAAACGCCGTGAAAGTGAGGCCGTTGGCGTGGAACGGCAGCGCCTTGGCGAAGTTGAAGACCAGATCCATCTCGCGGGTGAACACGATCGGCCGGCCTCCCCGCAAGACGAGCCGCTTGTCACGAATGATCGTCTCGACTCTCGGCTTGATGGTGGTCGTGTCGCACGTGACGGGATCGTCGCCCGAAAGCCCGAGAAGAATGGCCACGTCCGTGCCGTGTCCGCGGCCGGTTTTGGCTAGGGAACCAAACAACTCGACCCTGATCCTGTGAATCTGGGCAAGATCACCACCACGTTCGAGGATGTCCAGAAAGCGTTGGGCGGCCCGCCAAGGGCCCATGGTGTGGGAACTCGACGGCCCGACGCCGATCTTGAAGATGTCGAAGACGCTGATGGACTCCATGCCCAGAGTCTAGGGATCGAGAACCATTGATGAGCAATTCGGGATCTTTTCTGGTTGCTGCGCTCGCCCAAGTTGCGCGCAACCCTGACCGGATCGCCTGGAAACCGGCCCGCCCGCGTCGGGACAAGACGAGCGGGCCCGGAGGATGGCCCTGAACGCCCAGACTGCCCACATTCCGCTGTGTGGATCAACTCAACGCCACTGTGTCAAGCCCAATCTGACCTCCAAACGGAACAAAGTTCGAAGGGGTGTGTAAAGATAGGAAAGAACCCCGACCCAGCGATCCCACCGGTTTGCGCATAAGTAACGGTTGGATCGGAATTTCCAGACAAAGGGGCTTGCAATAGCGGGGGACATGTGATACAAGTGGGAACGCTCGCGAGCAATACGAGCGAGTCTCGAGCCTCAAGGCTCGGACGGGGCCCTTAAAAGCCTCAGGGTTGGTTTCGGCATGGCATCTCGAATCGTACCAGCCACGACCGCGAGCGTGAACGCGGTCATGAGTGGATGGTGTGTCGCACGCATCAAAAATGGTGGGCTTGTGTCCGCCGCCACGTGATCGAGACGCGTGGTCGAGGTTCTTGGACCGTTTGAAGGAGGTTTCCCGATGATTCGTTCTTGTTCCCTGTTTGCCTGCGCCACCGTTCTGGCTGCCGGCACCGTCGTTTCCGCGGCCGATAACGCCGTGCGTTCCAATGACCTGAGCGTTGCCGCTCCCCAGACCGCCGCGGTCTCCGGCTCCGCTCGCCAGTTCTCCAGCAACTGGAACTTCGACGCCGCCACGCTCGGCCTGGGCGGCGGCTGCGATTGCTCCTGGTTCAACGGCGCGTTCGACGGCCGTGACGGCCAGCTCTCCCACCTGGGCGGCGCTGCCCAGTTCGGCGCCAAGGCCGCCGACGACTTCTACCTCTGCCCCGGGTATGTCTACGACCTCAGCAGCATCACCGTCACCCTGCTGACCAACTCGATCGAGCAGCTGACCAAGTCGAGGCTCGAGCTCTACGCCGACTGCGACGGCTCCCCGGACATCCGCCCCGGCGGTCTCCTCTTCACGTTCAACGTCTCGAACGTCTCCCCGACCGGCCAGACCGTCCCGGGCCCCGATGGCTCGGCTCCCCTCCGCGTCGTCAACGTCACGTTCAGCCCGTCCCAGGAGACGGCGACCATCGGTTCCGGGCCCAACGCCCCCAAGAACCCCGCTCGTGACATCGTCCTCAAGGGCGGCACCTACTGGATCTCGGCCTACGGCCTGACCGACAACCAGTGCGCCACGATGAACATGTGCGATGTGACCTACTGGGGCACCACCGGCAACGGCGTCATCAAGGGCTCCGTGGCCCGCAAGATCGACGGCCAGCCCACCCCCGTCCTCGGTCAGTACTCCTTCACCGGCCCGTGGAGCTCCGTTGAGCAGTGCTGCGTCGGTTGCACCGATCTGGCCTTCACCGTCTGCGCTCGGGCCTGCAAGGTCCTGATCGACAACGGCATCGGCGACCGCACCTCCACCCCGGCCGGCGCCATCAGCCAGTACGCCGCCTTCACCTCCTTCGACTCCCGCGCCGCGGACGACTTCGTCGCCCCGCCCTGCGATCCCCTCACCATCTGCTACATCGAAGGCTGCATCTACACCAACTGCATCGGCTTCCGCGGTGCGTTCGAGATCTACGGCAACAACTGCAAGGTGCCGTCCTACGCCCTCGCTGGCACCACCGGCTCCGCTTCCACTCTCGCCTCGGGCGAGGCGACCAAGATCGTTGACCTCGGCTACAACGTCATCATCGACGGCCGCAACCTCCGCGCTTACCGCCTCGAGTTCCACGACCTGGCCATCACCCTCGCCGGTGGCGCTCAGTACTGGCTCTCGATCGGCGTCCGCCACACCTTCTCGATCAACGAGCGCGCGTACTTCTGCTACAACGCTGATTGCACCCGCACCTGCCTGATCCGCTTCAACCCGGGCCAGTCGCTCGTCCGTCCGACCTTCGCCAACCCCACCCCGTCGTGGGCTTCCGTCGGCCGTGACTTCTCCTTCCTCATCGCCGCCGCCAACCAGCCCAGCACGGGCCCCGGCGTCGATGGCTCCAACGCTGGCTGCCGCGCCGACTTCGATCAGGACGGCACCGCCAACGTCGCTGATATCTTCAGCTTCCTGTCCACCTGGTTCGTTGGCTGCCCATAAGCCTTTGAACGGGTGATCTCCACGAGGCCCGCTCTCGGCTTGCCGAGACGGACCAACTGAGACCTCAGACGCCCCGGGCCCTACGGCCCGGGGCGTTCTTTTTGCCCGTCGCATTTCCGCTCACCGGCCCCCGACCGCCACGCACGCCCCCGGACGCCCGCGAATCCGCCTACGCACGCGGGGCGAAACCGCCCTCGGAGGCTTTCGGAAGCGTCTTCCCGATCACCGGGACGCCGGTCCAACCAACGTATGTCAGCGATCTGCACAATCCCGCTCTGCCAGACTCACCCTCGAAGCAGGTCGCCCCTACACTCCTCGCGACCCCGGGAGGCCGCCAGGACTTTGTCAGATACGATCCTT
>Ga0136636_10002509_pt1 | contig 10932 bp, 7 predicted proteins | sample AntDrymUQ8522106_2_FD_104653 | JGI IMG/M metagenome (GOLD analysis project Ga0136636, IMG submission 104653) | Polar desert sand microbial communities from Dry Valleys, Antarctica - metaG UQ852 (21.06) | ecosystem: Environmental > Terrestrial > Soil > Desert | place: Antarctica: Dry Valley... | reverse complement strand
TGAAAATGGCCGTTTACTAAAAGCACTTTGTGTTCCCCTTTTCGTATGAAGTCTTCCAGCAGTGTTTGCCTGTGAGGAAAGCTGTTAAACATGGATTGATGGTTGATCATAATTTGCTATTGGTTAATTGTGGATATTGGCATAAAGTGTCGTTTTACCTGACTTTTCGTGATCTGTATTATCTTTCATACCAGTATGTATTTCATAAACTTATGGGATTAAACGGAACGGCTCAATTTTCTTCAGCCCAAGATCCAATTTGGTTTCGGTACCTGTAAATGCCTTATTCCACAGAATAATTGCAGCACCTAAGGCTGTGGCATTGTCAATTTCAGATGTAAACACTGACTTCCATGGGAGTAAAGCTGCCAGCAAACGGACAAAGATTTCGTTGCGTGCAAATCCACCGGTGACATAAATCGAACGCGTTGAATCCTTTTTGGGTACAACAAGTTCCAATGAATCCAGGCACTGATATGTCAAATCGATAATAATCTGGTGATAAGCTTCTTCGTAAGAATTAAAAGCTGAAAGATCTACAGTTGAATCAACATAATCTGCCGGAATGCCATGTATAAAAAAAACCCGTTTTCGAAGCAGTTTCAGGATTAAAGATTCATTTGCTTTAACACTTTTAAAATAATCAGCATTAACCCCGAAATGAGTGGCAATGCGATCTGAATTCACATCATGAATATGCCCCATGAAAAGACGGGCAGATTTTACCTGTTTTTGCCTGGTGCTCATATAGCAAAGGCCATCCTTTTTTAGTTGCTCAGCAGTTAAGGATTCATCGTTAAACGGGTTCATGAAAATACACCAGGTACCTGTTGAAATAAGGATGAAAGGATTGGCGCTGTTTTTTAAATACGGAACAAGGGACGACGAACTATCGTGAATTCCGATTCCAACCTGTATTTTTTGTCCGTTAATAACAGTTTCATTAGCTTCTTCGTTCGAAACCGCAGCAGGCAAATGTATGTTTTCATTTGCCAGCCATGAATGATAGGAATGTTTATCGAAATCCCACAGTGCTGTATGACAGCCTATTGATGTGTATTCAGCGCAAATTCGTTTTGAGAAAACATAGCTCAGATACTGAGGGAAGTGTAAAACCTGGCTAACATTGGAGTAAAGTTCTGGTTTTTGCTTTTTCAGCCATAGTATTTGTAATCCTGAATTCAGCATTCCTAATGAAGGAGAAGCTGTGCGGCGTGAGAACTCAGCTTCACCTCCGTATTTTTCATAAAAACCTGAAAGCACGCCATCCGGCATAGGTTTAAGGTAATTGTAAATTGGTGTAATCTGTTCCCCTTTGGCGTCCAGGTAAGCCAACGATGCCCCATACGTTGCAAAATTTATTGCTTTGAGGTTAAATTCTGATCCTGCCTGAAATTCAGATACGGATTCAATCATCCAGGTTTCAATTTTTGCAATATCGTCGCACGCAAATCCTTCTTCGTCGGTAATTTCTGCAAATTTCTCCTCTGTCTGAAATACAAGCTTTAGCATTGAATCGAATAGAAGAATCTTCTTATGGGTTTTACCTATGTCGAAAATGGCAATAACATCTTTTTTCATTTGATCCTTATTTTAAGGTTCAGCAGTAATTGCTCAAATCTTATCTGTTAATAATTGTATTCAGGAAAGTGATTACCTATGAACTTACTTTATTCGAAATCAATCATTGCTTTCATTACTCCATCCCGGTATCCTGCGACCAGTTCAAATGCTTTTTGTGTCTCGTCAAAACTGAATCGGTGAGTTGGCATTAAACTCACATCAACAATTCCTTTCGACATCATTTCCAGTGCAGATTCCACACAGCCGACTTGTCTTCTAACATTGGTAATCGTAATTTCTTTACGCCGGAGTAAATCTACATCGAACGACCATCTGCTGAATTCCGGAATTCCTATGATCATCAGTTTCCCTCCTGGTTTAAGAATTTCAATAGCCTGGTCGATAGCTTCCTGTTTTCCGCAGCATTCAAAGACTACATCGAGCAGAAGAGGTTCTTTCCCTACGATTGAAGTTACAATATCTTCCTGCTCAGGATTCCCTATCCAGCTTGCACCACATTTTTTAGCAATTTCAAGACGCTCATTTATCTTATCTGTTACATACACTTTGTCAGCTCCCTGTGCCAATGCCGGCAGGAGAACGCTCATGCCGATAGGTCCAAATCCAAGTATTCCGATTTTTGTTCCTTTTATTGGAATGGACTGTTTAACAGCGTAAACGCCAATGGCCAAAGGTTCTGAAATTGCTGCCTGATCATAACTGAGTTTATCCGACACAGGAATGCAACTTGATTCAGGCATTATAAGGTACTCGCTCAGGCATCCTTCAGCTTGCCCCGGGCAGCCAAGGAATTTTAATTTCCTGCACGTATGAAGGCGGCCCGCAAGGCACTGATCGCATTCGCCGCATGACATAGCAGGTTCAATTGCAATACGTTGGCCAACCTTTATATGCTTTACAGCTTCCCCGACAGCCACTACCTGTCCTGCACCTTCGTGCCCCAGTGCGAAGGGGAATTGTATCACTTGGCTCCCGATTTTTCCTTGTTTATAGTAATGAATATCGGAACCGCAAACACCAAGCGTCTTCATTTTTATCAATACATCCGTATCGTTGGCGATAACAGGATCAGGTAATTCAACCAGACTAATCTGCTTTATACCTGTGAGCTGCATTGCTTTCATATCACTAGCATTCTTTCATGTTTCTCAAAGATAAACTTAAAATTTCTGTCACCACATTATGCAAGCTTCATTTGCTGTAGTAAGGTCGTCTGTTTTCCAGTCGGCCAATAAAAACTCCTCCGCGGCGAAACTTCCGGTTATGGCCAGGACTTTGCATCCAGCTGCTTTGCCGGCTTTTTCACCACTGATTGCATCTTCAACAACCAGACAATTTTCCGGTTTTACCTTTAATCGCTTTGCTGCTTCAAGATATATATCCGGAAAGGGCTTTTTCCTTTCCACTTCTAGTCCATTCACTGTTGCATCGAAAGTTGAAACCGGAATCCCTATTTCACGGAGGTTACAGTGCATTTTAATTTCATCAGCACTGGTTGCAACAGCAATCTTCAGGTTCCCCGCTCTGCATTTATTTATAAATTCAATTACTCCCGGCAGTGGCTTTAGCTTTCCCCTGGTAATCTCCTGGTATATTTCGTAGGTTCTTTTCTTATCTTTTTCAACATCAAACGGGAAATCGTATTTTTCGGCTACTCCGCCCAGAAATCGGTTTTCGCCCATTCCGGTAAAAGGCTTAAAGTCCTCTTTAAATACAATAAGTCCTTTTTCGGCAAACATCAATATGGATGCTTTACAAATAAATTCTTCCGAATCTACCAATACCCCATCCATATCGAATAATACTGCTTCTATCATTTTCCTGTCCAAGGTTATTAGTTTTAATCCTGACTTTGTCAGGGAAGAAAACCATTAAATCCCTTTTTTATTCCTCTGTTTGATGCTTGCATCTCCAAAGTCGGTGCCCGAGATATGGCCTTTTAAAGGTACAATTTTCTGGTCAATGGCATCCAGTATCCATTCTGCCTGAGGGAAGAAGTGATCTTCCAATTCATGTGCCGGAACGATCCAGTTCCTTGAGCCAACAACAACCGGTGGTGCATCCAGGTCATCGAAAGCCAGTTCAGAAATAGTATGTGCCATTTCCTTCAGGAATGATCCCCGTGAATTAGCATCACTGGTGAGAACGATACGGCCTGTTTTTTTAACCGATTCGATAACTATATCATAGTTAAACGGAACAAGGCTCCGGGCATCGATTACTTCTGCCGTCATACCATACTTTTCTTTCAGGATATCAGCGGCTTCGAGTGCTCTGTAAAGCGTGGCCCCGATGGAAAGAATCGTTATATCCTCTCCTTTGCGCTTAATATCAGGCTCTCCGAAAGGAATTTCATAGTACCCTTCTGGTACGCCACCTTTGTGGAACAATTCAGCTACATCGTAAATCCTCTGGCTTTCGAAAAATATAACCGGGTCGGTTCCCTGTAATGCTGAGTTCATAAGCCCTTTGGCATCGTACGGTGTTGCAGGGAATGCAACCTTTAATCCAGGAATATGGGCGACAAGAGACGTCCAGTCCTGCGAATGCTGCGCCCCGTATTTCGATCCTACTGAAACCCTGATTACAACCGGCATTTTGATAATATTACCACTCATTGCCTGCCACTTGGGAAGCTGATTAAAGACTTCATCACCGCAACGGCCCAGGAAATCGCAGTACATAATTTCGGCAATAACCCTCCCTCCGGCCATCCCGTAACCAATAGCGGTTCCAACAATAGCGCCTTCAGCAATAGGGGAATTAAATAACCTGTGGTATGGCAGAGCCTCGGTAAGTCCACGGTAAACAGCAAATGCTCCGCCCCAATCGCGGTTTTCCTCGCCATAGGCAACAAGAGTTGGATCTTTGTAGAACCTGTCGATAATGGCTTCGAAAATACCATCTTTAAGCTGGTAGGTTTTTAATTTCGAATGGGGTTTCCCGTCTTTATCAAGACCGAATCTCTCTTTTTTCTTTAGTTGCTGTACCCTTGGATTTTCTTCCAAGGTCATCAGAGCGTCAGGGGTACGGTCTTCCATTTTGTCAATGGATCCGTTCGAAAATATCATGTTGCCGATAGTTTCCGGGTAAGCAACCAGGTCCATCCGTGGCGAAACGCTGTCGTCGATTGCTTTTTTCAAAGCTTTAACAATGCTATCAACTACATCAAGTTTTATGGCTTCAATTTCCTCTTTTACTGCAATTCCCGAACGGATTAAATCGGCAGAATATGAAATCAACGAATCCTGTTTTTCCCATGCGTCTATTTCTTCCCGGCTGCGGTACGACGAAGCATCAGAAGGTGAATGTCCTGTAAAACGGTAAGTCAGGGTGTCGAGTAATACCGGTCCTTTTTTATCTTCAATAATTTTTTTCTTACGACGGAATGCATCAATAACAGCCAGTGGATTGTATCCATCAATACGCTCAGCATGCATCATTTCCGGATTTACACCGGCGCCAACGCGGGCAAGCATATCGTAACCCATTGTTTCGCCGCGGGTTTGGCCACCCATTCCATACTGATTATTCATGAAATTGAAGATAATCGGCAAACCTCCTTTAAATGGATCTTCCCATAAGGTACGGAACTGATCCATAGTTGCAAAACTGATGCCTTCCCATACCGGGCCGCAAGCCATTGAGGCATCACCAATATTGGCGACTACGATTCCGGGTTTGGAGTTTACTTTTTTGAATAAAGCAGCACCAACTGAAATATCACCTGATCCGCCAACAATGGCATTGTTCGGATATACACCGAAAGGAGTAAAAAAGGCATGCATGGAACCACCCAAACCTTTATTGAAACCGGTTTTCCTGGCAAATATCTCAGCCAGTGTTCCATACAAAAGAAAATCAGTTGCCAGCTCCTTTGCATCACCTTTAAATCCTTTTTCAACTACCTGCAGGGTTTCGCCGTTAAAATGTACTTTCATTATGTCCATCAACGCTTTTTCGTCGAGCTGATGAATCGCGGATAATCCTTTTGCCAGGATTTCGCCATGCGAACGGTGTGATCCAAAAATGTAGTCATCAACGCTCAGCGTATAAGCCATACCTACGGCAGAGGCTTCCTGGCCCATCGAAAGGTGAGCCGGGCCCGGATGGTTATATGGAATCCCCTGATATTCGCCTGCGGTTTTAATCAGGTTCAGCATGGTTTCGAACTCACGGATCATCACCATATCACGGTATATTCTGAGAAAATCATCCTTTGAATATACTTTCTTTTCCTGTTCAATGGTTTTGCTGTATTGGTTTACCGGTATTTTACCAAAGCTGATTTCGCCTTTTTTTCTGGCTTCTGTCGGATCAATAAATAATGATTTTGGCATGTTTTTGACTTTTTAATGAATGTTTTTATTGCGATAGAAACCTGATACTATCTAAGTTTCCATACTTACTATTTCTTTTTACTTTCTATACAAGATCGCTGCTTAGATTTTCAATCTGATTTCTGATTTCTTTAAGAAATGCGGATGCCGGAGCCCCGTCGAGAGCACGGTGATCGTAAGTCAGCGACAAACCGATGACAGGTATGAAGGCGATAATCCCATTTCCTACATCAGCAGGACGATAAGTGATGGTATTTACTCCAAGAATACCTGACTGAGGCAGGTTAATAACGGGTGTAAATAATTCAACACCGTAGGCCCCTAAGTTCGAGATTGTAAAACTGGCGTTTTCACTTCGCAGGAGTTCAGGATCAACATTCCCCTTACGGCAATTTTCAGCCATAGCTTTCATCTGAGTGGCTAAAGCTTTTAATTTCAGGTCATCGGCATTGCGGATAACAGGAACCATCAGGCCGCGGTCGGTATCAACGGCAATTCCAAGGTGAACCTTTTTAAATGTTTTGGTCCTGTCGCCGAGAAAATGTGAGTTGATGGCAGGCATTTTTTCCAGTGCACGTACCGTTGCATAACAAACTAAATCATTCAGAGTAATGTTAGGGATTTCACCTTTTTCGGCCCTTACCTTATATATGGCACGAAGCTCAAGCAATTTACGTGCATCGGCACTGGTATGGTGGGTAAGCTGGGCTGAATTTTGAAGAGAGGAATGCATGCCTTTTGCAATCAGCTTTCGCATATTACTCAGGGGGATTTCCACAAAATCATCATTTGAAATTATCGGTGCAAAAGCAGGAAAGCTGACTGTTTGTTCTGTTTTCACAGCTTTAAACGCGGCTGGTTCAGCTTTTGGAACGATCAGCACGGCAGGTTCGGCTTTCGGAGCGTTTAAACCAGCAGATTCAACATCCCTGACAATTATTCTGCCATTTGGGCCGCTACCCTGTAATGCCTGAATGGAAATTCCTTTAGCCTGGGCGATACACCTGGCCCGGGGAGAAATCCTGATTTTTACGTCAGAGGGAGTTTCAACACTCGCGACATCCTGGCTTGTTTCAACAGGATTCACAGTTGCCTGATCAGCAGTAGGATTTTCAACCGAGGAAGCTGTGGAAGAGGAGGAGCGAAATGCGTCAACAGATTCACCTTCTTTTCCAATAACAGCAACATTAGCCAGTACCGGCACCTCATCGCCCTCCTGGTAAAAGATCTCAAGTAAAATACCTGACACTTTTGCTATTTCATCAAACGAAGCTTTGTCTGTTTCATAACAAAACAAAACATCACCTTCATTCACGGTTTCTCCTTTTCCCTTTTCCCACCTTGTAATAATGCAGGATTCGACCGATTGCCCGAGTCGGGGCATAAATACAGCTTCTGCCATATTGTTTAGTTATTAAGTTGAATTATGAAAATATTTCTAACTTGTTAACATAAGATAAAACATGTTCAAGAAAGTAACTTCTATAATAACGTTTTATCAGTACATTAAAAATTTCTGTAAAATTAAACATTAAACTTGTATATACAAGTAATTATGATTAATTTTGTAAAATAATTTTAAAAATACTTATTTAGCCCTTAAACTATGACTCTGCCAGCTCCGAAATTGCCTCATTACAGGAGACTTTATGAAATGCTCCGCAAGCAAATAATTGATGGGGTTTATAGCGAAGATGATTTACTTCCTTCGGAAAATGAACTATGTGCCATTCACGGGCTAACCCGCCCTACAGTGAGGCATGCCCTCGATGCACTGGTAAATGAAGGCTTTATCGGAAAGCACCAGGGGAAAGGAAGTATTGTACAAAAACTGCCCAAGGGAATTGGGATTCTTTCAATCGCCGGTACAACTTCAGCTCTTGGAGGAAAAAATCTGCGGTCAGAGATACTGGTTAAACCCGTTGTGAAGCCCTGGGACGATCCTTTTATGTTCAAACTGTCAGAAACCGAAATCAATTCAGGTTGCATTTATATGGAAAGGATCCGGTATTATAATGATAAGCCGATATTTTATGATATCAATTATATTCCCAATATTAATATCCCCCGTTTTACATCCCGTTCATTTGAAAATCGTTCACTTTTCGATATTCTCAGAACAACCTACCAGATTGAAATAAAAGGAGGAGAGCAGAAGATAAGAGCTATTGAGGCCGACTCGATAATCGCACAGCATTTATCTGTTAAACAGGGTCATCCTGTGTTGCACCTCGAACGGAAATTCGATACCAACAGGCCCGGCTTTTTCATTTACTCATCAATTTATTGCAATACGGAAAAACAGGCCGTTTATGGAATATTTTGATCCTGATAACCCTTACTTCAACAGCCATTAACCCTTCTGATTGAAAGACAAATTATTAAACCAATCCAAATAAACTCCAAATCAATTTACATCCATGACAAACAACACAATTACAATAGCAGCTGACAATATCCGGATTCTCTCGGCATCAATGGTTGAAAAAGCAAAATCAGGGCATCCGGGCGGAGCTATGGGTGGCGCAGACTTCATTAACATCCTGTACACTGAATTTCTAAGGTACGATCCAACGGATATGAACTGGCATATGCGTGATCGTTTTTTTCTGGATCCCGGCCATATGTCGCCAATGCTGTATTCGGTTCTGGCTCTGTCGGGTACGTATAGCCTGGACGATCTGAAGAATTTCAGACAGTGGGGAAGTTGCACTCCCGGGCATCCTGAAGTTGATCCTCTGCGTGGAGTAGAAAATACATCCGGTCCACTTGGTCAGGGACACACTATGGCTGTTGGCGCAGCAATTGCAGAACGGTTTCTTTGTGCTCGCTTTGGCGATTGGATGGCTCATAAAACATTTGCTTATATTTCGGATGGTGGTGTCCAGGAAGAAATTTCGCAGTCGGCGGGACGTATTGCCGGTTACCTTGGACTGAACAACCTGGTAATGTTTTTTGATTCAAACGATATCCAGCTTTCGACCGACACTGATGCAGTAACCTGTGAAAATACAGCTATGAAATACGAATCCTGGGGCTGGAACGTGATGACCATTGATGGAAATGATGCAACCCAGATCCGTGCTTCGCTCACAAAAGCAGTAGCTGAGAAAGGAAAACCCACACTCATTATCGGCAAAACCATTATGGGCAAAGGTGCTTTAACAGCCGATGGAAGCAGTTTTGAACGTAAATGTGCCACACATGGAATGCCGTTGGGCGAATCAGGTGCCTCTTTCGAAAAATCCATCGAAAACCTGGGTGGAAATCCATCCGATCCGTTCGTCATATTTCCTGAAGTAGCAGACTTGTATGAAACAGCCAAAGCACTAAAGATAAAAGCTGCTGCTACATGTAAAGCTATTCAACAGGAATGGGGAAAATCCAATCCCGAGCTTGCCGCTAAACTTCAGTTGTTTCTTTCCGGTAAACTTCCGGTACTGGATTTTGAATCTGTGATTCAGAAAGAAGGTATTGCAACGCGTGCTGCTTCTGCCGCAATACTCTCCTATTTGGCGCAGAATGTTGAGAATATGATTGTTTCTTCTGCCGACTTATCGAACAGTGATAAAACGGATGGTTTCCTGAAATATACAAAACCTTTCACCAAAGGCGATTTCAGCGGGGCATTCCTTCAGGCAGGTGTGAGTGAGTTAACCATGGCAGCTATCTGTAATGGAATTGCGCTTCACGGAGGAATTTTTGCTGCTTGCGCCACGTTCTTTGTTTTTAGTGATTATATGAAGCCCGCAGTTCGCCTTTCGGCTTTGATGGGACTACCTGTTAAATATATCTGGACACATGATGCCTTCCGCGTAGGCGAAGATGGCCCTACTCATCAGCCGGTAGAACAAGAAGCGCAGATCCGTTTGCTTGAACAGTTAAAAAACCATCATGGTCAGATGAGCCTGTTAGCTCTTCGTCCGGCTGATGCCTGTGAAACATCTGTTGCATGGAAAATGGCAATGGAAAATACTCAAACGCCTACTGCCCTTATTTTATCAAGGCAAAACATTAAGGATTTGCCATCAAAATCGGGTCTTTCGCAATACCAAAGTGCATTGCAAGCTATAAAAGGTGCTTACATTGTGCAGGATTGTAGTGCAAAACCGGATGTGATCCTGGTTGCAAGCGGCTCTGAAGTTTCCACATTGCTGGATGGTTCGGCGTTGCTAAAAGATAAAAAAAACCTTAATGTACGCGTAGTTTCTGTAATCTCGGAAGGATTGTTTCGTCAGCAGGATAAAAAATACCAGGTGGATGTGATTCCGGATGATATGCCAGTTTTTGGATTAACCGCTGGTTTGCCTGTTACCCTTGCCGGACTGGTAGGTAAAAAAGGAAAAATATGGGGGCTCGATCATTTTGGATATTCAGCACCGGCAAAGGTGCTGGACGAAAAATTCGGATTTACAGCAGCTAATATTTATAATCAGGTAATTGAGTTGTTGAACGAAATCAAATAAAATGAAATTTTAGAAATATACAGATAGTACAGATCAGAAAATCCACTTTAAGCTGTTGTCTTATAAGTGGATTTTAATGGACAATCTCCATCTAAACTCGACGTAAGCCAATTGCCAAACGGATTGTATATAGTTACAATACAGAGTATAAATGGTACTTATTCAACTAAGGTTATCATACAGCATGATAATAATGCCTGATAAAAGGATATTTGGTTATGGTGAGATGCAAGGATTTATTTTACTTGTTAAATTTTGAAAAAATAAAAACTAATTATTATTGTGGCGTGAAAAGCAACAAACCGTAAAAGACAATCTGGTCGCCGAACAAATCAGAATGACTATCTATTTGAGCGATACTTTTCCTGGTAGTGTTCGTGATAAGAATAAATGTGATAAATGAAATGTTGGAATTCAACAAATATGTCGTTATTTTACAATTTAGGATTTGTTTGGCTCAATAGCGGTAATTCAACATTAATAATTCCGTACAAATTAAAAGGAGAAATAAGAACTTACGCTGGATCAGAAAGAGTTTAATA
>Ga0136636_10002508_pt1 | contig 10933 bp, 9 predicted proteins | sample AntDrymUQ8522106_2_FD_104653 | JGI IMG/M metagenome (GOLD analysis project Ga0136636, IMG submission 104653) | Polar desert sand microbial communities from Dry Valleys, Antarctica - metaG UQ852 (21.06) | ecosystem: Environmental > Terrestrial > Soil > Desert | place: Antarctica: Dry Valley... | reverse complement strand
TGGTTGCCGCTGGCCGATGGCGGCTGGGTGCAGTTGCAGTACGCCGGCCGCCATGCCAGCCTGCGCCGCGCCGATGCGCCTGCTGGCGGCGCGGCGGTGGTCGCCATCGGCCTGGCCGGCCGCCTGCCGGACCAGGCCATCGCCGCTGGACCGGCCGCTTGCGCCGCGCCCGCTGCAGGCGTTTGACCGGGGAAACCGAGCCGGCGCCGCCTGCGCTTCAGCCCAGGCCGGCTGCCGACTGCGCTTCAGCCCAGGCCGGCTGCCTGCTGCGCCCGCAGCCGGGCGTTGACGTAGGCACCTTGCGGCACATGCAGCAGGTCGGCCACCCGCCACAGCACATGGCGCTCATGGTCGGCCAGGTGGCCGTCGGCATAGGCAACCCGCCACATCAGCTCGACCATGTGCAGCTTCTGCGCCATGTCGAAGTGCGCGTTGACGTGCGTGGTGAAGCCGAACAGGTCGATGGCCTGCTGCGCGGTGGCGGTGGCCAGCTCGGCCAGGCGCTCGGCTTCATCGTCGCTGAGCTGGAAGACCTGGCGCAGCGCCGCCAGTACCGCGCTGCGCTCGGCCTCATGGAAGCTGGCATCGGCGCGCATCACTTCCACCAGCAGCACGGCGGTGGCAAGTTGCAGGGTGTGTTCGGCCGCCTGGGCCGGCGCGCCGCTGGCCGGCGCCAGCAGGCTGTCGAACAGGTCTTTCAGGGTCTTCAGCATGCGCTGATCATGGCATGGCAGCGCCTGGGGCTTCACTCAAGTTGACGGCTTGCCCACCCGCAGCAAGGCCAGCGCGGCACCGCCCAGCACCAGCACGAAGCCCACCCAGTCGGTGGCCGACGGCCGGTCGCCGACCAGGGCCATCGCGCCCAGCACGCCCACCACCGGCACCGCCAGCGTGGTCAGCGACGACACGGTGGCGCTGGCCGATGCCAGCAGCCGGTACCACAGCACATACGCCACCGCAGTGGCGATCAGCACATGCCAGGCCAGCGCCACCTGCACCCGCCAGGGCCACACCGTGGGCAGTTGCTCGCCGGCCGCCGCAGCCAACAGCCCGGCAATCGCCGCGCCGATGCCCAGCTGCCAGGCGGTGATGACGATGCGGTCGCCCGGCGGCGGCCAGCGCTTGGTGGCCACCGTGCCCAGGGCCCAGGCCAGCGCCGCGCCCAGCGGCAGCAGCAGCCCCCACAGCGACACACCCGGCACCGGCGCCGCACCAGCAGCGGCGGCGGCCAGCGCCTGCACCACTGGCAGCGCCAGCATGGCCACGCCAAGCCCACCCAGGCCCAGCGCCAGCAGGCTGCGGCGGTCGGGCCGGTCGCCCAGCAGCCACCAGGCCAGCGCGGCCGACATCAGCGGCATGGTGAAGGTGAGCACCGCCGCGCGCGAGGTGCTGGTGGTCAGCTGCGCGAAGGCGGTGCAGATGTTGAAGACCGCCACCGTCAGCAGCCCACCTACCAGGATGGCGGGCCAGGCCGCGCGCTGCGGCCACAGCGGGGTGCGGCGCAGCAGCGCCAGCCCCGCCAGCAGCAGCACGCCCAGCCCCAGGCCCAGCGCACGGGCCGAGCACGGCGGGATGATGGTCAGCATGGTCTTGACCGCCGGCCAGTTCAGCCCCCAGGCGATGGCCAGCACCGCCGGGATCAGCCCGGGGCGCAGCATGGGAGAAGCGAGGCGGTGGCGGGCGGCTGCTGCATGGCACCATGCTGGCATGCGCACGCTGCGCCCTGCGTGCTGCAGGCGACAGCCGCCCAATGCCCCAACCCACCGAGCCACCCGCCCATGACCATGGACACCAGCACCACCACCTCTTCCACAAGCACTGCCGCATCCGCGCCAGCGCTGCGCCGCTTCGACGACCTGCCCGGCCCGCGCGGCCTGCCGGTGGTGGGCAACCTGCTGCAGATCCAGCCAGGGCGCCTGCATCTGCAGATGGAGCAGTGGTGCCGCGAGCATGGCCCGGTGTACAAGCTGAAGCTGGGTGGGCGCCGCGCGGTGGTGTTCGGCGACCACGCGCTGGTGCAGGCCACGCTGCGCGACCGGCCCGACGGCTTTCGCCGCACCAGCCGGCTGCGCGAGATCGTCGAGGAAATGGGCCTGCCGGTGGGCGTGTTCAATGCCAGCGGCGACGCCTGGAAGCGCCAGCGCCGCATGGTGATGCACGGTTTCGACCCGGGGCATGTGCGGCGCTACGTGCCGTCGCTGCAGGGCGTGGCGCAGCGCCTGGTGGGCCGCTGGCAGAAGGCGGCCGATGCCGGTGCGGCCATCGACCTGCAGGCCGACCTGATGCGCTACACCGTCGACACCATCGCCGGCCTGGCCTTCGGCGCCACGGTGAACACACTGGAAACCGACGACGTGATCCAGCAGCACCTGGACCAGATCTTCCCGGCCATCACCCGCCGGGTGTTTGCACCGCTGCCGATGTGGCGCTGGTTTCCGTCCCAGGCCGACCGCGACCTGAAGCGCAGCCTGGTGGCGGTGAATGCAGCGGTGAACGGATTCATCGCCCAGGCCCGCGCCCGGCTGGAAGCCGACCCCGGCCGGCGCACGCAGCCGCACAACCTGCTGGAGGCGATGATCGCCGCCGCCGACCAGCCCGACAGCGGCATCGACGACAGCCAGGTGGCCGGCAATGTGCTGACCATGCTGCTGGCCGGTGAGGACACCACCGCCAACACCATCGCCTGGATGGTCCACCTGCTGTGGGCCCACCCGCTGACGCTGGCCCTGGCCACCGAGGAGGTGCGGCGCGTCTGCGGCCGTGAAGGCCGGCCCACGCTGGAGATGGTCGAGCAGCTGGACTACGTGGAAGCCTGCTGCCACGAGACCATGCGGCTGAAGCCGGTGGCGCCGCTGATGCCGCAGCAGGCGCTGCGCGACAGCACGGTGGGCGGGGTGCAGATCGACGCGGGCATGATCGTCTTCGGCCTGATGCGGGTGGACTCGGTCAGCGAGGCCCATGTGCCGCGGGCGGCACAGTTCGACCCCGACCGCTGGCTGGCCGACGGCAAACCCGGGCAGGCGGCCAGCGCGGCCAAGCGCATCTCGATGCCCTTCGGCGCCGGACCGCGCATCTGCCCTGGCCGCTACCTGGCGCTGCTGGAGATGAAGATGGCGATGGCGGTGCTGCTGCAGCACTTCGACATCGCCAGCGTAGCCACCGCCGACGGCCAGCCGCCGGTGGAGCAGTTGAACTTCACGATGACGCCGGTGGGCCTGCGCATGCGGCTGCGCCGGCGTGACCCGGCAACCGCCTGAAACAGTGCCCCCAGACCTGCGGCTGAACGAACGACCGGTGGCCCGCTGACGGCATGCAATTTGGCTCAGCTGCCTTGTACATTTCGACGTACATACTTCGTTCTGATTCGACAGGCCATCGCCATGATCACCACCACGCTCACTGAACTGCGGGCCCAGGCCAAGTACTACCTGGATCTGGTGGAGGCAGGCGAAACGGTGCGCGTGTTCCGGAACGGCAAGGCCGTTGCCGATCTCGCGCCCGTGCCGCCGGAGGTGCCGTCCTGGAAGCAGCGGCAGCCACAGCCACTGCGCGTCAGCGGCGCCGACATTGCGCGCCTGATCATCGAAGACAGGGGCAGTTGATGCGGGTGTTCTTCGACGCGTCGGCATTCGCCAAACGCTATGTCGAGGAGGCGGGGTCGGCCGAGGTGCTGCACTGGTGCGAGACGGCCAGCACCTTGGTGCTGTCGGTGGTGGCCGTGCCCGAATTGGTGTCGGCGTTCTGCCGCCTGCGCCGCGAAGGCCGGCTGAGCGACGCGCAGTACCAGCGCCTGAAAGCCGAATTGCTGGCCGACATCGCCGATGCCTTGCTCTGCGACACCGACCCGGCTGTGGTCCGGCATGCGGTGCGGGCGCTGGAAGCACACACGCTGCGTGGTATTGACGCCATCCACATTGGCGCTGCCCTGCAGTCTGGCGTGCAGGTGTTTGTCACGGCCGACAGCCGCCAGGCCCACGCGGCACGGGGCATGGGGCTGCAGGTCCAACGGGTTTGAAACTGCCGCAAGCGGGCTCTGCAGGCGGGCTCTGCAGGCGGGCCGCAGCGCCAGGCTGAGGGCCTGACAGGCGGCGCAACAGGCGGCGTAACAGGCGGCGCAACAGGCGGCTCAAGGCCGCGTGCGGATGCCGGCGCCCAGGTGCTGCCACGGCAGGTCACCCGGGTCGGCAGCCATCGGGCCGGCGGCCTTGGCCACCAGCACCGTGCTGGCGATGGGCGTGAAGTCGGCGCGGAAGTGGTTGCTGCTCTTGACCACGATGATGCGCATCGCCTCGGCGGTGATGCCCACCATGCGCAGCAACTCGCGGTCGAGCAACTGCTTCTTGCCGCTGACCACGGCCACCAGCACGCCGTCGATCTCCAGGCAGGCGCTGGGGCCGAGCTGGACCGAGACGCCGCGCATCATCGGGCCCTTCAGTGTCACCCGGCCGTCGCTGACCGCGCGCACCTTGAATCGGCCGCGCACCGGCGGGTCGCTGTGGGCGCCGGTGAAGGTGGGCACCGCCGTGCCCAGGGCCAGATCGAGCTCGGCGCCGACGCCGGCTTCCAGCGCGGCGCGGCCGGCGGCGGCATCGAACATCAGCCCCAATGCCACCTGGCCCGGAAAGCGCCGGCCGGCGCCCTGGGCCAGCAGTGCATGCAGCAGGCCGGTGGTGTTGCTGTCGCCGCCGGCGCCGGGGTTGTCCTGGGTGTCGGCGATGACCACCGGCTTGCTGGCGTTGGCGGCCAGCGCCAGCGCCTGGGCAACGGCCTCGCGCGCGGGCAGGATTTGCTGCTGCCATTGGCCGGGATCGCACACCAGCGCGAACAGGCGGTCCACCGCCGCCTCGGCCTGCTCGCCATGGGCCCAGACCATCGGCGCGCATTCGTCGAAGTCACTTGCCGGGAAGCCCATGCAGAAGCTCAGCACCGTGCCGTGGCGCTTGTCCAGCTCTGCCAGCGCCTCGTACAGCCCCTGGGCCGGTTGCAGCCAGGTGGACTGGGCGTTCAGCGGGATCAGGAAGGGCAGGCGCCGCGCATGCTGCGGCTCGCGCTGGCCGGCCTCCAGGCGCCGGGCCAGCAGCTGCGCCGCCAGCTCGCCGGTGGCGGCCATGTCCACATGTGGGTAGGTGCGGTAGGCCACCAGCGCGTCGGCCTCGCGCAGCATGCGGTGGGTGACGTTGGCATGCAGGTCCAGGCTGGCGACGATCGGCAGCTTGGGGCCGACGATGGCGCGCAGCCGGCCTAGCAGCTCGCCTTCGCTGTCGGCCGCATGCTCGGCCACCGCAGCGCCATGCAGGTCGAGGTAGATGCCGTCCAGCCCGCCCGCAGCAGCAGCCCGCACGTCGGCGCAGATGGTCTCGGCGATGCGCTCGAAGGCGTCACGCGTGACGAAGCTCGACGGGATGGCGCCGGCCCAGCAAGAGGGCAGCAGGGTCCAGCCTGCGGCCTTGGCGGCGTCGATGAAGCCGCCGATGGGGATGTTCACCCCGGTCATCGCCTGCTGCATCGCGCGGCCCTGGCTGAAGGCCGGGAAGGAGTCACCCCGGGTGAAGGCGGACCAGTCGGCCAGGCTGGGGGCGAAGGTGTTGGTCTCGTGCTGGTAGCCAGCGATCAGGATGCGGGGCATGGCGGAACAGGGCAGTGGCGGGTCGCGGCGAGTATCGCCTGCGGCCCGTGGCCCGTGGCCTGCGGCTGCGGCTCGGGCCTGGCCGCAGCGGATCAGCCCGCAGCCGGGTCGGCCACCACCCGGTCGCGGCCCTGCGCCTTGGCGGCGTACAGCGCGCGATCGGCGGCCACCATCAGGCGGTCGATGTCGGCGTCGCCACGGTCGGGGCCGGGGCCAGCCCAGGCCGCCACGCCGATGCTCACGGTGTAGGGCATCGGCACGCCGCCCACCTGGACCGGCCGGACCTGGATCTGCTGGCGCAGGCGCTCGGCCAGCACCAGCGCGCCGTCCAGCGTGGTCTGTGGCAGCAGCGCGGCGAACTCTTCGCCGCCGACCCGGCCGAACACGTCGCCCTGGCGCATCACCTGCGCGGCGGTGGCGGCAAAGCTGCGCAGCACCGCGTCGCCGCCGGCATGGCCCAGCCGGTCGTTGACCGACTTGAAGTGGTCCAGGTCGATCATCAGCAGGGCCACCGGCGCGCCGTGGCGCAGCGCGCGCGAGAGCTCGTCGGCCGCCAGGTCGGTGAAGCGGCGGCGGTTGAGCACGCCGGTCAGCGCGTCGGTGTGGGCCAGGCCCTCCAGCCGGGCCTCGGTCTCCTTGCGGTGGGTGATGTTCATGCGCAGGCCGGCCACCCGCAGCGGCTGGCCGTCGGCCGCACGCTCGACCACCCGACCGCGGGCCTGCATCCAGACCCAGTGGCCCTGCTTGTGGCGGATGCGGAACTCGGTCTCGAAAGTGGCGGTGCTGCCGAGCAGGTGCGCCTCCCAGGCCAGCACGCGGGCGGCAGCATCGTCGGGGTGCACCAGGCTGTCCCAGGCGTGCAGCGTGTCGGGCACCTCGTCACGGGAGTAGCCCAGCATGGCATGCGAGTGGCCGTTGACCGAGCTCATGCGGTCGCTGCGCAGGTCGGCGTCCCAGAACACCAGGTCGGCATCCATCATCGCCAGGTCCATCAGCGCGGTCAGCTCCTGCTGGCGCTGCTGGTGGCGCAGTTCCTCGGTCACGTCCGACAACACCGACAGGTGCACACCCGGCAGCACGTCGGCCACCGCGATGTACTGGGCCTCGACAACGCTGCCGTCGGCGCGCCGCAAGCGCACCCGGCCGCGGGCCACGCCGGCCTGGCGGAACCGGGCCCAGGCGGTGGGCATGTCGGTGCGGTCGGGCACCACCACCTCGGCCACCTGGCGGCCCACCAGCTCGCCGTGGGTGTAACCCAGCAGGCTGCAGGCGGCCGGGTTGGCGTCGACGTAGCGGCCGTCATCGGACACGAGCAGGATGGCATTGAGCGCATGCTGGAAGATCGCCGTCAGCCGGGCCTGCGCCTGCGCCAGCGCCTGCTCGGCCCGCTGGCGTTCAGTGATGTCGCGCCAGCGCACCACCAGCGACGGCAGGCCGCCGAGCACATCCAGCGGCGAGACATGGCGCTCGAACACCCGGCCGTCCAGCAAGGTGGGGGTGTCGAAGATGCCGCTGCTGCCGGTGCGCAAGAGGCTGTCGGTGGTGTCGAGGTAGGTCTGGCCCTGCTGCAGCTGGCCGGCGACGTGCTGGCGCCATTCGGCAGCGTCGCGCCGGGCCAGCATGTCGGGCGGGAAGTTCCATATCAGCAGGTAGCGCTGGTTGAAGGCCAGGACGCGGCCGTCGCGGCCCAGCACCACGATGCCGTCGGGGGCCGACTCGAAGGTGGAACTCACCACCATGTCGTCGGCCAGGCCGTCCACACGGCGTGCTGGCGTGGCTCCGGGCTCAGCCACGCGCGACCCCGCCTTGCCGCGTGCAGCCGCTGACCAGGCAGCCGATGATCCACTCGCCATGCCCGCGGCGGGCAGCATGGTGCGGGCAGAGCAGGGCATCCATCGCCGCGCCGCCCTGCAGGCCCTCAGGCGGTTCCGAAGGCGAAATCCCGGCCCGGGGCGGCGGCGAACAGCGCCTGCGTATAGGCATGCTGCGGGTTGCCGAAGACCTGGTGCGCCGGGCCGTACTCCACCACCTCGCCCTTGCTCATCACCGCCAGGTGGTCGCACACCTGGCTGGCCACGCGCAGGTCGTGGGTGATGAACAGCATCGCCAGGTTCAGCCGGGCGCGGATCTCCTCGAACAGCTGCAGCACCTGGGCCTGCACCGACACGTCGAGCGCGCTCACCGCCTCGTCGGCCACCAGCAGTTCGGGCTCCATCATCAGCGCGCGGGCGATGCAGATGCGCTGGCGCTGGCCGCCGCTGAACTGGTGCGGGTAGCGGTCCATCGCGCTGCCGTCCATGCGCACCAGGGACAGCAGGTCGCGGGCGCGCTGCAATGCCTCGGCACGGCCCAGGCCGTAGTTCATCGGGCCTTCGATCATCGCCTCGGCCACGTTGCGGCGCGGGTTGAGCGAACGGTACGGATCCTGGAAGACGATCTGCACACGCCGGCGCAGCGGCCGCAGGCGGGCGGCCGACATCATCGCGATGTCTTCGGCGGCCTCGCCGGGGCGGTCGCCGCCCAGCAGCACGCTGCCGCCACTGGGGTCGATCAGGCGCACGATGCAGCGTGCCACGGTGCTCTTGCCCGAACCGGATTCACCGACGATGCCCAGCGTCTGGCCGCGCCGGATCTCGAAGTGCACCGCCTTGGCCGCATGCACGCTGCGCGCGGCGCCGAACCAGCCTCGGGACTGGTAGATCTTCTCCAGGCCCTGCACCTTCAGCACCACCGGCGCGGTGGGGTCGTTGGCGCGCTCTTTCAGGTGCAGCGTGGGCACGGCGGCCATCAGCATGCGGGTGTAGGCGTGCTGCGGACGCTGCAGCACATCGGCCTTGGCGCCGATCTCGACCAGGTCGCCCAGGCGCAGCACCGCCACCCGGTGCGCCACTTCGGCCACCACGCCGAAATCATGGGTGATGAACAGCACGCCGGCACCGTGGCGGTGTTGCAGGTCGAGCACCAGCTTCAGGATCTGCGCCTGGGTGGTGACATCGAGCGCGGTGGTCGGCTCGTCGGCGATCAGCAGCACCGGGTCGAGCACCAGGGCCATGGCGATCATGATGCGCTGGCGCTGGCCGCCCGAGAGCTGGTGCGGGTAGCTGGCCACCATGCGCTCGGGGTCGGGCAGCAGCACCTCGCGCACGATGGCCAGCACCTTCTCGCGCCGCTCGGCGAGCGACAGACTGGTGTGCTGGCTGAGCACCTCGTCGATCTGGTCGCCGCAGGTCATCACCGGGTTCAGGGCCGTCATCGGCTCCTGGAAGATCATGCTCATGCGGGTGGCGCGCAGTTCACGCAGGCGGCTCAGCGGCGCATGGGTGATGTCTTCGCCCTCGAGCAGGATCTGCCCGCCCTGCACCGGCAGGTTCTTGGGCAGCAGGCCCATCACGCCCTGCGCGATCACGCTCTTGCCCGAGCCTGATTCGCCGACCAGGCAGACGATCTCGCCGCGGCCGACGCTGAAGGACACGTTGCGCACTGCAGTGGCACGGTCGCTGCCTGCCGGCAAGGCGATGGTGAGGTTGCGCACCTCGAGGATGGGCTGGCCGCCCGCGATCGTGTCGGCCATCCGTCAGCCCCGCTTCGCCATCTTGGGGTCGAGCGTGTCGCGCAGCCCGTCGCCCAGCATGTTGACTGCCAGCACCGTCACCGCCAGGAAGATGCCCGGGAAGAAGATGTTGTGCGGGTACTGGTTGAACTGGCCCCGGCCCTCGGCCATCACATTGCCCCAGGTGGGGATGTCGGGCGGCAGACCCACGCCGAGGAAGGACAGCGCCGCTTCGGTCAGGATGCCGGCCGCGCAGATGAAGGTGCCCTGCACCACCAGCGGCGCCACGGTGTTGGGCAGGATGTGGCGCAGCATGATCTTCCAGGTGGGCGTGCCCAGCGAGATGGCCGCCTCCACATACGGCTCTTCGCGGATGGTGAGCACCAGCGAACGCACCAGCCGCACCACCCGAGGGATCTCGGGGATGGCGATGGCGATCACCACGGTGGTGAGGCTGCCGCGCCACATCGCCACCAGGGCCAGGGCGATCAGGATCGCGGGGATGGCCATCACGCCGTCCATCACCCGCATCAGCGGGCCATCGAGCCAGCGCAGAAAGCCCGCCAGCAGACCCAGCGTGATGCCGAAGGCCAGCGCCACCAGGGCGGTGAACAGGCCGACGATCAGCGAGACCTGGGTGCCGTAGATCACCCGGCTGTAGATGTCGCGGCCGAAGCTGTCGCTGCCCATCAGGAAGCGGTGCTCCAGCTGGTCGCCATCCAGCGTGGTGATCTCGCCGGTCTCGCCGGGCACGAGGTCGCGGCTGGCCGGGTCGAACAGCGACGGGTCGACCGTGCCCAACCACGGCGCGGCGAGCGACAACAGCACCAGCAGCAGCATCACCGTGCCGCCGATGCGCACCGAGGTGTTGCGCCGCACACGGGCCCAGGCGCTGGGCTGGACATGGACCGTGGCGCTCTCGACCGACAGCGCCTCGAAGTCAGAAATGGCGCTCATGGTCAGTAACGGATCCGGGGATCGAAGAAGACATAGGACAGATCGACCAGCAGATTGACCAGCACGTAGACGAAGGAGAACAGCAGGATCACGCCCTGGATGGTGGGAAAGTCGCGCGCCAGCACCGCGTCCACCGTCAGCCGGCCCAGGCCCGGGATGGCATAGACCGATTCGGTGACCACCACGCCGCCGATCAGCAGGGCGATGCCGATGCCGATGACGGTGGCGATCGGCACCGCCGCATTGGCCAGCGCGTGGCGCATCAGCACCGTCACCTCGGGCAGGCCCTTGGCGCGGGCCGTGCGGATGTAGTCCTCGCCCAGTGTCTCGAGCACCGACGCGCGGGTGACCCGGGCGATCAGCGCGATGTAGATCATGCTGAGCGTGATGGCCGGCAGCGCGAGGTGGTAGGCCCAGGGGCCGATGCCGTCGGCGATGCGCTTGTAACCCTGCACCGGCAGCCAGCCCAGCTTGAGCGACACCAGCCAGATCAGGATGTAGGCGCTGACGAACACCGGCACCGAGAAGCCCAGCACCGAGAAGCCCATCAGCGCCTTGTCGAGCCAGCCGCCGAAACGCCAGGCCGCCAGCACGCCCAGCGGCACGGCGATCAGCACCGCCATGGTGATGGTGACCACGGCCAGCGAGACGGTGGGCTCCAGGCGCTGGCCGATCAGCGTGGTGACTTCGGTCTTGTAGTAATAGCTCTGACCCAAGTCGCCACGCAATAGATGGCCGGCCCAGATGAAGAACTGCTCGGGGATGGACTTGTCCAGCCCCAGGTTGGTGCGGATCTGCGC
>Ga0136636_10002507_pt1 | contig 10938 bp, 11 predicted proteins | sample AntDrymUQ8522106_2_FD_104653 | JGI IMG/M metagenome (GOLD analysis project Ga0136636, IMG submission 104653) | Polar desert sand microbial communities from Dry Valleys, Antarctica - metaG UQ852 (21.06) | ecosystem: Environmental > Terrestrial > Soil > Desert | place: Antarctica: Dry Valley... | reverse complement strand
TTGTATATAATCGTTGTTCTTATGCAAACATAAGTACGAAGTAAAATTACTACACAGTTTACCGCTGTTAAGGTTGCAAAAATAGTGTTATAGCATGCTAAGGAATTTGTCAATAAGTATTTTATTGTAATTGGATGCGGGACAAGAAGGTTTAGTGGCAAGACTAACTACCATTTCTCAAGAAATTAGCACATTAAAGCATGTAAAAAATGGGACTGTAATTATCACGAATGCAGGATTTATTAGAGTTAATGATATTTATTTTGGTGCTAGTGTATTTACAAAACCAAAGATAGGCAGAAGATGAGAAGATTTTTTTAATCATTGCAATGTCACAAACCTGCGAGTATATTTTTGCAAATGCAACAACATGTATTTCCTGGCTAAATAAATATGACTTGCTTAATGGAAAGACAAATAATATTGGTATGAAATTGATAACTAAAGTTTACAAGCAAAACTTTATTTTTAGAAAATCATTCATTCGAGCAGCAGGACAACTATAAACTTAGGGTAAAACAAATCTTCTGTTTATTGGATAAGGATCTGATTAAAGAAAAAATATTAGCAGATAATAATTGTAAATCTATTGCCAGATTTTTTGAATACATTTAATAAAAGCTGAGTAATGCTTAATAACAAATAATTGAAATTATTGGATTAAGTATTACAAATCCATAGCGCATTATTTTGCTCTTATTACCTCAAATATACCCTTATGGAATTCTGCGTGCGTACAATTGCCTCTAAAAAGCGAGTCGTTTTTTAAGCTCGCTGTCAATAATGGTAAAAACGCCATCGGGTTGGTATTTCCGCCATTCTTCCATTTCACGTAGTTCAATAAAGTATTGCAGTTTTATTTTTCTGAAATCATGTTGGGTGCTTTCGGGCATGTTGAGACATACAATCCAGCCGTTTTCATCACTTACATTTTCATACCATTCTTCATAGTAATCTGTTTCGCTATTATGAAAATTCAGAACATTTTCAGCAATTAATATAAATTTAGTAATACCCATATCCATAAAAGGATCAATAACCTCTTTACGGAGAATCATAATGTCATTTTCAATAGCATCATTCCATTCACCCAAGAGTTCTATAATTACGTACTTTTTGCGATAATCCGCATAAAGGACTTTTAGGTAAAGCGTTTTACTCCCCATATCATCCCAACTGGGATGAATAAAATAATTGTAAATGGTGGTGGTATATTTAAACTGATCGTGGTTGATACCATAAAAAGGACTCTTTGGATCCTCCTCCGACAGATACAAATCCCGCCACCTGTAAAATGGTTCTAATTCCTGCATAAAAACAAATCACTCCAACAGATCAATGAAAAAAATTCTTATTTCATTTATTATTTTGCTAATAAATAATAAAAGCATCATGCAAATTTACAGCATGCTTTTGCCTTTTTCCAAAACCAACTTGTTACTATTGTAGTAAAACTTTAATTGTTTGCACTTCTTTCTTACCTGCTTGCATAACCCTCAACAAATAAAGACCTTTTGCAAAATTGGCTGTTTTTAATAGTACTCTTTGTGCTTCTCCGGTAAGGTTTACCTGCGTCTGCAATTTCGGTGAACCTGCTATATCCAGTAAATCAAGTGCATATTTACCGGTCTGACCCGATTTAAAATGAACGATCATTTCCCCATTTCTTATTGGATTGGGAAAAACATCGGCTATAAATTTAATTTTATCTTCTGAGGAGCCTGTCAGTTTATTATCCTTGGAAAACAATAAATGGGCACTTGCTAAATCACTTGTATTAAACCATCCTGGAGATTCCACCATAGTAGCTTCTAGTGTTTTTACATCTCTTATTATAGCATATTTTGCAAAAACAGCCGCAGAAGAAAGCATCAACCTGCCGTCCTCAAGAACTGCCGCCCCATTTAGCGTAAACTCAACCGGCAACCCGGATACCTTACCAAGGTAAGTAGCCTTCCGCGATTGTGGATCTATTTTAAAAACCTGCTGATACATAGAAAATAGATATAACTGACCATCCGTTCCGGCCACCATGTCGCCGCCCCAGCTTGTGCAGCTTGCTTTTACATCCATTGTTTCGTTTGCCGGATCATTTATTAATTTCCCCAATTGCTCAATTGCTGGTTTTCCCAGCCTTGTGGCTACCCTGAAAAAATGTTCTCCGTCATTGCTGAGCCCATATACATAACCATCGGCACAATACGTCATCCGCGTTATGACAGGCCCCTGATTGTTTGAATTTAAAATAGGTTGATTGTCTTCCTTTCCGTTGGCTGCGTAAACATTTCCAAGTTCCATTAAGGTGTTTGAGTTCAGGGCTAACGAATGCATTTTGCCCCCAAACATGGTGCTGTAATAAATGCGGTTGTGTAAGGGATCGAAGGCTGTGGCTGCCACTCCATTGTGCATAGGTAAAGGAGCAGTGGTGGAGGCATCATGATTTGCAACCTTATCCACTCCCGGAAAAGACTTGTTGCTTAATAAGTTTTGATAAACAGTCTGTTCCTTCTGCAATTTAACTTTTTGCAGAACTCCCCAGGAAACACCCCCCTGGTTAAAATCTGAAATGACATAAACATCCTGGGCTTGTAGCACAGAAAATACACAGAGAAAACCTAAAAGTAAAAGAATGGGCTTCATACATTTCTAGTTTAGGGTGAAAAGTTACAAACCTTTCTTAAAAAAAGAAACAATTTATAAAATTAACGTACAGATTCTACAGCTTTTTTTACACTTCCATGTGCTAAAAGGAGACTTTTTGCTTTTTCGTAGGAGGATTCCTCAAGTTTTTCCATCAGCATTTTCACCCCACGGTCAAGTAATTTTTCATTACTCAATTGCATATTAACCATTTTATTATCTTCAACCCTACCCAATTGAATCATAACACTTGTACTAATCATATTGAGAACAAGCTTTTGTGCGGTACCGCTTTTCATACGGGTACTGCCAGTCACAAATTCGGGTCCTACCACCACTTCTATAGGAAAATCAGCAGCAGCGCTTACCGGAGCACCGGGGTTACAGGTAATACTCCCGGTAATAATGCCCCTTATGCGGCACTCATTCAAGGCTCCTATTACATAAGGAGTAGTGCCACTTGCCGCTATACCAACCACCACATCGGCCGATGATACCCGGTGTTTTTCTAAATCTTTCCATCCATCATCTGTACTGTCTTCGGCAAATTCAACTGCTTTAAACATGGCATCTTCCCCACCGGCAATCAATCCTACCACAAGCCCATGAGGCACCCCATAAGTAGGAGGACATTCGCTCGAATCCACTACACCTAAACGGCCACTAGTGCCTGCACCTATATAAAATAGTCTTCCACCACTCAACATTTTATCGGCTATTGCCTCAACAAGTTTTTCTAATTGTGGCAAAACCCTTTCCACTGCAAGTGGTACCAATTTGTCTTCTGAATTGATATTGACAAGCAAATCATGAATACTCATTTCTTCAAGATGCCTGTATCGGGATGGCTGCTCCGTTACTCTTTCAAAATACTGCATAAATAGAAAAACCTGCTCTTAATTTTAGCTTATTTCAGCAAGTTGCAGCGTAAAAATAATATAATCCTGCAAAAAACCGCAAATTATTTTTTCCGATGATATTGCACAAGACCTTCAATAGGTGCCTGCAAAATGGTTCCCATTTGCATTTCAAACCCATTGCATATTTCGTGAAGTTTATCTTTAAAATACCATGCAATACTTCCTGTAAAATGAATAGGCCAAAGCCATGTTTCAGGGTATTTATACAAATGAGTCATAAAAAAATCGGATAATCCATCTTCCAAAATATTTTCAACCATGTAATGCCCCCGATTTTCGCTCAAAAAAACTGTGAATCCTGCAAGATACCTATTGGGCCAAGGCTGCTTGTACACATGATCCAGTATGGAGGCATAGTCAGTTTGGTACTGCAAATTAAATTTGTGCAGCAGATCTTCATCAAATGTTTTATAAATAAAGTGCTGAATAACTTTTTTGCCAAGATAAGCACCACTCCCTTCATCTCCCAGTATAAAACCCGGCGCCGGATTATTACGGGTAATTTTTTTACCATTATAAACACAACTATTGCTGCCAGTACCTAAAATACATACAATCCCCTTTTTATCACCACAAAGTGCTCTTGCGGCTCCTGTCATATCACTTTCTACCTGTATCCTAACTTTTCCGGGAAATGCCAGTCTGATCCCCCTTTTTACAAGTTCCTTCATTTCTTCTTTAGAACAACCGGTTCCATAAAAAAAAATACCCGTCACTTCTTTGTCTTTAATCTGAGGAAGTAATTCAGTATCAATCACTTCGGCTATTTGATCCGGTGTGAAATAATAAGGACTTAATCCCTGCGTTTGAAAATGCCATACTTTTCGGGTACCTATCAGTGCCCAGGCCGTTTTGGTGGCTCCACTATCTGCAATAAGAACCATAACTGAGTTGTTTTTTACGATTTTTTTTTAAAATTCTCCAATCAATATTAAGAATTTTCCGGTTATACAGGTTTAAAACAGAACAATATATTTATCAATGTACATTGAACAATCCAAACCTCCACATCATTGCAATGCCTGCAGGTTCTCGTACCTTCGCAACCCGGGTAAAGCCCGAAAAATTTTTGATCAAAAATATTTATGAAGAAAATACAAGCATGGCTTCCGTTGTTATTAAGTGTAGTGATGGTTTTAGGAATGTTTACGGGATACCAGCTTTACAAAGAAATGGGTGGTCAACAGCAGATAAATAATGGAGGACCACTTGGTTTCTTGAAAACCTCGGGGGGGAACAGTTTGCAACAGGTACTGGATCTTATTGAATTGAAATATGTTGATACCCTTGAAACCGATAATCTGGAAATTGCAGGAATTGAAGCCTTGATAGCAAACCTCGACCCGCATTCGCAATATATTCCTGCAAAAAAAATGGCTGATGTTACGGCCGATCTTTCCGGAAATTTCAGCGGTATCGGGGTAGAATACCAATTAATTAATGACACGGTTGTAATAGTGGCCGTGATAGATAAAGGCCCTGCAGATATTGCGGGATTGAAGGAAGGAGATGCTTTAATTGCTGTTGACGACAGTACTATAGCCGGAGTAAAAATAAGCCCTGTGCAACTGCGCACCCTTTTACGGGGGCAGGCAAATTCCAAAGTAAATTTAAAAGTTTGGAGAAGTAAAAAGCTATTAACTAAAACCGTTCAAAGAGGAAATATTCCCCAACCTTCGGTTGATGCTTACTATATGATGGATACCGCAACCGGTTATATCAAGCTGAACCGTTTTGCAGAAACCACTTACTTTGAATTTATGGATGCAGCCACCGCACTCCAAAAAGCGGGCATGCAAAAAATGGTACTCGATTTAAGGGGTAACGGGGGTGGTATGCTGGAAGAAGCAACTAATATTGCTGATGAATTGCTGGAAGATGGCAGCACTATTGTATCAATGCGCGGAAAAGGAATTAAAGGGCAAATAATTTACAGCACTAAACCTGGTATTTTTGAGAAAGGTCCGTTGGTTGTATTGATTGATGAGCAAAGTGCAAGTGCAAGCGAAGTATTGGCTGCAGCCCTTCAGGAAAACGACCGGGCAACCATCATTGGACGCCGCAGTTTTGGGAAAGGATTGGTGCAAGAACAATATCCGCTTGCCAATATGGGTGCACTCCGGCTTACGGTTGCCCGCTATTATACTCCGCTTGGACGAAGCATTCAAAAGCCTTATAAACAAAACAGGACGGACTATCAGCATGAAGTAACTGATAGATACAATAATGGGAATAGCTTGCTGCAAACAGATACACTGGGTAAAAAAAGATTTACTACCAGAAAAGGCAAAAACCTTTACGAAGGAGGCGGGGTTACACCAGATTACGCTTTGCCATTAGATTCCATGCGACTTACCGTATCATTGGTGGATATTTACAATAGCAGTAAATTATTGGAAGAGACCTATCGTATGTTCCACCGGGACAAAAACCAGATTGTACAATTTAAAAATCCTTTGGACTTCTTTAAAAATTACCAGTTAAACCTCACTGATATTAAGCATATAGAACAATTAGGGCAAGGGGATAGCCTGCCTGTTGTAAAGCTTTCTCAAGATGATAAAAGACTTCTCGAAATAAGGGTGAAAGCATTAATTGCGAGGTATTACTGGAGAAGCAATGCCTTTTTTCAGCTAATAAATATGAGCGATCCTACTATACAATTTGCAAAACGCCTAATTGATCAACCTACAAAAAAGACAGGATCATGAAGACGCTAAAATCGGTGCTATTAAAAATACTTGGTCATGATGCCTATTTACAACTGACAAGCAAGGCGTTTTTTATAGCGTTTAATAACGGCTGGCTAAAAAATAATTCTGCTTATTATACACATTACCTGGTACAGAATATTATTGTACCGGGAAATCAAATCGTTGATATTGGTGCCAATCTAGGTTATTATTCCTGTCTTTTTGCCGAAAAAACGGGAATTAGTGGACATGTATATGCGGTAGAGCCCATTGAGTTGTACCGAAAGATTTTGAAAAAAAATACGGCACTATATCCGCAAGTTACCCTTTTTCCTTATGCGCTTGGTAGCAAGGCAGGAACCCTGAAAATGGGAAATCCATCTCCTGATAAACACCGGCATGGGTTGATGCGTGTACTTGCCCCTGATGAAGAAAAGGACGCACAATATCAAGTGGAAGTAAAACACCCTATGGATCTATTTGGTACCATAAAAAGTATTGATTACATAAAATGTGATATTGAAGGCTACGAGATACCGGTAATTCCTGCTTTGAAACCCCTACTTGAAAAACACAGACCCCTGGTGCAGGTAGAAACAGAAGGCGACAACAAAATTAAACTAATGGAGTTATTTAAGGAATTACAATACCAAACATATTTTGCAACCAAAAAGGGATTGGTGGCCTACAACCGCCCTACTGAGACTTTGCCAGCCGATTTGATGGCCATTCCAAAGGAGAAGGTGGAAGCTTATAGCAAATGGATTTTTAATGGATAAATATACTCCCGGTCATATAACCACCTTAACTATTGTTCGCTATCGGGGCTGGGGCATCCCGCTTGCCTTTTTAGCCATGGTTATTTTCCGGTTTTTTCTATTTTTTAATAGAGACTTGCTCTTTTGGCGTTTGATGGGTTCTGGAAAAAATGGCACTTTCGATAAAACTCCTGATTTGAAGCAATGGGCTATTTTAGGGGTTTACCCAACGGAAAAATATGCCTTTTCCTCAGAAAATTTTAGCCACAACACTGTATTAGTGGCTGCTTATGGAAGTTTTATTGCCGGTTGGATCGGACTTTTTTGTAATACAAGCCAAACCTATCTTTTGCAGCCTCTTGAGAGCCACGGGCTTTGGAACGGCAAGTCCGTTTTTGGCGATCTCCCCAAAAACAGTCCTTATGATGGGCCTATAGCGGTTATGACAAGAGCCACCATTCGCTTAAAAAAACTATCTCGATTTTGGGAACATGTTCCGGCAGCAGCCCTTGAGATGGCGAATGCTCCTGGTTTTATTAAAAGTTATGGGGTTGGCGAATGGCCTTGGATTAAACAAGCAACTTTTAGCATCTGGGAAAGTAAAGCGCTGATGCGGCAGTTTGCTTACCAAAGTCCTTACCATAAAGAGATAATAAAAAAAACCCATCAGGAAAACTGGTACAGCGAAGAAATGTTTACGAGGTTTGCTGTTTTAAGAACTTACACTTCCTGAATGCAGTGGCGATAGAAAAAAATAAAGTATAAACCTCTTTTTGCTCCCCCTGCATCTTATTACTTTTGTAGTTATGAAAAACAACGCTTTGTTGCCAAAAATTAGCTTAAGCTTGATTTTTTGCTTTATTGTACTGCTAGGATTTACTCAGCAAAAAAAGATGAATATCCCACAAAAAAAAGAAGGTAAAGATATTCCAAGACCTAAACTTGTAGTAGGGCTGATGGTTGATCAAATGCGTTGGGATTTCCTTTATCGTTACCAGGAACGTTATGTTGAAAATGGTTTTAAACGGCTTTTAAGAGAAGGCTTCGCCTGTGAAAACACGCAAATTTCTTATGCTCAAACCGTTACCGCTCCGGGGCATGCCAGCGTTTACACAGGTACCACCCCCGCCATACATGGTATTATGGGCAACGATTGGTATGATAGGAAGCAAAACAAATTGGTATATTGTGTGGAAGACGATTCGGTTAAGCCGGTGGGGGGTAATCCAAATGCTCAACCAATGTCGCCTCGTAATATGAAAGTAACAACCTTGGGTGATGAGATTAATCTTGCCTTTAATTTTCGCTCAAAAGTAGTGGGTATAGCTATTAAGGACAGAGGAGCTATATTAGCTGCCGGACATACAGGTGATGCCTATTGGTACGATTCCAAAACCGGATCCTTTATAACGAGTACGCACTATTATGATCAGTTGCCAGGTTGGGTAAATATCTTCAATGAACGCAAACTCGTTGACAGCCTGTACAATCTCGATTGGAACACCCTTTACCCAATAGAAACCTATGTACAAAGCGACAAAGATAATGTTGCCTATGAAGGCCGCTATATACATGAAAAGGAACCCGTTTTTCCACATATTTTAAAAAATCAGGTAGGCACAAATTATGGAACCATCGGGGCAACACCATACGGCAATACGCTTACCCTGGCTTTTGCCAAAGCAGCACTTGAAGCTGAGCAGCTAGGTAAGGACAACATAACCGATTTACTGGCAGTAAGCCTCTCTTCACCGGATTACATTGGGCATCAGTTCGGTCCTAACAGTATTGAAATTGAAGACACCTACCTTCGACTAGATAAGGAATTAGCAGTTTTTTTTGATTATCTCGATGCCAAAGTGGGTAAGGGACAATGGACTTTTTTTATTACCGCCGACCATGGGGTGGCTCATGTTCCGGGCTTTTTGGCTAAGCACAAAGTTCCAGTAAGCACCATAAACCTGAATACAAAAGTTATTAATGAAATTATAAAAACAAAATATAAAATCCCCACTGCCATTATTGCGGCTACCAATTACCATTTATATCTAGACCATAAAGCGATAGATTCTACCGGAGCAGATAAAGAAACGGTAATAACAACAATAATAACTGAACTCAATAAAGATACAGCCGTTTGGATGGCTTTTGAAGCTAAAGAACTTAATGAAACCCCAATGCCAGCCGAAATAAGAGAACGATTTGCTAAAGGAATGAATCCTGAATTATCCGGCGATATAATAGTGGTACTGAAAAGTGGCTATTTCAGTGGAGGCCGTACCGGTACCACCCACGGCTCCTGGTATCCTTATGATGCACATATTCCTCTCGTCTTTATGGGATGGGGTATTCGCAAAGGGTATTCATTCAAACCTACCTGGATAATTGACATCGCACCTACCATTTCGGCACTTCTTCGAATCCAACCACCTAGTGGCACACTAGGTAATCCCATTCCTGAAATCACAGATTTGCGCTGATGTGCAAAAACAAATTTTTTCTTTAGGTAGGTTTTTATCACTTTAGTCGCCTCAAAATAAGGAATAACATGCTACCAACCAGGGAATTGTCAGCTTTACTGTCCTTGATAGACGACCCAGATGAGGAAGTGTACCAAACCGTACATGCCCGCCTTATGAGTTTTGGGACGCCGGTAATACCCCAATTAGAAACCCATTGGGAAAATACCTATAACGAATCGGTACAGGGGCGTATTGAAATGGTGATTCATCGCATACATTTTAGCGAGCTTAAAAAAGAATTCCTGATCTGGGCGCAGGACGATAGTTCTCTTTTGCACGGTGCATTATTAGTAGCAAAATATCAATACCCCGAAATTCAAAGTTTGAAAGCCCTTCAAGAAATTGAACGGATGCGGCGTAACCTTTGGCTTGAAATGAATAATTTTATTACCCCTATTGAACAGGTGAAAATTGTTGAAAGTATCCTTTATAAGTATTATAATCTTCTGGGTGGAGAGATTGATCATAAACTGGTAGATGATTTTATGATTCATAAGGTAATTGAGCGAAAAAAAGGGAACACCTTTACTAACGGAATTCTCTACCTGATTCTGGCGGAAATGCTTGATATTCCTGTAAAAGCCATAAAAATTCCACAACAGTATATACTGGGATATTTTTCACATGCCGCGCTTTTTAATAAATCTTATGAAATTGGACTGGCTAAGGATCAAATTAAATTCTTTGTTGATCCCCATTCTGGTATTGCTTTTTCGCATAAAGATCTGGATCAGTATTTCTCAAAAATTAATCAGGAAGTGAAAAATGGTTATTTTAAGCCATTGGATAACAAAGCCATAATACAGATGCTGTTGCAGGAATTATCTTGTTGTTTCTCAAGCTCGGAAAATAAATATAAAAGGGAGGATATAGCAGAAATAATCAGCATTATCACAAAATCTCCAAAACATGAACCATTGGATGAGCAGTAACAAATTCCAAACCTGTCCCGCCTGATGCAGGATTCCACATAATACAAATCCCAAACCTGTCCCATCTTTTACTTACCGGTAAATAGCAATGTACTTGTCTTCCTTGTTCTTTCGCGAAGCACGGTACATGCCCGCACTGTTAAATATCATAGCAATATTTCCGAAAGCATCTATCCCAATCATTCCTCCTTCACCGCCAATATTTACTAATTTTCGCATTACCACTTCCTCCATGGCTTCATGCAGGGTGCAGCCTTTGTATTCCATCAGGCAACTAACATCATAAGCGGCCACCGCCCTTATAAACAGTTCCCCATGCCCGGTACAACTGATAGCACAAGTTTGGTTATTGGCATAGCAACCGGAACCAATAACCGGGGTATCCCCTATCCTGTTATATTGCTTATTGGTCATTCCACCCGTACTGGTAGCTGCGGCAATATTCCCCCTTTGGTCGCAGGCAACCGCTCCCA
>Ga0136636_10002506_pt1 | contig 10939 bp, 10 predicted proteins | sample AntDrymUQ8522106_2_FD_104653 | JGI IMG/M metagenome (GOLD analysis project Ga0136636, IMG submission 104653) | Polar desert sand microbial communities from Dry Valleys, Antarctica - metaG UQ852 (21.06) | ecosystem: Environmental > Terrestrial > Soil > Desert | place: Antarctica: Dry Valley... | reverse complement strand
GGGCGCGTATTCGCCGGCCCCCGTGGTGACACCTGACGTGCATGCCCGCGCCATGCGCGACATCATTTTGCCGACCGTGCGTGGCATGGAAAAAGACGGCATTCCATTCACCGGCTTTTTATATGCGGGCTTGATGATCGATGCCCAAGGCAAGCCCAAAACCCTCGAATTCAACTGCCGCATGGGCGACCCTGAAACCCAGCCGATCATGATGCGCTTGAAAACCGACCTGGTGGATGTGATGCTGGCCGCCACCGAGCCCTGGCCCCATGGCAAGCTTGACCAGATTGAACTGCAGTGGGATCGCCGCACCGCCTTGGGTGTGGTGCTGGCTGCACACGGCTACCCGTTGACGCCGCGCAAGGGTGATGTGATCACCGGTGTTCCCAAGGAAGCTGAAGATGCCTGCGTGTTCCATGCGGGCACGGTCCTGAAGGACGGCCAGTTGGGGACATCCGGTGGCCGGGTGTTGTGTGTCACCGTGCTGGCAGACAACGTGCGTCTGGCACAGCAGCGTGCCTATGAAGTCACCGCTGGCATTGCGTATGACGGGATGCAGTACCGCACCGACATTGGACACCGCGCCGTGAAAGGCGGTGGGGTATGAATGCAAACAATTCGCCTACGCAGGTCGTGGGTGCCTATTTGCAGGGGTTGCAATCGCGCATCACCGCTGCCATTGCCGAATTGGATGGCGCGGCGTTTCTGGTCGATGCCTGGCAAAAACCTGCGGGTGAGCTGCTGCAAGGCCGTGGCATCACACAAATTCTGGAAGGTGGCGCGGTGTTTGAGCGTGCTGGTTGCGGGTTTTCGCATGTGACCGGCCCCAAGTTGCCACCTTCTGCCACGCAACACCGCCCCGAACTCGCGGGCGCGCCATTTGAAGCCATGGGCGTGTCGCTGGTGTTTCATCCACGTAACCCTTATGTGCCGACCGTGCACATGAATGTGCGCATGATTTCTGCCAAGGTGCCCGATGGCCGTGAGGTGTGCTGGTTTGGCGGCGGCATGGACCTGACACCTTACTACGGCTTTGAGCAAGATGCGGTGCATTTCCATCAGACCTGCAAGACCGCCTTGCAGCCCTTTGGCGACGACAAGTACCCGCGTTTCAAGACTTGGTGTGACGAGTATTTTTACCTCAAGCACCGCAGTGAACAGCGTGGCATTGGTGGCGTGTTTTTTGACGATTTTTCAGAACTTGGGCCTGAGCAAAGCCTGGCCATGATGCAGGCCGTGGGGGATTCGTTTTTGGCTGCCTATTTGCCAATTGTGTCGCGCCGTAAAAATACGCCCTATGGCGAGCGAGAGCGTGCATTCCAGCTGTACCGGCGTGGCCGTTATGTCGAGTTCAACCTGGTGTGGGACCGTGGCACCCACTTTGGCTTGCAGTCGGGCGGGCGCAGCGAGTCGATCCTGCTGTCGATGCCACCGTTGGTTAGCTGGGCTTACCAACAGGTGCCACAGCCGGGCACGCCCGAGGCCGAGCTTTACAGCAAATTTCTGGTGCGCCGGGATTGGGTCTGATGCCTTTGGTGCAGCGCCGACGCATCGGCGTGTTGGGTGGCGCGTTCGATCCACCGCACCTGGCGCACGAGGCCCTGCTGCAGTACGCTGTGGCAGAACTCGCCCTGGATGAATTGCGGGTCATTCCCACTGGCTTAGCCTGGCACAAAACACGCCCTTTGAGCGCGCCCGAACACCGTCTGGCCATGGCGCAGCTGGCATTCGCGCAGGTGCCCAAAGTGACGGTGGATGCCCAGGAGATCAGCCGCAGCGGTCCGAGCTACACCATTGACACACTGCGTGGTCTGGCACTGTCTGAATCCGGTGCTGAATGGTTCCTGATCATGGGTGCAGACCAGGCTGCGGCATTGACCACCTGGCGGTCGTGGCAGGAGATTTTACAAATTGCTACAATATGTGTAGCTGATCGTAGAGATTCAACAGGTGGTAGCACCCATTTTGATGCAGAAAAACTCTTTCCGGCGCGGTTTTTTCACCTGAAAATGCCCGCCTTGACGGTCAGCGCCACACAGATTCGCGCCATGATTTCAGCCGGGCTATCAGCAGATACGCTGGTGTCCCAAGCCGTTGCACGTTATATTGCCACCCACCACCTTTACCAATCGATTTGATGACTACCACAATCCCCGCAAAAAAGACGGCAGCCAAGCCCGCCACCAAGCCAACGATCAAATCTGTCGCCAAGCCAGAATCCACCACGCTGGCCAAAAAAGATGTGCAAAAACTTCAGCGCGCCATTGTGGACGGGCTTGAAGATGTGAAGGCGCAAGACATTGTGGTGTTTGATACCGAACACCTCTCATCTCTGTTTGAGCGCGTCATCATCGCCTCGGGCACCTCCAACCGCCAGACCAAGGCATTGGCTGCCAGCGTGATGGATGCAGTGCGTGAGGCTGGTTTTGTCAAGCCGCGTATGGAAGGCGAAGCCAACGGTGAATGGATCATTGTGGATTGTGGACAGGCCGTGGTGCATGTGATGCAGCCCAACATCAGGACCTATTACAACCTGGAAGAGTTGTGGGGCGAAAAACCGGTGCGCCTGAAATTGGGTGCCGCCAAACCCGTGATTGAAGCTGAAGTCAAAGCTGCAAAACCCGCCACTGCGCCCAGGGATGCCGCCAGCCTGCGGCGCTCCAGTGCCGCCAAAAAAGGCGTGGAAGAAGCCTTCCCGTCCAGGGCGCAAATGCAAAAAACCCTCTTGGCAGAGGCTGCAGCCGCCAAAAAAGCAGCGGCCAAGGCGGTTGCCAAGCCACGCAGCCCCGTGGCGGGTGCAACGGCTGCGCCCAAGCCACGCATCAAGACCCTGGTGGTGAATGCGCCCGGCAAACCAGCCGCAAAAAGGGCGCCTGCCAAAAAAGCCGCAAGCAAGTCGGCACCCGCCAAAAAAGCACCCGCCCGAAAAGCCTGACTGTGCGCCTGCTGGTTGTTGCGGTTGGTCAGCGCGTGCCTGATTGGGCGCAAACCGCTTGGGACGACTACGTCAAGCGTTTTCCTTTTGAGCTCAAGGTGGAACTCAAGGCTGTCAAGACCGAGCCGCGTGCCTCCAAATCGCTTGAAACCTTGTATGCGGCCGAGCGTGCCCGCATTGAGGCGGCGATTCCCAAAGGTTTCAGGATCGTGGCGCTTGATGAGCGCGGCACGACCCTGACCACCATGGCATTGGCGGGCAAGCTCACCGACTGGCAACTTTCTGGCGACGATGTCGCGCTGGTGATTGGCGGCCCCGATGGGTTGGACCCGGCATTTCGGCAAGCTGCGCACGAACGTATTCGCTTGTCAGACCTGACCTTGCCGCACGCTTTTGTAAGAGTGTTGCTGATTGAGCAGCTTTACCGGGCCTGGTCGATCAATGCCAACCACCCCTACCACCGTGAATAGTTTAAACAGATGCCTATGCCATCTTTTGTATATCTCGCATCCCAAAGCCCCAGGCGGCGGCAATTGCTGGAGCAGCTTGGTGTGGCCTATGAGCTGTTGTTGCCAGAAGCGCATGAAGACGCTGAAGCGTTGGAAAACGTGTTGCCACGCGAGGCGCCCCTGAGTTATGTGCAACGTGTCACCCAACTCAAGTTGAATGCCGCGCTGGCGCGCCAACAGCGGCTGGGCTTGCCTAGCGTACCGGTGTTGTGCTCGGACACCACGGTGGCGCTTGGGCGTGGCATTCTTGGCAAGCCAACTGACGCGGCGGATGCGGTGCGCATCCTGACCCACCTGGCTGGCAAGACACACCGCGTGTTGACAGCGGTGGCAGTGGGCACGGCAGACCAGCGCTTGCAGGCGGTCTCAGTCTCCAGGGTCACATTTGCACCGATGAGTGCCGCGCAAATTGCCGACTATGTGGACACTGGTGAGCCCATGGGGAAAGCCGGTGCCTATGGGGTGCAGGGCAGGGCGGCAGCGCATATTTCGCATTTGAGCGGCAGTTATTCCGGCATCATGGGGTTGCCCATGTTCGAGACGGCGCAACTGCTGCGCATGATGGGTTTCAAATGCTAGTATTTATATAGCTACTAACGCTTTATAAATAAGGGCTACAAGCTAAAAACATATAAAAATCAAATTTATGCAAGAAGACATCCTGATCAACTGGTCACCGCAGGAAACCCGCGTGGCGGTGGTGGAAAACGGCGTGCTGCAAGAGTTGCATGTGGAGCGTGCGCTGGAGCGCGGGCTGGTGGGCAATGTCTACCTGGGAAAAGTGGCCAGGGTCTTGCCGGGCATGCAATCGGCCTTCATTGACATTGGCCTGGAGCGTGCCGCTTTTTTGCATGTGGCCGATGTCTGGCGCCCGCCGGCCGAAGGTGAAACGATCTCGGCGGCGCGCAGTTTGGCCTCACAAACCCCGATCGAAAAGCAGGTGTTTGAAGGCCAGAGCCTGACGGTGCAGGTGATCAAGGACCCGATAGGCAGCAAAGGCGCACGCCTGTCGACGCAGATTAGCATTGCCGGGCGCATGCTGGTGTTTTTGCCGCAAGACGACCACATTGGTGTGTCACAAAAAATTCCCCAGGCGCAGCGTGATGCCTTGCGCCAGCACCTGCAAGCTCTGGTCGGTGATGAGGGCGGCGGCTTCATCTTGCGCACCAACGGTGAAGACGCGACTGAGCAGGAGCTGGCCGACGATGTGGCCTATCTTCGCAAGGCCTGGAAGCTAATTCGTGAGGCCGCCACCAAGTTGCCGCCGAAATCGTTGCTGCATCAGGATTTGAGTTTGTTGCACCGCGTGTTGCGTGACCTGACCTCAGAGCACACACAATTCATCAAGGTGGACTCTAAAGAGCAGTTTGGTGTGATGACGGCGTTTGGCCAGGAATTCATGCCTGCCGCGACGCAGAAACTGCAGCACTACAAGGGAGAGCGGCCGATCTTTGACCTGTATGCGATTGACGAAGAGATTGCCAAGGCACTTGGGCGACGGGTTGATTTGAAGTCTGGCGGCTACCTGATTGTTGACCAGACCGAGGCCCTGACCACCGTGGACGTGAACACCGGTGGTTTTGTCGGTGCCAGAAATTTTGATGACACCATCTTCAAGACCAATCTGGAAGCGGCACAGGCCATTGCACGGCAACTGCGACTGCGCAACCTGGGTGGCATCATCATCGTGGATTTCATTGACATGGTGCGCAACGACCACCGTGAGGCGGTGCTGGCTGAGATCCGCAAACAATTCGCCCGGGACCATGTCAAAACCATGTGCGGAGGTTTCTCGCAACTGGGGCTGGTGGAAATGACGCGCAAACGCACCCGGGAATCCCTGGCGCATATGTTGTGCGAGCCGTGCCCGGTGTGCACGGGCAAGGGCAGTGTGAAAACGGCGCGCAGCGTGGCCTACGATATTTTGCGGGAAATTTTGCGGGAAGCGCGCCAGTTCAACCCCAAAGAGTTCCGTGTCGTGGCGTCACCGAAAGTGATTGAGCTGTTTCTCGATGAAGAAAGCCAGCATCTGGCAAGCTTCAGCGAGTTCATTGGCAAACCGGTGTCGCTGCAGAGCGAAAGTGCCATGGGGCAGGAACAGTACGACATTGTGTTGCTGTAGCGTGGGGCGCTGAGACGCATGGAGCTGTGTGCCAACCCCTTGCCGATTCCGATTCTGGTTTACCACCAGATCGAAGACGCGCCGCCAAAAGAGGCACCGTTCAGAAGTCTGTATGTGTCGCCTGCGGCTTTTGCCCGGCAAATGCAGTTGCTTGGTATGCTGGGTTACCAGGGCTTGTCAATAGCGGCCCTGTTACCTTTTTTAAAGGGCGAGAAGCGTGGCAAGGTGATTGGCATCACGTTTGACGACGGCTACCTGAACAACCTGACACATGCGCTGCCGGTGTTGCAACGCCTCGGGTTTTCCTCCACCTGTTATGCGGTCAGCCAGCGGCTCGGGCAAACCAATGTGTGGGATCTGGCCCAAGGCGTTGCACAAACCCCGTTGATGGATGCCGCGCAATTGCGCCAATGGGTGGCGGGCGGGCAAGAGGTGGGGGCGCATACCCGCCACCATGTCTCCTTGCCCGAGTGTGCGCCTGACACCTGCCTGCAAGAGATGAGCCTGTGCCGCTCCGAGCTTGAAGCGGCTGCAGGGGCAGCGGTGTCCAACTTTTGTTACCCCTACGGACATTACACCGACGAACACGTTGCCATGGCCAGGCAGGCCGGGTTTGACAGCGTGACCACCACGCAACGCGGTCGAGTGGCAAACGGCGCTGATTTTTTGCAATTACCACGGGTGCCAGTCTTAAAGTCGACCAGCCTGCCAGTGTTTTGGTTGAAGGTGGCCACGGGTTATGAAGACAGGCGCAGGGCATGACCGCCGCTGATTCAACTCAGCCGAAGCGGCTGCGTGTGGCGGTGCTCAATCGTCAGTTTTCATCCACTGGCGGCGGCGCTGAGCGGTACGCCATTGCCCTGGTGGAACACCTGGGCGCACGCCACGACATGCATGTCTTTGCCCAGCACATTGAGCACAGCTGGCCGGGCGTGACTTACCACACCGTGTCCAAACCATTGACGCGCCCGCGCTGGGTGAATCAGCTGTGGTACGCCTCCGCCACCTGGTGGGCGACCCGCCACGGGTTTGACGTGGTCCATTCCCATGAAAACACCTGGCATGGACAAGTGCAGACGGTGCATGTGCTGCCAGTGAAATACAACCTGCTGCACGGTCTGTCGGGTTGGTGGCGTGCCATGCGTTGGGTCAAGATCGTGACCAGTGTGCGTTTGCTGGTTTATCTGGCCTTGGAGAGAAGCCGGTTTTCTTTGCGTCGACCCCGCGTGATCGTTGTCACATCCAACTCGCTGGTGCCACAAATGCTGGAGGCTTACCCAGACAGCCAGAACGCAGTCAAAGTCATAACCCCGGGAGTGGAGCGCGTTATGGGTACCGCGAATTTGCTACAAAAATCAGAGTCTCGGCGTCAGCTGGGCTTGCCGGAGAGTGGGTTTTGTATTTTGTTTGTGGGCAATGATTATCGAAAAAAAGGGCTACCGGCCTTGCTTCTGGCGTTGTCAAAGTTGCCTGGCGAGGCCTACTTGGCGGTGGTGGGAAACCCGGCACAAATACCGCACTTCAAGGACTTGGCACAGGACTTGGGGTTGGCAAACAGGGTGTTTTTTCTGGGTGCACTGCGTGATGTGGCGCCAGCCTACATGGCGGCCGATGGGTTGGCCCATCCGACGCTTGAAGACACGTTTGCCATGGTGGTGCTGGAGGCCATGGCGCATGGCTTGCCGGTAGTGGTGAGTGGTGCGCGTTACTGTGGCATTGCAGGTTTGCTGGTGCACGAGCAGCAGGCCTTGCTGTTGTCAGACCCGCAAGATGCCGATGCACTGGCGGCGGCGTTGTCCCGCATCGTGCATGATGTTGTGCTGGTGGCACGCCTGTCGTCTGAGGCGATGGCCTTTGCACAGCAACATCAATGGGCCACGCTGGCACATCAACAAGAAACCATCTATCTGGAATTCGCCAACCGCAGTTGAGACCTTTGTACCTTTGCACCATCGCGGGCCGTGGGTGTGAGGCAAATCAGATACCCTTGCTGTCATGCAAGCCCAACTTGTAAAGCCTTGCATACAAGCCATCGTGCTGTATCAATGCGGCATGGTTGCCCGTTTCCGCAATGCGGCCATGGTCCAGCACGATGATGCGGTCAGCATGGTGCACGGTCGACAGTCGGTGCGCAATTACCAGCGTGGTGCGGTTTTTCATCAGGCGTTCCAGTGCCTCCTGCACACTGCGCTCTGATTCGGTGTCAAGCGCGGATGTGGCTTCATCCAGAATCAGGATGGGTGCGTCTTTGTACAGCGCTCGCGCAATCGCCAACCGCTGGCGTTGCCCGCCCGAGAGTTGGGCCGCGTTGTGGCCCACCAGCGTGTCAAGCCCTTGCGGGAGTGCTTTCACAAACGATTCAAGGTTGGCTGAAATCAGGCACTGCATCACCTTTTGCGGGTCCATCGGCAAGCCGAGCGCCACGTTCGCCGCCACCGTGTCATTGACCATCACGACCTGCTGGCTGACCAGGGAAAACTGGGCGCGCAACGCCGGCAACTGCCAGTCACGCAGCTCGTGACCGTCCAGGGACACTTGGCCCGAGTGGATGTCGACAAAACGTGTCAGCACGTTGACCAGGGTGGTTTTGCCTGAACCTGAGGCCCCGACAAGTGCCACCGTCTCTCCTGGACGAATGCATAACTCTTTGATGGTCAAAGCAGGCTCTAGCCCAGACGGATACTTGACTATTAGCTCTGAAAATATGAGCAACCCAGTGGCGCGTGGTGTGGCGAAGCTGCCGCTGGACTCGTCCGGCGTTTGCTCGATCAGGGTGAGAGCACGTTCCAGTGCCACCAGGCCCCGAGTGATGGGGCTGGACACTTCCGAGAGTTGCCGCACCGGCGCAATGATCATCAGCATGGCAGTCACAAATGCCACAAAACCACCGACCGAGGTGCCGCTGCTGGCACTTTGAATCAGCGCCACCGAAATCACAGCAGACAGCGCCACGGCGGCCAGCATCTGCGTCATCGGCGTCATGGCTGCACCCGCAACGGTGGATTTCATGGCCAGGTGGCGCAAGGACTCACTCAGCACATTGAACCGCGAGGCCTGCGTGGCTTGAGCGGCATACAGACGGATGTCACGGTGGGCCAGCACGTTTTCTTCCACCACATAGGCCAGTTGGTCTGTGGCTTCCTGGTTGGCCTGGGTGAGCTTGTGCACACGCCGTGTCAGCACCTTCATGACCCAGGCCACGGCTGGAAAGATGGCAGCCACAATCAGCGTCAGTTTCCAGTTCAGGTAGAACAGGTAGCCGGTCAGAGCCACCAGGGTCAGCCCGTTGCGCGTCAGGCTCAGCATGGCGTTGACCAGCATGGTGGCACCGTTTTGCACCTCGTAGACCACGGTATTGGACAGTGCGCTGGAGCTTTGTTTGGTAAATAACTGGAGTTCGGCGGCCAGAATTTTGGCAAACATGGCTTGGCGCATCAGTTGCAGCCCTTGGTGTGTGATGCGGGTCAGGCCAATTTGCGAAATGTAGCCAGCCAGCCCACGCACACCAAACAGCAGCAACAGAGAAGCGGGCACCGTCCAGATTTCCAGTTCACCTTGCTGAAAGCCGCGGTCAAGCAGCGGTTTAAGCAGTGCCGGGATCATCGGCTCTGTGGCGGCGCCCACAATCGCACTGATGGCAACCAGCACCCAGGTGCCCGGCAAAGTGCCAAAGTAGGGCGTGAAGCGCCGAATCCGATGGAGGAGACTGCCAGCGGGTGGCGAGTGACTTGCTGTGCCGATGTTTGTACCTATCTCAGTCACGTGCGCATCCTCAGTTTGAAACCAGTCCTGGTTGCACCCATGGTGTCGCCCCGAATGCCCAGCGCCAGCAACAAGCCCAGGGTGACACAGAAAAAATCACCGATCAAGGCATCGTAAAGCGACGAATTGAACAAACAAGCCACCACCATCACGGCCACGACGGACAGCGTGGCCCGCTGGATGGGGCTGGGAAAGCGCATGGCATCCCGCGTGAGGGCAGCTAACAACAAGATGAACAGAAGTGTTCCGCCCACACCCAGTTCGACACCCCACAATAAAAATTGCTGGTGCGGGTTGCTGCTGGGCCCAGTACCAAACACCTTGTTTGCGTTTGCGCCTTCAATGCGTTTGACCGATTGTGTCCAGCTTCCCACACCATGGCCTGTCAACGGTTCCTCGGCGATGGCCTCCACGGACCTGCGCCAGGCATGAAGACGAAACCCGGACGAACTGGCGCTGTCGCCTTGGGCGCTGTAATTTTGGCTTTCGTGCATGATCTGGGTGACTTTGGCCTGAAATTTGCCCGATCCGGCGTACATGGCCATGCCAATGGCAGCAGGTGCCAGCACAAAGACAAACATACGCCACTTTTTGGGAATCTCCCACATGATTGCAAGTGTGAGGAACATCAAGGTGGCGATGTAACCGGTCTTACCTTCCTGCAGGAACAAGTTGTTTGCGACAGCGGCGACTGCAAGCGCCACCGCCAACCACGTTGCCGAACCCCAATTCTGACGCAAGTGCCAAAACACGGCTGCGGCGACCGAGAAGATGAGTGTTTGGTCCAGGTAGGTGGAGTACACAACATATTGATACTGTGGCTCCAACGCACTTGTCGCCCAAGGGACGCGAAACCCTGTGGCCATGACCCAGGAACTCAAAATAAAAAATGCCTGACTTGCAAAAAATGCCAGCATCGCGATGTGTGCTTCCCGTGCATTGCGAATCAACACCACCAGCATGGCAATCTCCAGCAACTTGCCGTGTTTGGTGAAGGCAAGCAGGGCAACGTCGATCGGTGCCTCGGTCCAGATCAGACTCAGTGCAAAGGTGATCAGAATCAACAAAATCGCACGCACCGTCCAGAGCTCACGCACGGCCGCGTCCCTTGTGCCACGCAGCAAGACAAGGCAAAGGTAGACCAGACAAGTGACAAAAAGTAGCAGTTTGCCAAGACTGATCCACGCCATGGGCAGACTGATAGACACCGCTACCAGACAAATAACGAAAAGCCGAAGGCCCGTGGCCAAGCGAGTCAGAGTGAGCATAGGTTTGATTTACAACGCTGCGACTTTACCGCATGGCCTGTGGCCCTCGCATGGGTGACAAGGTCATCTATGATTGCCGCCCCGATTGTCATTTCCCGCCGTCTCCATGCTTCTGTCTGTCATCGTCATCACCCATAACGAGCAAGCCAACATTGGCGACTGCCTCAAGTGCCTTGACTTCGCAGACGAAATCATCGTGGTGGACTCAGGCAGCACCGATCACACAGCGGACTTGGCACGCGCGTGTGGCGCGCAAGTGCATGTGACAGAAGACTGGCCAGGTTTTGGTCCGCAAAAAAATCGCGCATTGTCACTTGCCAAAGGTCAATGGGTGCTGTCCCTG
>Ga0136636_10002505_pt1 | contig 10942 bp, 9 predicted proteins | sample AntDrymUQ8522106_2_FD_104653 | JGI IMG/M metagenome (GOLD analysis project Ga0136636, IMG submission 104653) | Polar desert sand microbial communities from Dry Valleys, Antarctica - metaG UQ852 (21.06) | ecosystem: Environmental > Terrestrial > Soil > Desert | place: Antarctica: Dry Valley... | reverse complement strand
GACTTTTATAAAGAAAATTTTAGAATAACGGCAATTGGACCGCACTTATATCTTGCATTAAAAAAATAAGACTTTTAGCTCCAAATTTTTAAAATCCATCAAAAATATTCATCTTTGACTTATTAAAAGTTTTTTATTCGTAAAAATTATGTAGAACTACAACGAACTAATTTCGATTAATAAAAAAAAATCAGTTTTTAAAAAAATTATGTTATGAAATTACTATATACTTTATTTTTTGCTTTTTGTTTAACTGGTAGCTATTCTCAAGCAACGAATGACTATTTTGAAAATAGTAGGGATAATGAAGTCGCGTTGACTGCTTTCTTTTCCCACATGCCAAAAGGCGGCGATTTACACCACCATTTTTCCGGTTCTATTTATGCTGAGCCTTTATTACAACGTGCCATAACAGACGATTTTTATTTGAATACTGAAACGATGGATGTTCGAAAAGAAAAGCCAGCGGCTGGAAATTGGAATTTATTTTCTACCTTAAAAACAAATGGAACTTTAGATTTTTACAAACAAAAAATCATGCAAAAATGGTCTGTAAAGGACTATAATTATGTAGATTACCCTTCGGATAAGTTGTTTTTTGAATCGTTTATGAAGTTTGAACCAGCTATAAAGGGAAATTTCGGGAAAGGATTATTAGAACTCAAAAACAGAGCCATTTCAGAAAACGTCAGTTATATTGAAACCCAATTATCGACGATTCCAACGGACCTTAATACGGATGATCTAACAAAGTTCAATTCAAGATTGCGAAAATTGGCTTTGGCGAAAGACGAAAAAACAATTTTAAAAACACTAGATTCTGTTTACAATTCATTAGTAAAAAAAGAGGCTGAATCTTATGCCAAAGATTTCAATAGCAATTTTGTGGCAAAACTTCACAAAGACCTTAAAATTGATGACAAACAATTTACAATGCGGTACCAAAATTTTGTATTGCGTTTCATGGAACCTGTCGATTTATTCAAGAATCTGGTTATCGCTTTTATTTCGGCAGATGAAAGTCCGCTGATTGCCGGAGTCAACATTGTTTCTCCAGAAGATGGAGCAACGTCGATGAAGGATTATTGGTTGCACATGATAATGTTTAAATATTGTCATTCCCGTTATCCAGACGTAAAATACGCGATGCATGCTGGCGAACTTACCTTGGGATTAGTACAACCCGAAGAACTTACGTGGCACATCAGCGCTGCGGTTTATACTGCAGGAGCCAACAGAATTGGTCACGGAGTAGACTTAGCGTACGAAAAAGATTCATACGATTTATTGCGTTATATGGCCAAGAAATCAATCCCAATCGAAATCAATTTAGTGAGTAACGAATTTATTTTGAAAGTAAAAGACGGTCGTCATCCATTAACTTTATATAAAGAATTTGGTGTTCCTATCGTTATCAGCACGGACGATGCAGGAATTTTACGCACTAATATGACTGAGCAATATGTATTGTTAGCCAAAAGATACAAGGGCGTTTCTTACAGCGATATCAAGCAATATGTGTACAACAGCATCAATTACAGTTTTATAAAGGATGAGGGTGTAAAAAAACAACTTCTTAAGGATTTAGATCTTAGATTTAAGACTTTCGAAGCAAATTTTCCAATGAAATAAATCTGTTTTTAATTGTAAAGTCCATTGCATCAAACCAAAAAATCCGCTCGAAAGCGGATTTTTTTGTGTAAAACAAGCACATAAATTGCGATTATTTTGGATTTATGATCAATTCAATTCTTTTGATGGCATCTTCATAATGGTATTTTGTTTCTGGATTTATGGCTCTTGTTTTAGCAACTGATAAAGTACTTTTTAAAGTATTCAATTCCCCTCTCACTAATCCTCTCACATCAGATTGTGCCACATTATAAAAGTCAGAAGAGCGACCTGCTTTAATTTCCTCTTTCATCAAATACGCCATTCTTTCGATGTAAGCGCGTTGTAAATTTCGTCTATAAATGGTAACATTTAATGGAAGATTAGCTTCTTTCCAGATTCCTTTGCGCATATCACCTAATAAATCAAGCGCTTTATAATGAGCTGCTCCCAATATTTCTGCATCCATTAATCGCCCAATACGCTCAAAACTCAATACATTATTTACATGTCGGGCTTGTAAGTTGCGATAACGCTCTGTGTATCCTGCGTAATCAATATTTTTCAAGGTATTTACATTGACCAACCAAGTTGGAGAAGCAAAAGCATTCGTTTGCAACCACTGCATGGCTTCTTGTTGTTTGGCTTTTGAAACAACATCATAAATACTTCCAGATTGATTTGGTTTTTTGGTAGTTTCATAAACTCCTCCAACATTTGTAACGACATGCCCTACATACCTGCTCCAGACATCCAACATTTCTTTGTATAATTCATCTAAATCTTCATAATTATTAGTCACATCACTGGTCCATTCTGATAAATGTGAGGCTACATACTGCAAGTTTTTGAGTCCATAAGTACTCGCTTTCATCGCATCATTCCCAATATCTTCTGTTTGTGACGTAGGATCAAAACTACTGCTTTGTTTCCCGTATTTATAAATAATATTTGCAGATTTTTCCATAATCCACTGGTCTAAAGTAGGAACTTCAGCCTCAGGTGAAGTCATATTAGGAATCGCTCTGTATCCCCAATTCGTAGCATAATGATCATAAGGCCCCATTTTACGGATAAAACGAATGTTTTTATCTCCAGGCTGCGCAATATAATTAAAACGGGCATAATCCATCAAGCTGGCCGCGATTCCGTTTTTTTGTGTAAAGTCGCCATCTCTGTAACTTTCGGTATCATAAGCACAACTCGCCCCCATGTTATGGGGAAATCCAAGCGCATGTCCCACTTCGTGAGCGATAACCATACGCATCATTTCACCCATTTCTTCATCACTTGTGTTTAATGTTCGTGCAGTTGGATTTGCAGCTCCCGTTTCTAATAAATAGCGGTTTCTGTAGGAGCGCAAATGGTTGTGGTACCAAATTACGTCGCTCTCGATAATTTCTCCTGTTCTTGGATCAGACACACTTGGTCCAACCGCATTACGCGTGGTACTCGCCACATACCGAATCACGGAATACCGAATGTCTTCTGGGCTGAAATCAGGATCTTGTTCCTTTGTTGGTGCATCTTTGGCAATAATAGCATTTTTGAATCCAGCTGTTTCAAAAGGCTTTTGCCAATCTTCAATACCTTGCTTGATGTACTTGCGTAGTTTTTCAGGAGTGGCAGGATCAAGATAATAAACGATGGGTTTAATGGGTTCGACCAACTCCCCTTTTGCGTAAGCGACAGGATCTTTTGGCTCCAATTTCCAGCGACGAATGTACGTTTTACTGTCTGATTTTAGTTCGTTACTTCCATAATCGATTTGGCTCATCGTAAACCATCCTACGCGAGGATCAGCTAAGCGCGGTTGCATCAGTTTTTCAGGCAACAGAATCATCGATTGATTCATTTGTATGCTGATTGTCTCTGCATCTTCTTGACTGGGTGGTTTAGTAGCGTTGTAACTAAAATCTTGAATCACTTCAATATTCAATGGAAAACTTTTCATCGTATTGATAAAACTTCGGGATTCATCCAATCCTTTTACTTTGTAAGTTTCTCTCATTTCAGCTGATAATCCGCTAATTGATTTTACATCTGTACCATAAAATTTAGTCACATCAATCACCGTATTTGCTGAATCTTTGCTGAATGCTACAATATCAAAAGCAAATAAAGTGGGTTCATAATTATTGGATTTAACCGATATGCTGATCGGCAAACTGTCATTGGCAACCGCATTGTAAGATTTCAATTTAATGAGAATCTTATCCTGAAAACGTTGCCAAACAATGAGTTGCTCGTTCGTTTCGGATCCTGCGTTTACATATCCACCTCCTAAATTAGAAGGTAGTTTAGACAACCTACTAACCAACAACATATCTTTATCTAAGTATTTATTCGGGATTTCAAAAAAATATTTTTTATCTACTTTATGAACCGTAAACAAGCCTTCGTCTGAAATAGCCTCTTTAGTAATTACCTTACTGTATTCCTTGATGGTAGGTTCTGGCTTTTTATCCGGAGCGGGAAGCGTCACAGCATTTTTATCTTTTTTTCTTTTGGATTGGGCAAACTGGGTGGTGGGTATTAATAATGTGGCTGCGATTGCAGTTAAAATGAAAAATTTCTTCATTTAGTGGTTGTTTAATGGTTATTTAATGGTTAATTAATATCAAAAATAATTTTTAGTGTCTTCAAATTGCATATTAACCAATGTTTTAACTTTTAATTAACAACCGTTTTGAGTCGAATATTTTATTTTTCTTGGCGCATCCCAACCTTTTGTTTGCCGTTCTTTTTTATTACATTTGGTAATTATCAATTTATTTTCTAGTAATTACAAGCGATGCAGTACTTCGTTTGGAGCTATTCTAATTTTTGTAAAAAATTTACAACCCACAAAAAATAAAAGATGATTCAAAACAGTTCTCGTAAAATCTACTTGCATGCAGTACTGCTTTTACTGCTGTCGTATAATGGGTATTGCCAAAAGAATATTTCAAAAATAGCTTTTGGTTCCTGTTCACATCAAAGTAATCCGTTGCCCATTTTTGATGTTGTAGTTCAACACAAACCTGATTTATTTGTCTTTCTTGGCGACAACATTTATGGAGATACTGATAATATGAGTACCCTTCAATCTAAATACGAACAGTTAGCCGCCAAGCCCTCTTTCCAAAATCTAAAAAAACACATTCCTATTATTGCAACTTGGGATGATCATGATTATGGACAAAATGATGCGGGCAGGCATTATCCAAAAAAAGAAGAATCCAAGGAACTTTTCCTGAATTTTTTTGATGAACCTAAAGATTCTGAAAGAAGAAAACACAAAGGTATTTATACCTCCTACATGTATGAAAGCAAAGGAAAAAAAATACAGATTATCTTGTTAGACAACCGTACTTTTAGAGATAATTACATGAAATACAACGGGGAAGTTGCCAAGGACAAAAGGTTTTTCTACAGTCTAGATTATACTCCACAACAGGAACCTGACTCTACCTATTTAGGAGCTGCGCAATGGAAATGGTTGGAAGAGGAATTAAAGAAACCCGCCTCCATTAGATTGATTGGTTCCGGATCTCAGTTTGGAATTGAATACAACGGGTATGAAGGTTGGGCTAATTTTCCGCTGGAGCAAAAAAAATTCTTAAATCTCATCAAAAAAACAAAAGCTAACGGCATTTTATTTTTAACCGGAGACGTACATTATGCTGAAATTTCGAAACTTACTGAACCAGGTCTCTATCCTATTTATGATGTAACTTCCAGCGGTCTTTCCTCCACATGGCATTTTGCGACACCGAATAAAAATAGAATTGAAGGTCCCATTATGGAAAATCATTTTGGCTTAATTACAATCGATTGGAAAAACAAAATTCCAAAAATAAAAATGGAAATTTGGGATAGTGCCGACAATCAGCGCGTAGAATACACGATTGGATTGGATGAAATTAGTTTTAAAAAATAACCGTTTTTTTTTTACAACGCACTACAAAGGAATAGGAAATGACATAATAGTGTGTTTTTACTTCAATCTGTCCACAATAAAGAGAAAATTTAAGTTTCAGAACACTACATAGATAGTTGCTATTATTTTACTGACTGTTTTATAGAAGGTACTATTATTTTAGTATGAAGCGTTGAAACAGATTTTTTAATAACACTTAAAAAGCACGACATAATGAATTCTAAATTATTACTTTACTCGCTTGCAGCAGTAACACTAATTGCTTGTAATCAAAAGAGTGACGAGTCAGAAAATATCAAAAAACTGCTAGAGAAAGAATCAGCAACATGGAGAGCCGGAGATGGAAAAGGACATGCCGAATGCTGGCATATCCAACCCTATAGCAGAATATTAGTTTCAACAATAGATCGACACACTTTAGATATTCCTGCAATTGCAATGACCAATACAGATCCAAAATCTATGGGGAATGGCGGCTATGCAATCAATACAAATTACAAAATGAGTATTAACGAAAATAATGCTTGGGTGAGTCATGACGAAGTTTCTACTGCAAAAGATGGTAAAAGAAGTTACTCCCATGAAATTAGATTGGTAGAAAAAATAAAAGGAGAGTGGAAATTGGTAGGACAGTCCATTCATATCTATAAATTAGAATGATAGCGCAAAAGTGACATAATTTTCGCTTTTTTTAACGACAATTTATCTATAAAATTTTATAATTTTATGTAATTATGCAGCATGACACTAGGCTTTAGAAACAGTACTTTTATCCCTTATTTCTGGGGATTTATGTCCTTGCAAGTGGATGCAGTGCATACCTACAAGAACAGCTTGTCCTACTTTTTATTTCTTGAGCATCAGGCGTTTTACTCTAACAGATAATTCATTCGGACTGAATGGTTTTGTTATAAAGTCATCTGCTCCAAGCTCAAAAGCTTCCAAAACTGTTTTCTCCAATCCCACTGCAGACAGCATGATTATTGGGATGTTCAATTTCAACTCGATTTTTACTTTTTTGACAATATCTAAACCGGTTACAAATGGCATCATAATATCTGAAATTATTAAATCTGGATTTTCAGAAACAATTTTTTCTAGTGCAATCTGACCGTTTGGACATAAAAGGACTTTATATCCTTCTCTAACCAATTTAAATTCCATGGCTTTTGACATCATTTCGTCATCCTCAGCAACTAAAATTGTTTTCATATTAACTGGTTTTATAGATTCATACTAAAAGCAGCACAATTTTATTCCCCCGTCATTTGATTTTTCAGGAGAATTAATTTCTAAAAATAAGATTTTTTACACTGCCTTAATCGCAAATTCATAGGACAACAACAATTAAAGCTCCTATTTACGAATAAAGCTCGATCGCTACCTGTAATTCCTTGATAGCCAACTGGCAAATAGCATTTAACTTAATAACTTCCTCTATTCTTTTTTGTCCTAGAGGGTTTATTTCAATTTCTTTTTCAATAATGTCAACACATTGAGATGCTTTGACCATCCCTAACAAACTTAGAGAGGACTTAAGCTTATGGATTTCTTCTTTCAAAATTATGAGATCATTATTCTCATTAGATTTCAGAATTATTTCCATTGTTTCTGGTGTGTTTTCTAAAAAAAGCGTGATCATCTCTTTAATAAAAGTCTCATCACCTTCTGAAAAATCTTTCAAATATTTAAGATCAACTAGTTTTTCTGCTGTTAATTCTTCCTTTTGCACAACTGAAGAGTGTGTCATGTTTACTTTATTTACCTTTAAATTTAAATACAATTTATTCAATAACACATCAAAATCATAGGGCTTAGATAAATAATCATTCATTCCATTTTCAAGGCATTTTCGTTCTTCCTCAACCGTGGCATGCGCTGTTAATGCAATAATAGGAATCCCCGCTTTTTCTCCCATGTTAGACCTAATATAATTAGCGAGTTCAATACCATCCATTTCAGGCATTTGTATGTCTAACAAGATAATATCATAAGCCGTTTTTTCTATCTTTTCAATTGCTTTTTTTCCGTTTTCAGCAACATCGATTTCTTTTCCCCATTTTTCAAACACTTTGATTGCCAGAAGTTGATTGAGCTCGTTGTCCTCCACTAAGAGTATTTTGACCTCCTTTAAAAAATCTGGAGCAATGGTTTTGTTTGTCAACTGAGGCGACATCGTAATTCCTTTTTCCGCTTTTTTATACACTAAAGAAAAGGAGAATTCACTTCCTTTAGAAACTGCACTTTCAACACTAATTTTGCCTCCCTGCAACTCAACAAGATTACGTGTAATTGTAAGTCCAAGTCCTGTTCCACCATATTTTCTTGTTGTTTCATTTGATGCCTGATTGAAACTTTCAAATATGGAATTTACTTTATCGCTTGGGATACCAATGCCGGTATCGATAATTGAAAATTTCAATTTGCATTCTGATGCTGTTTGCTGCACTTCAGTAACTACTAATTCTACAAAACCTTTTTCGGTAAATTTAAGTGCATTCCCCAGTAAGTTTACTAATATTTGAGATAACTTCGTAGGATCACCAATTAGATTATCAGTTATTTTGGAATCAATATCGTATAACAATTTTATTTTCTTCTCTTTTGCATTTTGAGCCAATAACTCAATTACAGAATAAACTGTTTTTGATAGCGAAAATTTCACCTCTTCAAAAGTCATTTTATCTGCTTCAATTTTTGAGAAGTCAAGAATATCATTAATAATAAACATCAAGTTTTGACTGGCTTTTTTAATAGCCTCTACACTTTGCTTCTGGCTATTATCTAATTTAGTACCTTCGAGAATTTTGGCAAATCCAATAATACCATTCATAGGAGTCCGAATCTCGTGGCTCATATTCGTTAAAAACTGTTCTTTTACAACTACTGCTTTTTCAGCTAATTCCTTAGCCTTTATAAGCTCAGCCTCTGTTCGTTTCTGCTCGCTAATATCTTGAATGGTTCCAAGTATTTTACAAGGTTTGTCTCTATCATCATTCAAACATTTAATAAATTGCTTGATGTATTTTACAGTTCCTTTTTTACTAGTTATACTATGATGAAATTGTACTTCCGTTTTTGTGGTTTTAACGTGTTTTAGATTAGTTTCAAAAAGGGCTAAATCTTCGTCATCTGTAAAACATGATTTAAAAAAATCAACTGAAGCAATCTTCTGGTTTTCAACTTCAAAAATAGTAAAAAATTCATCAGAAAAATACACCTCATTATTACTTAAATTAATTTCCCAGCTCCCTATTTTAGCTAATTTTTGCGCTTCAAGAAGTCGATTTGAATTGACTTTCAAAGCTAGTTCGGTAACTTTTCTAAGTTTTAAACTTTCATGCGACTTAATGGCATTCCTGATACTTTGAGATACCCCATCTGGAGTCAGTAACGTTTTTGGAATATAATCTGAGGCGCCACTTAATATTGCTTGACTAGCGATTTTTTCATCTCCTTGTGAGGTTACAAAAATCACAGGCGTCTCAATATCCAAATCTCTAATTTTCTTCAAAAAAGAAATTCCATCGGTATCGGGCATCATATAATCTAAAAAAATTAAGTCATACTCCAATGATGTGATTTTTTCAATTCCATCTTTTGCTGAAAAAACGCTATCGACCTCAGCAATTATGCCAGATTGCGAAATGGAACGAGTGATAGTGATAGCATCGATTTTATCATCGTCAATTATTAATATTCTTAAAACTTGGGCCATAATATGCTTTTATTTTTGACTAGAAAATTCGATAATATTCCAATATTCATTGAGGACTGAAACGAATGAGTTTAGAGTTTGACTTTCAAATGACATGGGAATATATCCTGCGATATTCAAATTCAAAGCTGCTGCTTTATTTATTTCAGTTTCTGAATCTGTGATTACAAAAACTAAAATTGATTTTAAATCCGTATGATTTCGTATTGCATTTAAAAATTGTATTCCTTTATTCTTCGTCCTGTTGACATCGATTAGAATTATTTTAGGTACAGGGCTTAATTTTTGAGAGCCATCTAGCATCGACCATGCCTCATTTTCATTGGCAGCTGAAAATAAAGTATGTTTCACCTCTATTTCTGAAAAAGATTTTCTGAAGCTTTCGATGATAGCCTTTCTATTGTCGACCAATAAGATACTTGCATTTCCCATAACAAAAATGAATTGGATATATTACAGTTCACATAATTGCCAGAAGTTCTTGAGAGTAGCCACTGAAGTCAAAAACTTTTCAAAAGAAAGTGGCTTAAGAATATATCCAGCAACATTCAAATTGTAAGCATTTATCTTGTCACTATCTTCGTTTGAAGTGGTCATAACAAAAACAGATATGTTTTTAAGTTTCTCGTTTTCCCTCATTATTTTAAGAAACTCAATCCCATTCATTTTTGGCATATTTATATCCAAAATAATAATTTTAGGCAGCGGAATAATATGGTTTTCCAGCATTTCAAGTGCTTCCACTCCATTTCCGGCCACAAAAAGCGTGTTCATGATATTATTTTTAGAGAAGGCTCTTTTTACATTCATTACATCTACTTCATCGTCTTCGACCAATAAAATATTTACCAATTTTTGGTTCATAATTTTAATTTTTTAATATTATTATTTTAGGCCAAATTAACGTAAAAATTGAGCCATTGTTTATACCAGCAGTATATTTAATTTTTCCTCCCACCAATTTCATGATTTTACAACTGATGGCTAATCCTGCTCCAGTTGTATCCACAACATCTTTAGAATTAACAGTGTAAAAAATAGAGAAAATTTTAGACGCTACTTGTTCGGGTATTCCGGGCCCATTATCGCTAACTTTTATTTCATAGTCGCTTTCGGTTTCTACAACCTCAACACCTACTTTTCTATTTTCTTTATCGTGAAATCGGACGGCATTGTCGAGTACACTCAATATCACTTTTTGCAATTTCGCTCCTAAAGTTACACAATTTTCATTAATAAGAGTCGTGTTTAAAGTAAATTCAACGTTGGAATTAGTTTCAAATAATGCAATGCTGTTTGCCATCATTTTAGAAATATTAACTTCATAAAATTCCAATTCTACCCTATCTACGCGAGAAAGTTCCAACAGTCCATTCATCATGTTTTCCATTCGATTGACCCTGTTTTTCAGCAAGCTTAAGTTTGCAAGCACTTCTTGATTTTCAACGGTTCCCAGATCCTCTTCAATCCACGTTGTTATATTTGAAATTGCCCGCATAGGCGATTTTATATCATGTGAGACTATATAAACAAATTCTTCAAACTCTTTTTTAAGGGCTGCTAATTCCTGTTGACATTTATCTTCTGCTTCCTTCATTGTTGTTTATTTAGGGAATGTAAAAATGAAACTACACCCTTTATTTTCTTCGGATTCAATATGGATACTTCCTCCTTTTTCTTCAATAATTTTT
>Ga0136636_10002504_pt1 | contig 10943 bp, 9 predicted proteins | sample AntDrymUQ8522106_2_FD_104653 | JGI IMG/M metagenome (GOLD analysis project Ga0136636, IMG submission 104653) | Polar desert sand microbial communities from Dry Valleys, Antarctica - metaG UQ852 (21.06) | ecosystem: Environmental > Terrestrial > Soil > Desert | place: Antarctica: Dry Valley... | reverse complement strand
TACAAATTATGTAATGAATACTCCACCGGATACTTTGCGAACTTATGCCTCTGTTCAGCAACGAAACGAATTCATAGCAAGAAATCTGGAATATATCAAAAAGCATAATTAAGATTCAGAATAATCATATTTAAAATACCTGTGGAATTCGTATTCACAGGTATTTTTATTAAATATTGCCACCTATGAGTAATTCAGGCGTGATCATTTATACTGATGGAAGTTGCAATACCCGGACATGTCTCGGAGGATGGGCAGCAATTATTCTTTTTGAGCAAGAGAAAACAGTGCTTCAGGGATTGGAATTACACACCACACATAACCGGATGGAAATAAGAGCGGTTATCAAAGCCATAGAATTTAGTATTGCTAAATACCCTGACTTACCCATTAATATTTTTACTGATAGTCAATATGTGGCAGGGCTTCCCGGAAGAAAAGAAAAACTTGTTCCTCAGAAATTTATTACTAAAAAAGGCACAGAACTCAAAAACGCCGATTTAATACAAAACCTTTTCATGTATCTTGCAAGCTACCCTATTACATTCGTTAAAGTAAAAGCACATCAGAAAAATACCGGCAGTGAAAATTTAAACAGGGAAGCAGATATGATTTGCAGAAAAATAATGAGAACCGGTATTTAGTTTCACTATGTCAAGTAAACAAATTAAGATTAAGATTTCTCACTTCGTTAATTTTTTCGAAGTTAATACCGGAAAATATTTAACATAATTTTTACATGCTGTTTTAAACATAATCCGTATAAATATCATAATTCTAATAGGGTATTGAATGATGTTAAGGATTTTATAAATAAAAAAAGTAATTTCAAACCCCGAAACTAAATAAAAATTTAATTACACTGGATATCAAACTAATAGAAGGTAAATGAAAAATATAGTACTTGTTTTAACATTGTTTTTATTTCCATTTTCAAGTTTTGCACAAAGCCTCTCAAGCAGCAACCTTCCTATAGTGATTATTGATACCGATAATAGCATGCAAATTCCGGATGCATACAAAGTTATGGGGAACATGAAAATTATTTATCACCGTGATGGCTCTAGAAATTCACTTTTTGAAATGAACGATACAAATTTCTTAAATTACAATGGCCGCATAGGTATCGAAATCAGAGGCTCATCGTCTCAGAATCTGTCCAAAAAACCATATGGTCTTACAACATATGAAGCTGATAACTACACAAATAATAATGTAAGTATATTTGGAATGCCAAAAGAAAATGACTGGGTACTGAATTCAATAGCATTTGACCCATCATTGATCAGAAATTATCTCTCATACGATTTATCAAGAACTATTGGTGAATATTCGCCAAGATGTGTCTACTGTGAAGTTATTATAAACGGCAGTTATCAGGGATTATATATTTTCATGGAAAAAATAAAAATTGATCCAGGCCGCGTCAATATTGTAAAGATGACAAAAGCAGATAACAGCGTACCAAATTTAACAGGAGGATATATCGTTAAGGCTGATAAAACAACCGGAGGTGATGCTGTCGTCTGGTCGATGTTTTCGTATACAGGATACGTGGAGTTTTTGCACGACAGTCCAAAACATTTGGACATAACGTCCGAACAAAGCAATTACATCTATAATCAGTTCCTGAGTTTTCAAAACACTATGACTGCAAGGAACTCCTCCATAGTTAATGGTTATCCTTCCATCATAGATATCCCGAGTTTTGTTGATTTTATGATTATAAATGAGCTTGCCTCTAACGCTGATGCTTATCAATTCAGCACCTATTTTCATAAAGACAGGAATGGCAAATTACGGGCGGGTCCTATTTGGGACTTCGACTTAACTTATGGTAACGACTTGTTTTTTTGGGGATTAGACAGAAGTCATAATAATGTCTGGCAATTTGACAACGGAGATAATACTGGGGCAAAATTCTGGAAAGATTTATACGATAATCCAACATTCAAATGCTATCTTTCAAAAAGGTGGAAAGAATTGAGCGCCGAAAACGGACCATTAAATTATACTGTCTTATCGAAGAAAATTGATCAAATTATTAGTCATATTTCAGAAGCATCGATGAGAGAAAATAATAAGTGGGGTACAGCATTTAATATAAACCTGGAAATTTCGTATATGAAATCGTGGTTACAAACACGTGTTTCATGGTTATCCAGTTATTTAGGCAACTATCAGGCATGCTTAAACCCTTCCGTTCCTCCATTGGTGATAACAAGGATTAATTACAATCCGGCACCTGCGGTTGGTCTCACTGATAATAATTTAGAGTTTATTGAAATTTCAAATAACAGTTACCAACCTGTTAATTTAACCGGAATATATTTTAAAGAGTTAGGTCTTGGCTTTCAGTTTCCTCCCAATTCCACCCTGGCTGCCAATGATAGATTATATCTGGCAAGCGATCCGGTTTCCTTTAAAAAAGTATATGGAGTAGATGCTTTTGGTAAATTTTCGAGAAATCTTGCAAATGATTCTGAAAAAATAATCCTTGCTGATGCTTTTGGCAATACCATCGATTATATTGAATACCAGGACACTATACCTTGGCCTGTGGAAGCCGATGGCAATGGTTATTACCTGCAATTGAAAGATATTAATCTGGACAACAGTTTAGCTGAAAACTGGACATATTCTGCTAACATAGCCTTAGGGATTAAAGAAAATCTGGCAGGAGAATCTGTAAGTATCTATCCAAACCCAACAAGATCGAAAGTGAACATTGAAAGTGAAAATAAAACTTTCACATCCTATGAAGTAATTGATCTGAGAGGAAGAAAAATGATCTTCGCTGACGGTATCAACTCAGGAAACTTTACCATTGATTTTGGAGATTTGATACCTGACATTTATATTCTGAAATTAACTTGTAAAAATGGAGAAATGATAGTTCGGAAAATCAACAAATTACCTGTTAATTAAGTTGGAAGCCCCGTTCGGCTAAGGCTGTGCCTAAGTCGAATTTATCATTTCAAGCTTATGCCTGATTGTTAACCGTTTTTCACAAAAAATCAACCTTATTACAATTTTTTTAATATAACTTTTCAGGCAATAGCCTGAATAAAACCTTTAATTAACAATAGTTGCAGAGCATTATGGTTTTTTAGGAAACCAACCTTTTTTTACCCGCTCTTCCTGTTCAATAATTTCACCTATACCCCATAAAAAAGTAAAACCATTGATCCCCAAAATAATCGAAATCAGAAGATTTTTGGTAATGAGCGAGCCTGCCAGAGAAACCAATCCTATAATCAGAAATCCTATCCAGAATTTCTTCGTAAAATAATATTCAGCTTTAATACAGATATATCGCGAAACAGCAATGATAACAAAGGTGGACGCACCTACTATTATTCCGGAATAGTTTAACTGATTAAAAGCAATCACTGACAGGAATATTCCCGATATTTCATAAACACGGTTGGGATTGCGTTTGGCTTGTCCACGCAGCACCCTGTTGTGTTGTTTAAAAATTTCGTGGGTACTCCAAAAAGAACTAAACCCGATTGTACCTAAAATAACTGAGCCTAAAACAGATTCCATAAAGAGTGATACCACTGAAAAAAGCAATCCTGCAATAAAAAAAATCCACCAGGTCTTTTTTCCCCAGTAATATTCTGTTTTAGCTACCACCGGATGAGAAATTCCGATGGTTAAAAATGCGATAACGCCGAGGAGTAGTCCGTAAAAATTCATTGCAAATTAGATTTTAGTTGTTAGGAAATTAGATGTTAGATGTTAGGTATTAGGTATTAAATCAATGTCGTTTAGTTAAGACATAGGCTTCGACTCCGCTCAGCCTGACGAACTGGTATTAGTGTCACACTTCCCTCACTGTGATCCTCTGTGCAACCACTGTGGTTCTGTGTGTAATAAAAGTTTACCCATTGAAATCAATAGTTAAAATCCTAATTCGCCCAGCAATTCAAAACCTTGTTTGATGCGATCGGCCATTCCAATTCCGTTACGAAGATTACCAGCAATGTATAATCCTTTGTATTTTTCCTGAATTGTTTCAACAGCTTTAAAACGGGCTTCACAATCGGCACCATACTGTGGAATTGCATGATGATAGCGGGAAATATGAAACAGATCAGGATGAAATTCCTTTAATCCCATTAACTGGCTTACTTCCTTTTTCACAATATCCTGTATTTCAGTATCGGATAAATCAAAAATATAACTTTTACGAACGCCGCCTAAAAAGACCGATAACAATGCCCCACCTTCCGGAGCCCTGTTTTTGAGAAAAGCTGAAGGGAATAAAATTCCCAAAATGTCCCTGTTTTCCCGAAAAGGGATCAAACCGCCAAAGCTGTCAATTGTATGACCCTGCCATTTCTTAAAGCCCAACGACACCTGAACTACCCGTGCATAAAGCAAATTTGATATTGAATTTAAAACAGCACCTTCAATAAAGGGAACTACTCTTGGCAATTCATGGGCTCCGATGGTTGTTACTACCTTTTTTGCTTTGATACTAACTTCCTCATTATTAATTATCCCTTTAACAACATAACCTTCAATAACAGGCTGTACTTCAATACCATTTGTACTGATAATAAATTTCTCATTCCCTGCCGAATTATATAATGCCTTTGTAAGATTTGCCAAACCTCCTTCAACAGAAAAAATTTTGCGGTTTGCCCTTGTAACAATCCCGGATTTTTTCTTTTCGCGGGCCATTTTAATATGTCCGCCAATAAAGCTTCCATATTTCTGTTCGAGATTATACAATTTTGGCAACGCATATTTTGGAACCAGGTACGATGGATCGCCAGCATACACTCCCAAAATAAACGGATCGACAGCATAATTAAGAAACGACTTTCCCATACGGCGTATAACCAATTGATCGAGTGTTTCATTAGGTTTTGTACCCGGACGACGAAAGGGTTCTCCGAGAATTCTGAGCTTATCCCCGAAAGAAAACAAAGGAGTAGTAATTCCACTAATTAAACCTGCCGGCATGGGTTCCATCCGGCCATTTTTAACTATATATCTTTTATTTACACTGTTTCCGGCAACTTCCAATTTGCAATAACCTGCAAGTTCATCAAACAAATCCATTACAAATTCATTCCCCAACACTCCTGTATTTGGCCCGGTTTCATAAATAAAACCATTCTTCTCAACAGTGTTTATAACGCCACCTAAAGTTCCGGAACGCTCCAGCACCAGAAAATCAACATTCCTTTTCCGGAGATTGTGTGCAAGTGTCATTCCGGTTAAACCTGCTCCAATCACCACTACTTCAGCTTCTTTTTGTATCGGCATTCTTAAATTTTTATACAGTTTTTGAATAATTTGTTTCTTTACCTGTCAATAAAGGATCAAAAATCATAGCGATATTACGAAGAAAAAGTTTTCCGGCAGGCTTTACAACCAGAATATTTTTGTCGAAATTCAATAAACCATCATCAATAAATGGAATTAAACTTTCGGGTGTAAAATGTAGAAGAGTTCCCAGTGTTTCCAAAGAAATCGAGAAATTGGCAGCTGCTACTTCTAAATCAACTTTATTATTACACATTATTTCCTGAATAATGGCATTAACAATTACATCGCGCTGCGACATGGTATAACCCTTTTCCACAGCAGTTCCGCATTCGTGTATGGCTTTAATATAATCTTCGGGATTTTTAACATTTTGACTGTAGGCATTCCATAACTGACTGATGGAAGTTGCGCCGAAAGCATAAACCTGTCCGGTACTTTCGCGACTGCAATATCCCATAAAATTGCGATGAAGCTGGTGACTGGCCAGAGCTTCCGAGAGTTCATCCTCAGGTTTTGCAAAATGATCCAGACCAATCGCAATATATCCGGCATCAACTGCAGTTTTATATGCCTTTTCGAACATCATCAACTTCGAATGCGCATCAGGAATACCATATTGTTCCAGTATCTTTTGAGCGCCTTTTACCCACGGAACATGCGCATACGAAAAGGTCACAATACGCTGGGGCTGAATTTCAACAGCTCTTAACAGAGTTTGCTCAAACGATTCTGGTGTTTGTCCGGGCAAACCATATACAAAATCGAGATTAACTTTTATTTTTTTGGCATAGAGGGCTGCAACTAATTCTTCCTCAGGCAACAAAGAAGGCTTTCGATTAATGAGCTTCAGCACCTCAGGATTAAAATCCTGAATTCCGATGCTTAACCTGTTAAATCCAATCGAAGCAAGTTCATCAATTTGAGAATGTGTAAGATAAGCAGGATTACATTCCATGGCAATTTCGGAAGCAGGAGCATAGGTAAAATTCTCTGCAATCAGATCCATTACTTTTTTGATATATTTCATCGAAATGGAATTTGGAGTACCTCCACCCCAATGAACCTGACTTACTAAACGCGATTTATCAAGATATCGGGTTATTGTTTCAAATTCCTTAACGATCGCATCCATGTATTGGTCGATAAACGACTTTTCGCGCATGATATCGGTATTGCATCCACAGAAATGGCAAAGCTGGGGGCAAAATGGCACATGAAAGTAAAATGAAATATTTTTAGGTTCACATAAATTTGAATCTTTTACATGCTTAATCAAATCGCTATCCTTAAACCCGTTATTAAAAAATGTTGCAGGTGGATAACTCGTATAACGCGGACCAGGTTTGTCATACTTCTTTATAAGCGCTAAAATTTCAGCACTGTTAAAATGAATAGCTGATGAATGATTACTTTTCATCATATGTATCTTGGTTTAATTTAACTGATTCTTTAATATCTAATGTTACCGAAGGAGAAAAATAAACAATAACAAATACCAGTGAGGCCATCACTGCTTCAGTAATGAATAATTTATTCATTCCAAACGCATCGGCAAATTTTCCTGCCGAAATGGCAATAATAATTCCTTGTAAATGAGTCAACACAATTTGGATGGAATAGTCTGTTCCCTCTTTTCCCTGCCTTACTTTTCCCATTGATACGGTATAAATGATAACCGACGACATGGAATAAGCAGTCCATAAAATGGTTATGGCAGCATAAAGAAGCGGCTTGGTAATGCCGGCATTAAAAATATAGACAAAAAAGAGGGCTGCAAAAATATTGTAAGCCGAAAATAATAGGATACTCTTCCGTTGTCCCAACTTTTTAATGATAAAACCAGCAAATAAGGCGCCTACTGCCCCACATCCGGTTCCATAAATTCCAACCATCAAAGCTATTTCCTTAACATTATAGCCCAGGTCAACCATCCATGGTTTTAACAACGATAGAATTCCTAAAATTCCCGAGTAAAACAAAATTAAAATCAACATCCATTTCAGAATACCCGGAATGGCAAAGAATGCACCCATTTCTTTCAATGTTATTCCTGCTTTTGGCAAAACAGGAATTTCTTTCTCCTCTTTTTTGATATTAAAGACCAGAGGTAACAAGGCCATTAAAACAAAAGCTGCCAGAAGCACCATTAACCACTCCCACCCGGTAATGGTATACAGAAAAAGCAAACAGCCACTGCCCAGCAAAGTACCACCGAAATTCCCCATCGATTGCACGCTGTTTCCAAAAGGCCTTTCTTCTTTTTTAAGGATACGGATAGCCAGGGCATCAGAGGCAATATCCTGCGTTGCCGAGAAAAATATGGCCAACACCATTAAAACTATTATGGTTGAAAAATCGGTTTGAAGGTTGAAAAATGCAATGGCAATAATACATGCAGCATAAAAAAGCTCCGAACCGATAATCCATTTTTTATAGTGATAATGGCTATTTGCATTACGATCAATGAGTGGAGCCCAGAAAAATTTCAGAATCCATGGAAGTTTAATCAACTGGATTAAAGCAATGCCTGTTAATGAAAAATTTTCCATACGCATAATCACAGGCAGTACCGTTGAGAAAAAACTCATGGGTACCGACTGGGCGATATACAGGGAAAAGAGGGTGGAATATTTTTGAATGGGCTTCATCAGGTAGTTTATTTATTCTGGCTGATATTAACTGAGAGTGTCACACCTAAAGTTAAAGGGTTGCCTTTTTGAGCATACCAGCTTTTAAACTGAGCAATGTTAAACATATAAGGATAATAACTTTGATTAAAAATATTTTTCGACCAAAGGTAAACACTAAACCAGGGAGTATCGGCCCCAATTGAGCCATTCACAAGAGTATAAGCCTCCTGGCTTACTTTATTTTCATCGTCCCAAAATTGTTTGCCGACTCCCTGAGCCGAAAGGTGAACATTGGCTGAAGTAATATATTTTGATTTCAAATCAATTTTATATCCTACAAAAGCAGAATAGGTATATCTTGGGATAAATGGAATATAATTATCCTTGTAATTAAGTTCGGCCCTCAAATCAGGCCTGTAATCAATGTATTTTGTTTTGGTATATCCAAAATTCCCTCCGATTTGTAATTGCTTTAAAGGAGTAAACATAAGTTCAAATTCCAATCCTTTACTATAAGAGTTTGCAGCATTTTTTATCATGTTGCCACCTGTTGGGTTACGTTGTGAAACCTGTTGATTTTCCCAGTCAATGTAAAACAAGGCTCCGGTAGCAGATAATAAATCGGGTACAATGGTGCTTTTAACTCCAAATTCATAATTAGTTGATTTTTCAGGCTCAAATATTTCATCTTCAACCTTTACAGCTGCAGTATTGAACCCTCCTCCCCTATAGCCTTTACTGGTGGTAAAGTAAGCTGATGTTTTATCGTTAATGTTAAAACGGATAGACAACTTAGGCAGAAGTTCCTTAAATGATTGCTTGTAAACAGTATCCCTTTTTAAAGTTTGCTTATCAGGTTGTGTTAACAAATAAGTATAATGAAGGGTGTTCCATTCATAGTCGTAACGCAATCCTAATGTAATATCGATAAACCCGGCAATTTTTTTAACAGTAGCCTGTCCAAAAGCAGCCATACCAGAATTCTCCTCTTTGTTATATTTGAGATAACCGTTACCGGGTACAAGTTTTACTTCCTTGCTATCCGTTCCATAATCCAGGTCAATGTCACGGTCTACATTCTGGGTAAATCCAAATAAACCAGCAGTAACATCTATCCATTTGCCATTATTGTTGGTAAGCACTATTTCTTCTGTAAATTGCTTCTGATCAACCCCTTGTTTCACCTGGTAATAATCCTTTGGCATAAAGTCCTGATCGATTGTTTGTTTATCATTGAGCGTTTGTACTGCCGAAACAGATGTCAAAACAAATTTATCGAGATATAAGGAGGCAGTAAGGCTATTATCCACTATATCCCTGGCATAACGGCTTTTAAAATTGTAGTTTATTTCCTTTACTATATTTGTTGAATCCAGAACACCGTAAGGATAACCTTTTTCATAACTTCTTTCGGCACCTATTTTATAAGTAAGAACAAGAGGCTTAATAGGATTATACCTGATCTTTATTGATCCGTTTTTGGTAAAGTCACTTCCAACACTTTCATTATGATAATTGTTGGTAAAATAACCATCGCGTTCGGTGTAACCTCCATTTAATAAAATTGCAAGTTTGCTGGAAACAGGCTCGTTATAAGAAAAATTATATTTCATAAAGCCATAATTTCCAAAGTCGGCATTCAGTTTTAATTCCCGGTAATTTCGGGGAGCCCGGGTTATAACATTAATAATTCCACCCATTGTATTCTTACCATACAATGTTCCTTGTGGGCCACGTAATACTTCAATACGCTCAACATCAGCAAAATCAAATGCAAAAGCAGATTTTTCAAAATACGGAACCCTATCAACATACAAACCCACTGAAGGGCTGTTTATTCTTGAACCCACACCGCGGATGTAAACCGGTGATGTAAGTTTGGAACCATATTCGGGCATATAAAAATTTGGAACTATTGCAGATAGATTCCTGAGTGATTTGGTTTTTTCAGCTTCTAACCTGTTAATACTTATAGAGGTTATGGAAGTGGGTATATCTTTATTTTTCAATAATCGTTTCTCAGCAGAAACTGTAACTTCCGAAAGCTGGACAGTATCGGTTAATGTTTGCTGAGCGTAAAAGCACGGGTAAATTAGAATAATCCCCAATAACGTTAATATAACTTTCTTCATTTTATTGTTTGTTGTTTATCAAAAGACATATCTTTAAACATGTAACATCCTGTAATCCAATTATTTATTAAACAATTCAATCCAGAATAAAATCACAATTCTTGCTGGCATTGACAGGATTTAGAAAACAGTAATATGAATTAAGCTGTGAAAGGGGGAGCCCGATTGGATAGGATATTTCTTGGGCATGAATATTTGAGAAAGTCTGGTATTTCAATAAATTTATAGACTGTACAATTTTTAAAGAAGAAAGAAGTATTTACAATTTCATTGATAATATCAATGAAATTATTTTGCATACTTTTTACCCAGTAACACGTTGATTCATCGTAATTAGAAGAATCTTTTACAGTTAGCTGACTTTGTTGAATTGTAATTTCTGAAGAATGTATTTTAGCAACAGTGGCTTCGTGACTTCCAAAAAAGCCAAAGACAATATAAATCCAGGCAAGTAAACCTGCCAAAACATAAATTACCTCGGAAAATGGAAAGAATGCCAGAAACATAGTAATCGATTAACTATTCAAAAGTATATTTTTTATTTGAACCTGATTCAAAAAGAATGTAATTTATAAAGAGTTAAATTAATATTTTAAAAGCCCGATGGAAAAATAGTAACTTTGGCCTGTATTTTAAATTTATAGCATGAAAGGTCAAAACCGCAGCGATGTAAAGCCTGGAAGGGAAGTAATGATAGTTTTGAAGGAAGATCAGGTATCGGGAAAACTTACTGAAGGTATAGTACAGGACATTTTAACCAATAGTTTATACCATCCCCATGGAATAAAAGTACGACTTACAACCGGCGAGGTTGGAAGGGTGAAAGTTGTTAAACCATTACCAAACGAATAAACAAGTTTATTTAAATGAAATTCAGTTCGTATAATTTTACACC
>Ga0136636_10002503_pt1 | contig 10943 bp, 13 predicted proteins | sample AntDrymUQ8522106_2_FD_104653 | JGI IMG/M metagenome (GOLD analysis project Ga0136636, IMG submission 104653) | Polar desert sand microbial communities from Dry Valleys, Antarctica - metaG UQ852 (21.06) | ecosystem: Environmental > Terrestrial > Soil > Desert | place: Antarctica: Dry Valley... | reverse complement strand
GCGGCCAGGGATGACCGGCTGCGCTGTCAAGGGGTCGTCCTCCACTGCCGCGGGAGGCGGAGCGTCCCGGTAACGGGCAAGCTGAGATTCCAGCCCGGCCACGTAAGTTGTGTACCGCTCCCACTCGCTCTTGCGCAGAGATACAGTGGGTTCGCCAGCGGCGGTGATGGCATCGGTCATGCCCCCATTCTAGCATGGCGCTGCGGGCGCTATCGCCCACGCGAATCACGGGCTTCTCGGCGTGGGTCTGACCCCTCGTGGGCGGGGCTATCAACTTTTTCGGCAGACAGCGACGTTCACATAGTGAGGGGACAGTGAAGGTGTCCACAAAACCCCTTAGAGAACGAACGGAGATGGAAATGAACAGAACAAGAGGGTCGCCACGGCACGATGTCGCCCCCAAACGCCTTAGAGAATGAATGGAGAAGAAGTTGAACAGAGCAAGAGAGCCGCCGTTCGTTCACAGCGACCATCGTAACGTCTAACAGAAAGGGGCATCGTGCCTGAAGTACAGATAAGAGGACCGCCAGGTGAGACTGGCGCACGGGGCGACTCGTGCGCCGCTCCGCCTACATCTCGGCATGACCTTCAGCGAACAGAACGTGAATCGCGACCAGTCGGGCAAGTTCGGCGAGAAGGTCGGCGCCGCCCCCGAAGTCGGCCTCGCGCGGCCGCTCAAATACCACCGCGACCTCGGGTTCCCCTCCAACTTCACCCCCATCCAGAAACCGTTCACCCTCGAATACTCCGGCCACGCCGAACGCGCGAGCACCGACGACCGTTACGGCACCATCCCGAAAATCGGAACGCTCGACCCGGCAACCGCTGACCTCATCGAAGTCGAAATCGAGAACGGCAAAGCCGTCAAATACTTGTACCGCACGCCCGTACCCGGCACCCACCGCGGCAAAGAACTCGACGTGTGCATCGCAGCCGTCCCCGGCGAGCACAAGAAAGCGCCGTGGACCGTCAAAACAGTCTGGTTCAACGAGCGCGACGACCTGCACCGCACCCTCGACACCAGCAAGTACGACAAGCCTCAGAGCTGAAGCGGGGTCAGACCTTCGGGAATGAGACGCACGGGTCACACAACGCAGCGGCCTGCTCCGCAGTGTCCGCCCAACCGTCGCCGATAATCTGAAGCGCCAGCATGATGTCCGAGTACGACTTCACCGGCCCGAGCGCCATCGGGTCCAAGTTCGAACGGCAGCCGTCGCGGTGCACACGACCGTAGGCCGGGTCGGCCATACGCTCATGCCGAAAGTCGATGGACACGCCGTAGCCCCGGTCGCCTGAGTCTGTGCCCGGCAGTCCACCGTCAGGCCCGCCGAGGTCAACCTCCGGGGCAAGGCCGGTCTTCTCACCAAACCGGCCGCCGTCAGCTCGCGGCTGGTCCAACGTCAGCGTCACCGCCCCCGCTCCTGCTTCTCTTCCCACGAGTCGAAATGCTCCTGAGACTCTCGTGCGGTGGGACGGGACACTGGGTTCTTCCTCGCGCCAGGGTACAGCCGCTCACGCGCCATGCTCGCGCTCTGGCGCGTGTCGAAACCTTCCGCCTCCAGCGCTTCTATCTGCGCTCGGAACTCAGGGTTCGCGACAAGCACCTGATGGAAACGGACGCCCGAAAGCCCGAACTGGCTGTACACAGCACGGTCGAAGTCGCGGCCGTCCTGCTGGCGGCCGAGGCCGTGCTTCACGTTCCAATCACGGTCGAAGTCCAGAATCGCGTGAGAGCGAGCCGCGCCCGCCTCGAACCGCGAAGCGTCAACCTCTTCGCCGTACCCGTTGAGGTCGCCGACAATCTCTGCCAAGCGCTCCCCCTCACCGAAGTACGCGGCGCGAAAACCCTCCGCGCGAAGCGCGCGCTGATGGGCGCTGGTGTCCTCAAGCGCGGTCTCAGGTGCCGAGCCGGTCTTCTCGCCGAACTTGCCGTCTTGTGCACGCGGCTGAGAGCTGTCGAAAGTCATACCTCATTGTAGGCGGTAAGCACCGCCGGATACAAGCTCTACTTCGTGCTCATCGGGCGGCGCGACCAGGAAGCAGGTTCGGCTTCGTCATCCGGGTGGATGCGGCCGAACACTTCACGGTACGGGCGGGTCACATGGTCGTACGTTTCCTGAGTCCACTTCGGGAAACGCGGGTCGCCCACGAACTCACGGTAATGCGCCGCTTCCGCAGCGAGATGCGTGATGTTGACAGCCTGAGCGCGTTGCATGTTCTCGCCGTCAACGTGTGAGCGGTACGCGCCGTCGCCAGCTTCGCTCAGCAACGCGTAGAACTCGTCCGAGTCCGAAGCGTCGAGACCTTCAGCGGTCAACGCGTCAGCCTGCATGTCTCGGATGCCGATTTGCGAGAAGCGGAAGTCTGCGTGAAGGTCGAACCAGGCGTCGTTTGCGCGTCGGCTAATCCGGTTGAGGCGAGCGACATCCTCGTCGGACGCGTCATATGCCACGTTCAGAATGGCTTTGTTCCCCGCGTCGAAAGTCTCGAACTTCCTGATAGCAGCGGTCGAGTCGATAGCGGGGTTCGGGTACAGCTCGTGAGCGTCGGCGGCGCTCGCCGTGTCACCTTCGTCGTCGTACACCATCGTGTAGACATCGTCCTCAATCGCGACGACCTGACCAGAACGGGAGCGCTGCCCACTCTCTTGAGTACGAGTCGGGTACGTGTGGATAACATGCTCGCCAAGACGGGGCACCCACGGGCCGGGCGGCACCTCCAGCTCGAACTCGGGAGCGGCGCCGGTCTTCTCGCCAAACTTGCCGTCCGCCTCGCGGTTGATGTCGCCCTCGTTGAAAGTCATGCACGTATGTAGGCGGTTGGCTCCCGCCTACAATGGGGCATGACCTTCGGTGAGAACAACGCAGACCGCGACAAGATTGGCCGCTTCGCCCCGCAAGTCGGCGGACAGCCAGACGGCGACGTGCTGGCGTCCCTGCACCCACGGACAGACGGCGGCGCGGAGAAGCTCAATCACCTGTCCACACCCGTTGTCAAGAAGATGAGCGAAGACGCAAGCGTCAGCTATAAGAACGACCCGGCCTCGGCCGAGGCCCGTGCGCTCATCATCGACACTCACACCGTTCTCCGCGCTCGCGGCGAGAGCACTCGCGAGGAGCTGGAACAGAAGCTTCGGGACGCGTCCCCATCCGGTGACTCATCCCACGACGCCTGGCTCCGCGAGCACAGCGGATAATGGTCGTACAGCCTCGCGACCAGGCGGGTCGGTTCGGGGAGAAAACCGGCGCCCCGCCTGAAATCACATTGGCTGACCTCCCCAAAGGCTTCCGCTACGAACGCGTCGCCGACGAGAGCACCGGCAATGTCGTCGTCATCATGCACGCGACGCATGGAACACCCCGTAGCGACTACGTTGACATGGCACGCTCCCGCATCGGTCGGAAAGAATACCGGCCTGAAGTCCGAGCCGCCATCACCCGGCTGAAAGCTGAACCGGGCGTTGTCGAAGTCATCGTGCGTGAAGACGACCCACCATTCGCGATGCGCGTCGTCGGCCGCCCGTACCTGCGGCGCGGCAGCGAAGTGGTGGATGTCACCCTCGACGGCGAGCACGGCTCGTTCGACGCGCCGATACCTGTGACCCAGGCGGCCAACGCTGCCAGCGTCGCCCAGTACCTTGTGCAGCACAATCATGACGCCGTGCTCGACAAAGTCGTCGGCGTCGAACGCCGTCAGCAGATGTTCCAAGCGTTCCAGACGGGGCCGCTCAGCGACTTCGAGATGCACACAGATACCTGCTAGACTGGCATTCATGAGAATTGGCATCGCAGGTGACTGGCACGGCAACGAGCTGTGGGCCGAGCGTGTCATCGCTGCGCTCGGCGAAACGGATGCCACAGAGTTGTGGCATCTCGGCGACCTCGGTATCGGCTTCGGCCGTGAAGCGCGCGCTCAAGGATACGTCAACTTCCTCGCCGAGAAGCTGGACCGTGCTGGACTAAAAATGTGGGTAGTCCTCGGCAACCACGAAGACTACGACTGGATTGAGCGTCAACCCGCGTCCGCTGACGGCATCCGCTGGTTGAGAGACTGCATCGGCATTGTCCCCCGCGGCTACCAGTTCCAACGCGAGAACCGCCACTGCCTCGCTGTGTCCGGCGCGTCATCCATCGACTTCAAGCAGCGTACCCTCGGCGTGGACTGGTGGCTTCAGGAGAACATCACCCCCGAGCAGGCCGACAGAATCATCGAGACTGTCATCGCAGGCAGCATTGACGTGATGCTGTGTCACGACGCGCCGAACGGCATCCCCGAGATTGACCTCGTCTCGTTGCAAGACAAATGGGACCGGAGCGAGCTACATTACGCTGAGCACAGCCGCAAGCAGCTCAACCGTATCTTCCAACACGTCATGCCGACGCAGCTCTGGCACGGCCACTGGCACCGGCGTGTCCGGCAGACCCTCGACTTCGGCGGCTTCAAGACAGAAATCGTCGGCCTGGAGAAAGAGTTCATGAGCAGCAACCTTGCGATACTGGACACCCGCGACTTGAGCGTCGTGTACGTTCCGGTCGTTCGGGAGCGCTAAGCCGTCAGGTAGTCACCGGCGGGCACGCGAACCGCGTCGTATCCGTACCGGGTGAGGCTTGCGAGCATCTGCTTCGCGCCGACTGAGTTCTGCGTGTGAACGAAGATACGGCCTATGGACAGCGGGCGCTCGTTGAACGCACGCTCAGACAGGTAGTCCACAACGGGCATGATGGTGTCATCCCCGCCGAGGTCATGGTCAAGCCACAGCTCGTCGATGTGCTTCTCCTCCACGTCAAGGTCGCGGAGCGCCTCCAACCCCGCTTCGCTGGTGCGCGCGACAATGTGAGGACGCGCTGCGAGTGCGACGCGGAAGTTCCGCAAGTCGTCGATGAGGAGTATCATCCCCTCAGTCTACAAGGTTTGCGGCGGCGGCGCAACTACCGGGACTTCAGACGCAGCCGCGGGCGCGGAGCAACCTCTGCGATACCGAACTCCACCGTCGAAAGTGGCCGGGGGAGGATGATGTCCGGCGCGGCGGGGCGCATCCGATTGTGGACCGGCGCTTCAGCCGAGATTGCCTCCGTCTCGACCTCCAGCGCCTCGCTGCGCGTCGGATAGGTCTCTATTCGCACTCGCGTTACCTCCGGCCACCACGGACGCTCAGAATGGCGCAGGAAGCGCTTCTCTCGCTCCTGGGTGATGCCGACGTAGAGCAAACGGCCATCCGCTCGGAAGAACCGGTACACGATGGTTTCGACATCGTCGTCGGTCAGGTCGTCAACGTGCGTCTCAGTCATTGGAGCTGCTCCATGAACCCCTCGCCGGGCAGTCCAGCGCGCCGCACGAGGATACGATGAGCTGTCTCCGGGTAAGCTTCACACGCAGAGCGGTAGTCGGCTGAGACTGACGCAATCCGGCCGTCAACCAAGCGCCGGTGGACTTCATCCAGCAGCGCGTCAGCGTACTGCGAGTACGTCGCAACGTAGACGAGCCGTGGCGTTTCGCTGTCACCGCGCCCGAAGGAGAGGACTCGCGCTGCGAACAGCGCCGTGCCCGACATTCGAGTGAGATACCCGTGCCAGGCCAGCGCGGACAGCGCAGCCTCCCGAGCGCGTCCCACGTCGTATTGAGCGCGGTCGAACGTGAACGGCCCACAACAGAACAAGCCGTCAGTGACCTGAGTCACATCCGGCAGTTCAGACTCCCGGTAATCAAAGCCCGTCATCGTCTTCCTTGCGGGCCAAGTGCCGAGCTTCCAGCCAGGCAACAGCCCCGTCCTTGTCGGCGGTCCTCTGAGTGAAACGGCGCACAGACTTCATGTACAAGTCACGAGTCGGCGTTCCGTACTTGTGGGTGCCGACTTTCAGCAGACGAGGGTCGAGGAGTGCGAACATGCCGTTGTCGGTGACCGAGCGGATGAGGCGACCAGCAGCCTGCTCCGCGAGCGCCGCGGCGTCCGCGACGTAGACGAAACGGTCAGCGGCCCACTTGTCGCCAGTGCGGACAGCAATCTGTTCCACACGGGCGTCGTCAACCGGGTTGCCGCCCGCGCGCGGCGGGCGGTCCAGAATCACAAGCGAGCACGTCTGGCCCGGCGCGTCCACACCGGTCATCAGCGAACGTGTGCCGACAAGAACCGCGTTCTCATCCTCGCGCCACTCCTCCATGAGCTGACGTAGCCCCTGGCCATCCCATTGAGACAGGACTCGGAGGTCGGTGCGCTGGCGGAGCATCGCCGCGTAGTGCTTGCCGTTCTCGACGGTCGCGCCGATGACCAGCGCAGCACCACCGTTTGCACGGCACAGGTTGACGACGTGCTCAGCGGCCCAAAGAGTGTGCATCTTCGTGTCGAACTTGCGGGTGTTCGAGAACCGGTTCAGGCTTTCGAGCGCGGCGGTGTCCGCCGGGTTGTCAGCGCGGGGGATGAACAGCATCGAACCGCCGTACGCCGTGTCGAACGGCGACGGGTAGTCCACCTCCTGCGTGTCCATACCAATCTGCATGCCGAAGCGCGACGGGAGCGTCGCGCTCATCGCGATGCCGGTGACCGGCTCGGACTGCTTAGCGTCCGTCTCAGGCGTGTTCCACAGGTTGTTGCGAATCGCCCCGGACACATCCACAGGGGAGGCGTGCGCGGCAAGCCACGAACCGGAACGGCCGCCTTTGGTGTCGCGAGGTTGGGTCTTCTGCACCCAACGCGCAACACTCGGGTAGTGGGTGGACACAGCCGCGGCAGCGTCAACGAGGTTGACAATGGCGCTCTGCGCACGTTTCGCTTTCAGCAGAGTCTTCATCACCGGCGATGTGAGCGCGGGCTTCAGGTTCTTCTCGCCGTCTTTCACCCACCGCTTGATGGCTTCGGAAAGCGGGCCGAGTGCGATGTCATCATCTTCGACAAGCTTCTGCTCATCCTTGCCTTTAGCGATGCGTTCGAGGAGCTGGTCACAGAGCGCAGCAATCTGTTCACCTTTGCTATACCATGCGGAGTTGTCGCTGACGCGGGTGACCGCGCGGCCTGCCGCGAGAATCTTCCGGCTGCTGACCTCAGACGCACCTTGCGCGCGCACCTGCGCGGGGAGGACGTGAGCTTCATCCACAATCAGGTGGTGGAAGTGGCCGAGTGACGCGCTGCCGATGACGACAGGAATCGCGTTGGCCGCCTGAACGGCGAGCATGGAATGGTTCGTGATGACAATGTCTGCCTCAGCGGCGACAGCACGCGCGGTGTGCGGCTTGCAGATTTCGCGCATCGCACACTCCACGCCGACGCAATCCGACGACGAGATTGACACAGCGTTCCAGTCGCGGTTGTCGATGACGCCTTCGTAAGCGAAGCGGTCTCCGATGTTCTGAACGCCGGTGCCCACATGCTGCTCCAACGCCCAGATGATGAGGGGGACAATGTTGTCTTCGTCCACGCCGAGTTCGTCAGCGAGCTGGGTAGTGTTGCCCTTGCCCGCTTTCAGCTCGGCGATGGCGGCTTTGATTTCCTTGTCGGTCGTCGGTGCCACATCATGGCCGAGAAGCGCTGATGCTGACGCGCCGACCCGCTGCCCGCAGAGGTAGTTCGAGAAGCCCTTGAGCACAGCAACTCGCAACTCGACGCCGGTGAGGTCGAGTGCAGCGGCGACCATCGTGGGCGCGTCCTTCTCAGCGTATTGCGCTTGCAGGCTGAGGGACTCGGTGCTGATGAGGGAGCGCTCGCCGTGGAGGACAGCGCGGTGCGCGGCGGCCGAGAGGGCGACATGCGACTTACCCACGCCAGTCGGCGCGATGCCGATGGCTTCACCCTGACCACCCAACGTCATCGCGTTCGCGACGCGGCGGCCGAACTGCTCCTGACCGGGGCGCGGCTCTGCCGCATCGTTGCCGGTCGCCAAACGGATAGCAGCGGTCATCAGCTCGATGGTCATGTCGGCGTCAGTCTTCACGGGGGTATCAATGTCAGTCACCCGTCAACCCTAGCATGGAACCGGGTCAGCCGCAACAGGCAACCCGACCGAAGAACAGCGGTTAGAACGTCTCCACCATCGCGACTTCGGCGATGCCGAGCACGGCGAGCGCGGAGAGATACGTCTGCTCCGAGTACGGGTCAAGCCAGATGAGGAAGTCGCCGTGAGGCCGCGGTGCGGGGGTGTACGGAGCGTACGAAGTCGAAAGCAGGAACAGGGGGTACTCGACCTCCCAGCGCTCAAAGTCCAGGATGTCCAGCTTGTCAGCGAAGATGGCTGTGATGACATCCTCGTCAAAGTCGCGGACCGCGCTGTCCTCAAGCCCATCCTCGTGGAGAAGGGAAGCAACTTGTGCCTGCCACGCAAGAAGCGAGAGGTGCTGCACGCGAAGCCAGAGAGCTTCGCCGTCATCTTCCGCGTCGCTGTAGCCGTCGATGAGTCCCTCGACCAGTTCGGTCAGGTTGTCACTGTAGACGAGACCGGCATAACCTTTCGCGTTCAGGACGAACGGGAATGAGTCGCCGTCTCCGTTCAGCGGCGCCTCATCGGTGAGGTCGGCTTGTTCTACGAGAATCGAGGTCATGGGGAATAGTCCTTTCTAAAGAAAGCCTAGCTGACGGCATGTCCGAAACTGAGCGAGCGAACTACCCCTGCGCGAGCTGGTGACGAGCGGCGTTCGCCTTCTCGAAACCGGTCAATGGCTTGCCCGTATTCGGGTCGATTTCCCACTCTTCGAGAGCGCGTTTCTGATTCCCGAAGCCTTTCTCCGCGTCCGCTTCGTCGATGGACGGAGTGTGGCGTGCAATCTCAGAAGGTGTCGGCGCCGGGCGCGAAGAACGCCGAACGCCTTTCTTGTTCAACTGCTCTTTGTAGTCCGAGACGCTCGCGTAGTAGCCTTTGTAGACGCCCGGTACCTGGCCTTCAATCTCAGCCACGCCGACGCCCTTGCCGACCTTGCCGTCGGAGCGGATGTGGTCGGGCACCTTCGGAACGCTCGTCGCGTCGGCCAGCGCCAGGCGGCGGTTACCGTCCGTCGGGTTCACGCCTTGCAGCATCTTGTTCGCCAGGTTCATGCGGAGCGAAGTTGGGACTCCCGTGTCGGTGGACGACACTTGGGATGAGAGAAGCAGACGAATCTTCACGAAGCGCAACTCCGCAGCAATCTTCTTGATGCGGTTCAGCAACGTCGCCTTCAGCAGGTTGATGCGCATGGCCTCTTCGACCATCGGATTGTCCTTCGCCACGCCTTTCGGAATCTCTTCAGGGATGATGAGACCGGACAGCTCGTCCACGACCACGAAGATAGGGCGCGGCCGAAGCGCTGCGGGCAGCTCGTCAACCTTCGTCGCGCCGTGTTCCTTCAGCACCCGTGCGCGAGCGTGACCTTCGATGTACACCATCTCCAACGCGGCGACGGACGCTTCGAGCGAGTCGCAGCCCCAGCCACCGTCGCGGACGAACTCGCGGCACCACAGGAAGTCAACAGCCTTGTGGGGAAGGTCGATGACAACCAGCTCGTTGTCGTTCAGAAGCGCCCAGGAAATCATCGCGTTGATGGTCACCGTCTTACCCGAACCCGAGGTTCCAGACAGAAGTGAATGTGGGGCGATGTCGAAGTCAATGAACGCCGGGCCGCCCGGTGTGTTCGAGTTCGGGCCGAGGCGCTCGCCGAACTGCAAGATGTGCCCCGGCGACTTCAGCGCCTTCGCGAACGGGAACGGAATCGCTGGAGCGAACGTCGGCAAATCTCCGGGGACAATGTGTGCCACCCGGTCTTTCGGTACGAACTCGACATACCAGCCGGGAGCACCAATCGCAGATTCGACAACCTCAGCGAGCTTGTCATCATGCTTCGACGGGGTGTACTGCCGAGGCAGCTTCACCGTGAACCCGCCGACCGGCGAGGTTGCCACCTGAATGTCCCACGGCTTGACGCCAAGGGTCTGCGCGAGGTAACCGCGCGCGTTGATTTCTTCAGGGGAGAGTTGCGTCAGAGTGGCTACGTGCAGGAACGGATTGAAGTCAGTCATCACGAACCCGATGTAGCTCGGGTTCGACTCCAATTCCGCCGCAGCGCGCTCGGCGTCGGAGGCTTTGTATTCACGAGGCAGGCTCACGTCGAACGAGTTCTTCCGCGTCTCGTTCTGCTTCACAGACACGACCTCGGACACGCGGGTCAGATGGATTTTCCGGTTCTCAGCGTCAACGGAAGCAAGGCGCCACCCATCACCGTGGGTCTTCCCGAGGATGCCGATAAGCCGGTCAATCTGGCTCTTGTTGCCCAGGTTTAGACCGTCGGGTGCGCTTACCGCGATGCGTTCGATTGCCATAGTCTCATCAGTCTACCTCGTGGGTATGTCGGGCCTGAACGAGAAAGAGGGGCGGCCAAAGCCGCCCCTCTTTCTGTCGGTTACCGCTTAGACAACAGCGCCTTCAGCGAGCTTCCGGCGGCGTGAAACCACCAGCGGCGTCACGATGAGCGCCGCGCCGAGGAGGGCAATACCGGCGCCGAGGAACAGCAGGTGGTCTTCACCACCAGCGTTCTTCAGCGGGGTACGGGCGAGAGTGGTGCCAGCACCAGGAGCGCCCGCGCCCGGAGCACCGGTACCAGGACCAGCGCCAGGGCCGCCCGGCTGACCCGCGACACCAGTCACCGTGTAGGTGAAAGCTTCGGTAGTGAAGTCCCAGAGGCTACCTGCTGAGCGCGAAGCCACGGTGATGGAGTATTCACTGCCGATGGTCAGAGCCGTGAGCGGGATGGAGATGCTCGCAGCACTGGTCCCAACAAACGTCAGGAACTCATCAGTCGCCGGAGCGAACAGAGTCACCGCGTAAAGGGTTGCCCCAGCGGCGGCAGGCCAGTTGAAGACGACAGTTGAGCCGTTCTCTGCTACCGAAGTCACACCCGATGTCGTCGGAGCGACGGCGGCCGCGGACAACGTGCCTGAAGCGACATCGTAGATGAAGTCACCGGTGCTGCCGAGGACCCCGATACTGCTG
>Ga0136636_10002499_pt1 | contig 10947 bp, 8 predicted proteins | sample AntDrymUQ8522106_2_FD_104653 | JGI IMG/M metagenome (GOLD analysis project Ga0136636, IMG submission 104653) | Polar desert sand microbial communities from Dry Valleys, Antarctica - metaG UQ852 (21.06) | ecosystem: Environmental > Terrestrial > Soil > Desert | place: Antarctica: Dry Valley... | reverse complement strand
CAGCATCACGGCGAGATCCGTAGAATTTTCTAAGCTGGTCTACGTTGCAACGGGCGATCGCCCATTTCTTCCGTAAATTCTTCTAGTTAAAGGACATGAAGTCGCTGCCAACCCCTCAAACACAGTTTCCAACCCCTCAAACACAGTTTCCAACCCCTCAAACACTGTTTCCAACCCCTCAAACACTGTTTTAGATGCCCCAAACATTCCTTCAGACGCCCCAAACACTGCTACCAACCCCTCAAACACTGTTTCTAACGCCCCAAACACTGCTTCCGATGCCTCAAACACTGTTTCCAACCCCTCAAACACTGCTTCCGACCTCCCAAACACTGCTTCCGACGCCTCAAACATCGAAACCATACCGTCTCAAGCTATATCTTGCATTGAATGGTGTCTCCTTACTGACGTTTTGAGAGTCCCTTGTTAGAGTAGATAGACTATCCATCAAGAGCAAATTCGATCAGACAGTCGTGCGATCGCGCTAGCTCTCTCAAACACTCTGTTATTCACCTGCTTATGTCCGTTCCTCCAGTTACGTCTCACGATGCTGCACGACAGGCTACGCGGGGAATAGCGTTTTTACCCTTTCAGGTCGATCATTTATTGCTGTTGATTGGTGAAAATCCACTACCTAATTATGTTGCGGCTAGAACCTTGCTCAAGGTAGGCGGTACACCTCATCTGGTATATACGAAACATACAAAACCTCAAGCCGATCGCCTGCGAGATTTATTGAAAGAGCGATCGCCTGATCTAAAAGACTGCCAATATGTCTTCCTTGACAATTACGAATCGGATAGTTACCACATCCAAAAAGGCATTCAAGACACTATCAAGCGGTATGCTCAAGAGCGACTCGGCTTAAACTACACGGGTGGCACCAAGCCCATGGCAACCCATGCCTACCGTGCCCTGCTCAAAATTCAGCCTCATGCTATCTTCAGCTATCTCGATCCACGCAAGTTAGAGATGTGTATCGATCGTGAAGACGGAGAACGGTTTCATGAAAAGGTGACACTGGAGTTGCCACTCACCGAACTATTTCAACTTCATAACTTAACGTTGCAAAGTCCACCGACAATGGAGCCAACCTTACCCAATGTAGCTCAGGCTTTTACTGAGTTTTACCAAGATAAATCTCTTGCTGATTCTTGGCGAAAGTGGTGTGATAATACGCTACGCCCAACTGCTAGAGAAGGACAGAAGTGGCTCTCAGAAATAAAACTTCAGTCTCTTGATCTACCGCTAGCTTATTCTGAAAATTCCTCATTTTCAGATCAAGTTCAAAAAGAACTACCAGATGAGATTAAGGCAGTTTTGCAAAAACACTTTGGAGCAGGTACAGAGGTTTTAAAATTCCAATTAGCCAAAGAGCAAGGTGCTTTCCAAAAATATAAGCATCTTTGTGAATGGTTAGACGGTATATGGTTAGAGCACTACACCCTGCAACAAGTTCAGAGCATTGCCGTTGACTCCCATATCCATGACAGTGCTCTCTCGTTTCCTGTCAGGAACCCCAAAACTGGTCAAGATAAATTTGAACTTGATGTCGCGTTTATGCGAAACTATCAGCTTTTTGCAATTTCTTGTACCGCCGATGATAACAAAGGATTGTGCAAGTCGAAGCTGTTTGAAGCTTATTTAAGAGCAAAACAGTTAGGGGGGGATGAGGCACGGGTTGCGTTAGTCTGTTGTTCCGACCAACCCGACGCATTGAAGCAGGAACTGGAAGTAATGCTAGAAGATTCAAAAATCAAAGTTTTTGGACGTGAGCATTTGAGTAATTTAGCTGACGAAATTACTGCCTGGATCAACCAACTTGATCGGGAGGCAAAATGAGCGTCTATACTGCCACCGTTATCGACACCAGCGGGATTCAGCCGTACATCTTTGGTAGCAACCGACTGCGAGAAAATATTGGTGCATCTTTTTTAGTGGGTCAAGCAACAGGAGATTGGGTAGAGGCGGCGCTTAGAAGCTTAGAAGCAGAACTACGTCAAGCCAAGGTTGACTGCAAGATTGCCTATATCCCACCTAAAACCACTCTGTATGCACCACCACAGATTCAACAAGACCCTCAGATTGCCGCAGAGCTGATTTATACAGGCGGTGGCAATGCGATTGCTGTTTTCTGCTCCTGTGACTACGCGGTTCGATTCACCCAAATCTTGAGTCGGCGTGTGCTTGAAGAGGCTCCTGGACTGACTCTAAATGTTGCCCATCAGAAGTTTGAATGGAATGAACCAGCGTCGCTATTTAAAGCCGTTCAACAGTTGCGCCATACCCTGGAATACGAGAAGCCTCCCAAAGCACCCTCTTCACCCATGCTGGGGTTAAGCGTCACTGCCGACTGTATCTCTACTCGACTAGTTGCAGTGGGCATGAGCAACAAATTTGGCGCACCCGAAGCGGATGCCTATTTGGTGTCGCGCGAGGTCAGCAAGAAAATTCAAGCCGTGAACCAAGCACGGGTTCGTTTGAGAGAGGAACTAAAGCACGAGGTACCCGAAGACTTACACTTTCCCACCGACTTTGATGATTTAGGGCGATCGCATGGTGAGTCCAGCTATATTGCAGTAGTTCATGCTGATGGCAACAATATGGGCGCTCGATTTGAGCAATGTGGAAAAGATAAATCAAACCATGATTACATCATAGCGATCCGTAAATTGTCTAGCAGTGTCAATCATGCTAGCCTTTTGGCAATGCGGAGTGTAACGAAGCAGTTAGTTAACTTTATTCAAATAGCAAAGTTTCCCCTCCCAAAGCGTAATGAAGGCGGCTCCTATCTCCCTTTTAGGCCCTTAGTATATGGCGGAGATGACGTTACCTTTGTCTGCGATGGTCGATTGGGCTTGGAACTTGCTGCATTATATTTAGAAGAATTTGCCAAGCAGAAAGATCCGGATGGAAACCTAACCTTTTCTGCTTGCGCGGGTATTGCTATTGTCAAAACACATTATCCTTTTGCCCGTACTTACGCCCTCAGTGAAATTCTCTGTAATAGCGCTAAAGTCTTACTACGTCAAAAAGAGCAGGAAACTGGTCGAGAGGAAACCAACCCTAAACAGAAATCAGCGATGGACTGGCATATTGCTACCAGCGGTTTACTAGGTTCTATTAGTGAAATTCGACAGCGAGAATATCGATCTGAACAACGCAATGCCTTGTTGATGCGTCCTGTGTGGTTATCGCATCGGGATGAATGGCAGACATGGGAAGGATTGAAGCATGTCATTCACACATTTGTGCATGATGTAGCCTGGAGAGATCACAAGAACAAAGTGATTGCTCTGAGAGAAGTGTTGCGCCGAGAAAGCAATGCAGTTGAGCAATTTTTGCAAGTCTATAAATTAGACCATTTACCTACATTCACCATTCGGAACGGTAAAGAAAAAACCCTACAGAAAAAAGGCTGGGTGGATAGTCGATGTGGATATTTCGACGCGATTGAAGCGATGGATTTTTATACAAATATGACTGAGGATATAAAGATTACTGAGGGGGATGAATGAGTCTCTATCAATTCCGAATTCAACTCCTCAGCGACACAACTTTTGGGCGTGGCGATGGCATCGCTGGACTCTTAGATCAAGAGGTAGAACACGATACCAATGGCTTTCCTTATTTGCGTGGGCGTACTTTGAAAGGGCTGCTGAGCGAGGAATGTGACAATCTCGTTGCTGTATTGCCTGAGCCTCGACGATCGCACTGGCAAGCTATTGTCGATAGACTATTTGGAATTCCTGGTAGCACCCTAGACACAATCGCGTTAATGCATGTAGGCGATGCCTGCTTGCCTGATGATTTGCGCGCTGCGATCGCTCAACAAATTAGTCAAGGTAATCTCATGCCTGAAAATGTTCTTAATTCACTTACAACAGTACGACGGCAAACAGCGATCGCCTCTGATACTGGGGTAGCAGATCACAACAGCCTCCGAGTTGCCCGCGTTGTATTGCACGATCTTTGTTTTGCGGCCTTTCTCTTCTTTGACAACCCTCCCAATCCAGATACTCTAGCGCTGTTGGCGGCAGCCGCAGCCGCATTACGCCGAGTAGGCAGTGGACGTAATCGTGGGCGAGGGCACGTTAGTTGCTCAATCTGGGATGGCAAAGAACCATTGAGTGAGAATTTTCTGCACCGTTTTGGAGAAGCTACATGAAAGCCATTACTGTCACTCTGAAAACTGAGCAACCAGTATTAGCAACGTCTTTTCAAGGCGATCCCAACAGCGATGTCTCCTATCCTTACATTCCTGGCAGTGTACTTCGAGGGGCATTAATTGGCCGCTATCTCAAGCGCCATCCTTTGCAGGATGCTGATATCTTAGAAAATCAATCAGTGCAACGGCTGTTTTTTGACGGCACTACAAGATTTTTGAATGCTTATTTAGAAGTCAACGGCAAGCGCAACTTACCTATTCCTCAATCTTGGCGCAAAAAGAAAGGAGAAATCCTACCCTACTCAGTTTTTGATTTAGCTCAAAGCGTACCCGATGAGGTCTCTCTCAAATCATTGGATGGCGAGTTCTGTACAGTACAAAGCAATTTAGTTACTCTATATTCAACAGATAAACAGATTAATATCCATAACTTGCGGAATCGCCGCCGTGGACGCGCTGTTCCTGATAAGCTCGACTCCAACCAAAAAATTGTAGAGGCTGGCGAAGGAGAGGTTTTTCGGTATGAAGCGATCGCATCTGGGCAGTCGCTTCAAGCAGTAATTTTATGTGATGATGCTGATGAGACAGTCCTAAAAGACTTATTCAGTCCCGGTGATTTATGGCTAGGGGGTTCACAGTCAGCCGGATATGGACAGACCAAAGTCAAAGCCAACAGCGTAGCTAATTGGTCTGAAGTGAGGATTCCACCTAGGGAACGTTGCGATCGCAAAACGCTAACGATCACGTTGTTAAGCGACTTGATTCTACAAGATGAGGTGGGGCAGTATGTTGCTGATCCAAAGCTTGTCATTCAGCAACTACCAACCTTGGCTCAAACAAAAATCATCCGCAGCTACACTCGCACAACGTTAATTGGTGGATTTAACCGTAAATGGGGACTGCCCTTACCTCAAGTTCAAGCATTGGCATCTGGGAGCGTTTTGGTATTAGAGCATAGGTCTGTTTCTGCTGAGGAAATTGCGGAGTGGGAAACACAGGGTTTGGGCGATCGCCGTGTTGAAGGATTTGGACGCATTGCTATTAATTGGCTAGAAGAAAGTTCGGAGTTTCGTGCTCAGTCGCCGGGAGAAAATGCTCCTGGAATTAGCAAAACTCCCCTCAGTCCAACCTCTACTCAACTTGCAAAGCAGATGGCAGAACGGTTAATCCGACAGACGCTCGACCAATTGCTGCTGGCTCAAGTCGGACGGACAAACATAGACTCCGAAACTCGAAAGATTACCAATAGTCAACTTTCACGATTAATTTTGGTAGCAACGCAATCTCTTACTGACGGGAATCGTAATATGAATGGCCTCTCGTGCTGGCTTAATGCACTACCCTCAAATGCCAGTAGCCAATTTGAGCGTACCAGAATGGCAGGTTCTCAAAAATCGTTGAAGCAGCAGCTTGAAGAGTGGATTGCTGATCCTAAAATCTGGATTAGTAATCCACCGTCAGTAAAAATTGCAGATGTGACAGTAGAACTGAGCGATCGCCTCGCTAGAGAATACACGTTGCGCTTAATCGTTGCAGTTGTCAAAAAGGCCACAAAGGAGCAACAAATAGTAGAACCGACACAGGAGAAGAGTACATGACTCAGATCCTCCTCACACCATCAAACAATCGCCTCAAACGTAATCAACGCAACATTACTCATCGCATTATCGTATATGGCAACTTAGTCCTAGAAACACCTACCTGTTTAGGAAGTGGAGATGCCGAGAGTCCCACTGATATGCCAGTATTACGAGATAGCGTCAGCGATCACGCATTACTCACAGGTGCTTCACTGGCTGGGGCATTACGTAACTATTTGTGGGAATACGAAAACGGGTATGGAAAGACGGTGGAGAAATCTATTAAAGGTTTAACGACGCTCTTGTTTGGGGGTAGCCGTAGTGATGATGATGGTAATCAGAGTCCCTTAATCGTTGACGATGCCATCAGTAGTGATATTCCAACAATAGAGTTACGGGATGGAGTCGAGATTAATTCCAATAGTGGAACTGCCAAAGATGGAGCAAAGTATGACTTAGAATTCATTGCGGCTGGAACTGAATTCAAACTAGGTTTTGAGTTGCTGATTGAGCGAGAGCACGATGCATTACAACTATGCCAAGCGCTAGCCCTAGCGTTGCGAGGGTTAGAGAATGGCGAAATTAGCATGGGCACCAAAAAGCGACGCGGCTTTGGGTGCTGCAAGGTGACAGGCTGGCAGGTATGGAAGTTTGATTTACAGCAAGATAAAGAGCGAATTGCTTGGCTAACGTTTGACCATACCAATCGAAATATTCCTAAACCTCAATCCTCAATTGTTCAAGCCCTAGACGTGACCATTGATCAGGCAGACCAGCGTGATTACCTTTCAATTGTCACTACTTTCAAATTAGACAGTCCTCTATTGATCCGTTCTGGGCAAGATTCGATTGGCATTGCACCTGATGTCGTACACCTCAAATCTCGGCGCAGTGGTACAAACACACCGCAACCAATCCTTTCTGGTACTAGCTTAACGGGAGTAATGCGACATCGGGCAGAACGGATTCTCAATACACTGGAATTGAGCCAACCAGCCAAAATGCTGAATAGCATTTTTGGGTTTGTTGTTGAAAAGGAAACAACAGACTCAGCTAGAGCGAGTCGATTAACCGTTTATGAAAGCGTGATTGCAGGAGCAACACACGATTTAGTTCAAAACCGGGTTGCGATCGACCGCTTTACAGGGGGTGCGTATCATGGAGCACTTTTCAACGAGCAGCCCGTGTTTGGGACTGATGAAACCACGGTGGAATTGAAACTAGAGCTAAGAAACCCTAAGCAATCTGAAATTGGTCTGCTTTTACTCGTACTCAAAGACTTATGGACAGGAGATTTGCCTGTGGGCGGTGGGCGCAGTATTGGACGTGGAACGCTGAGCGGCCAACATGCAACCATCACTCAACATCATCCGGATTTAACTTCTGTAAAAACTTGGACAATTACTCAGCAAGGTAATTCTCTAGAAATATCAGATGCAGAAGCTTTAGAGGAATTTGTCAAGGCTTTGGTGTCTTCAGACCCAAGAGAGGAGCCATGAACAAGTTGAACTGTAACACCCTCTGCCAACCAGTATTAACGAATGCGATCACTGATGACGTTACTCTCCAAACTTGGTTGATAGAACAAGCATCCAAGTACCGACTTCAGTATCTGCTGGCGTATGCAACTGATGGCGTGATTTGGGGATATTTTAACGATGGCAAATTGTCGATTGCCCACGGAACTTTCCCTCAATTCCCTAAGCTGTGCTTGTCTACTCTCCAGCAATGCCGAATTTTTGGCATAGATGGTGAAGTTTTACTGTGGAGAACTAAGCAGGAGTGGAAGGCACGCTTAATCTACGACTCACCCAACAATACCCAACAGCTAGAGACAATCACCGAAGACCAAGTTCTTTGGGGAACTCAAGGCAAAGTGAAAGATGGTTTTACGCTGCTCTCTGATGGTCAACAAGGACTTTGTCATGCAGTTCCTTTAACTGGCATCCAATTTGATACTCAAAAAAAGCTAAGACGGCCTGTGCGCCTAAAAGTTAGGCACTATATCGAGTATGACAATGATGGATTGGCGAGGATTGGGCTGAGCCGACTAGTAGATTTATTTGCTGAAACTAAGGGAAAGTAAGTATGTTGCCAAAGCATCTCAAGGAAGTTAAAGAAAAAGGAAGAGTTGCATTTGCACCCTACAATTTTGTAGAGCTACCAGAGAAAGTTGTTCCAGGCAAGCAGCCAATTCCAGCAGCAAACACGTATCACTCAACGCGTTATACAGGCTGGATTGATTGCCAGTTGGAAACCTCCTCACCACTCTATATCCGTTGTGGTCTGACATCAGGACAATTTCTTGCTGGCAAAGAGGCAAAGGAACTATCCGATTTTTTCACGCATCCTGGTCGCCTAAGATCAATACTACCAGGGAGCAGTTTGCGAGGAATGTTGAGATCGCTGATTGAAATCATCAGCTTTGGCAAAGTGGATCAGTCGCGGATAGATGGTCGGTCATCTCTCACTTTTCGAGCGGTTGCAGCCAAAACTGACGACCCTCTGGGAGACATCTATAAGAAAACGATTAAGGCTAAAACCATCAAGGCAGGTTATCTGCTATGTGAAGGAGATCGATGGTATATCCAGCCTGCGGTTGCAATTGAGCAGAAACCATTTGTCTGGATTCGAGACGATAAAGTCAAGACAAAATTAGCAGGGTTTGTTTCTATTAAAGATAATAGCTATTACCCGCAATACGTTACGGATATCAGTTTTGGCGATATAAAAATCAAGAATACACGACCGTTTGCTGAACAAATTAGCAGAAATCCTAATCAGTTACAACACAAAAAAGGCGTACTGGTTACTAGCGGCAATATGGCTGAAACTGGCGGCGCTGAACGAACTTCCCTACGTAAAAATCACTGTTTGGTTGGACAGCGAGATAGTAATGCAGAGCGTTTACTGATAAGTCCAACAGCGATTCGGGTTTATCGGGAGACTTTGACGGAATTTCAGCAAGATGAGCTTTCTTTCTTGCCTAAGTGGGGAGCACTTCTGCAAGATCGCTGCATTTTTTATTGTTTGCCACAACCAGGTCAACCAATAACGCTATTTGGTCACAGCCCCAATTTTCGTATTCCCTATTTTCATGATGAAACAAACCAAGCAATAACGATTGCCAATCTAATTCCCGGGCATTTACGAGATTCCGAACTAGTGGACTTGGCGGATGCAATTTTTGGTTATGTGCGTCCGAGCAAAGTAAGTCAGAAGGCGGCTCAAGCTGGCAGAGTGTTTGTGAGCGATGCGATCTGTGAGCAACCAATTGATGCGGATATTTGGCTATCGTCTCAGGAGATCATGCCGCAAATTCTATCTGGCCCAAAGCTAACTACGTTTCAACATTATTTGGTTCAAGACAAATCGACGAAGAAAGATTTGAAGCACTACGCCAGTCAACCAGGGATCGAGACCATAATTCGTGGTCATAAACTTTATTGGCATAAGGGTGAGTCTCCAAGTATTGAACATCCAGATCCTGTTAATGCCTCTCCGTCACAAACAACAAAAATCCGTCCGATTAAACCTGGAGTAAAGTTTAAATTCAAGCTTCAGTTTGAAAATTTGAGGGACGAGGAGCTAGGTGCATTATTATGGCTTCTGAATATAGCTCAAGATGACACCTATCGACTTTCTCTAGGAATGGGAAAACCACTGGGGATGGGAGCTATCAAAATTGAGTCTATTTTGCATCTTAGCAATCGTCGAAATCGCTATAGTCAATTGTTCTCACAAACTAACTGGGGTACAGGTGAAACAGTCCATCTTGACGATGTTCAAACTAAGTGCATTGAAGCCTTTGAAACGTATATTCTAGATAATATCGATGAGCTGGATCATTCTGGTTCAGGGAAAGCAACAGTCCTACAACAACTACCGCGTATTCAGATGCTGTTGGCCATGCTGCAATGGAAATCAGCTCCCAGCAATGATAAGACTCGATATATGACAATTGAGCCTAATGAATATAAAGATCGACCAGTCCTACCTACCCCATTTCAAGTGTTAGGCGATCTAAATAAAGATACTCGTAACCTATCTGCTCTAGAGGTTGCACAGATACCTATAAACAAACCTATAAAAAATAAAAGGAAAGAAGTTGAGCAACTTGAACTGTCTGAGCGTCAAAAAGAAGTAAGAGAAATTACACAGATTCACAAGCCAGCCGTTGGACAAGTTTTGGATGCCACAGTCATTAATGTTAATGGCAAAAGAGTAACCTATGAAATGCTAGGGGGTGTTAAAAAAACAGTGGAAGAACACAAGCTTAAGAAACTCCCTGAAGTTGGGCAGCAAGTTAAAGTAGAAATCATTGATTTAAAGGATAATTGCGAAATCAAGAAAGTAAAGTTGGTCTCTTAACCATTATTAGTAAACGTTGCCAATTTCTTCATCCAACGTGTTCAATTTACTGGTAAAATAATAAAGATTCGACTTGGTATAGGTCAGACCAAAATCAAAATCGGAAAACTAGAAAAAGTTCGGTAGCCTCTCTCCTGAGCCTCTTCCATTGCGATCTGCGGCTTGAACTGCTTGCTGATAATTGATCGCCATCTCAAACGTGCCCGATCATATACCTGATGCAGCAACGGTTGCAGGACAAGCAACGGTTCAGAATCACCTTGACACGGAACCGGAAGGGCGGAATCGGCTGACGTAGCCCAAAGGCATACAGTTGTGCTTTTGTGCGCTCCTCCTAGCGGCTGACTAGAATGCGGTAGGGCGATCGCGTCGCTCCCAGCATTAGCATCGATTCCCCACCTCACAGCAAGTCAATTTCCACCCAATGCGTGACGCTCCTATCTCTTCGCCAACTCCTCCTTCACCCACGCCCGAAATGCCCGCATCGCCTGATTGCGTCCCTCTCTACGGCTCTGCTCCACATACTGAGGAATGACAGTGTGTAGTGACCACCCCAAAAACGTAGGACTATCTTCGACTTCCTGATAGACTCCAGCCTGCAAGGCATAAACCTGAATCAGACCGCTCTCGCGTCGCCATAGTTCTGGCACACCCAAGGCGGCATAGGTTTGAGGATGGGTTCGAGATGTAATGTCAATCTCTATGGCCAAATCTGGAGGAGGATCAATGCTCAAATCTAAGCGTTTCTTACCGCGCACAGCAGCTTCATGCTGAATATAGAAACATTGATCGGGTTCAATACCCTTGAGCGTTTGAGGATGCTTAAAT
>Ga0136636_10002498_pt1 | contig 10949 bp, 10 predicted proteins | sample AntDrymUQ8522106_2_FD_104653 | JGI IMG/M metagenome (GOLD analysis project Ga0136636, IMG submission 104653) | Polar desert sand microbial communities from Dry Valleys, Antarctica - metaG UQ852 (21.06) | ecosystem: Environmental > Terrestrial > Soil > Desert | place: Antarctica: Dry Valley... | reverse complement strand
CGCCCGACGACTTTGGCTATGTCAGCTTGGGCGTGTCGGTGGACATGACGCCTGCGGCCATTGCCAAGGCGCGGTTGGTCATTGCCGAGGTGAACCCGGCCATGCCACGTTCCATGGGCGACTCCACCCTGCATATCAGCCGCATTCATTGCCTGGTGGCGGTGAACACGCCCATCATGGAATTCCCACGCGTCCCGGCGCAGGACGCCGACGTGCAACGCATTGCGCAGTACATCGCAGGCATCATTGACGACGGCTCCACCCTGCAGATCGGCTTGAGCCCGCTGGCCCACGAGGCCTTGCAGTACCTGACCGATCGGCGTGACCTGGGCATCCACAGTGACGTGATTTCTGACGCCATCTTGCCCTTGCTGAAAAAAGGTTGCCTCACCGGCGCCAAGAAAACCACCCAACCGTTCAAGATCGTCACCAGCATGGCCCTGGGTACCCAGGCGCTGTACAAGCGCATTGACCGCAACCCGCTGTTTTCGTTCCAGCCGCTAGAGGTGTTGTGCAACCCGGCCACCATCGCCGCGCAGCACAAAATGGTCGCCATTGCCCAGGCCTTTGCCATTGATCTGACGGGGCAAGTCTGCATGGACCAATTCGACGGCGAGTTTTACGCCGGCCTGGGCAACCAAGGCGAGTTTTTGAGCGGTGCCTCGCGCTCGCCAGGCGGCAAACCCATCATTTGCATGACCTCCACCGCGCAAGACGGCAAAGCCTCCCGGATTCGACCTGCGCTGCTGGCCGGTGAGGGCGCCACCATTGCCCGCACCGATGTGCACTACGTGGTGACCGAATACGGCATCGCCTACCTGTTCGGCAAGTCCATTCGCCAGCGTGCCACCGCCCTGATCGAACTGGCCCACCCACAATTTCGCCCCGAGTTGTTTGCCCAGGCGCAGGCACTGGGTTACCTGGGTGCCGAGCAGACGCTGCACAACCTGCAGGCTTACCCGGTGGAAGAAGAGATCACCGTCACGCTGAAAGACGCTCGCAGCGTCATGCTGCGTGCGGCCCTGTCCAGCGACGCGCAGGGCATCCGCGAGCTGTTTCACCACCTGAGCCCACAGGACGTGTACACCCGGTTTTTCCGCAACGTGCGCGGTTTATCAGACGTGGAGGTGCAGCGCCTGTGCAATGTGAACTATGAGAACGAGGTGGCCTTTGTTGCCACCACGGGTTCGCGCGAAGACGCGACCATCGTGGGCCAAGCCTGCTACTTCATTAACCCTACCACCAATCTGGCCGACACGGCCTACATCGTGCACCCTGACTGGCAGGGCAACGGGCTGGGCACCGCGCTGCAAAACTGCATGATCGCCCACGCCAAACGGCGCGGTCTGCGCGGCTTTGAAGCCGACGTGCTACCCGACAACACCCGCATGCTGCGCCTCACGCGCAATGCCTCTGCCACGGTGCAAGCCACGCGCAACGACGATCTGACGCACTTCACGATTTTGTTTTAACAGAGAAAGTTCATTGGGGCATGGATGCGTGGCAAGGTGAGTTGCGGGTCAGTTTGGGCACTTGTGAGGCATTCCTAGGCACGCTATGGAAGCCGAGCAAAGGTTCAAACTGACTCGCAAATCGCCCGCAAGGCAATATGCAGGTTCGAAGAACCACCTAATGAACTATCTCGGTTTAAGGCGCGCGGCCTGGGTGGTTTGGGCTCAACTGGCGTCGACTGGCGGTGCAGAAGCCGGTATGGGTCTTTGTGCGGTTGGGGTGGAACCAAGAGCGTGCGGTATCGCACAGACCCTCTGGGGATGCGTTCGTACGATCGCCCTGAACGTGTAAAGCACGGTTGTCAGAGGTTGCGCCGGTTAACGCGCTGCACGTCGCGCACGGTGGTTGTTTGTACTGCTGCTTGTGGACGCATTTGCTGCCAGTTTGGCCGCCACTGTTGGTGGCCGCTGCGACACCTGAGTTTTAAACCCTAAATTTCGCGGAGGCTTTTATGCGTTCAATGCTTCTTTGGTTCCTCGGTATCCCTATCCCGATCATTATTTTGATTGCGCTGTTCGTGTCTTAAACGCACGGCATTTCCTCAACCTAACCGAGCAATTCTCATGACATCCACCAAGACCTCAACCACCGCCAAGTCCACACCGAAGGACGCCATCGCCCTGCTCAAAGCCGACCATGAGGCGGTGAGGCAGCTGTTTTCCGAGTTTGAGACGACTCGTTCCGTCCCAAAAAAGAAGGCGCTGGTTGCCGAAATTTGCACGGCGCTCAGCGTGCACGCCCAGATTGAGGAAGAAATCTTCTATCCCGCGGTGAAGGCTGCGCTGAAGGACAAGCTGCTGGTGCCCGAGGCAACCGTTGAACACACCGGTGTGAAAGACCTGATTGCGCAACTTGAAGGCGTAGAGCCTGACGGCGAGATGTATGACGCCAAGGTCAAGGTGTTGTCGGAGTACGTGAGCCACCACGTCAAAGAAGAACAAACCGAGATGTTTGTGAAGGCCAAGGCGTCTTCGCTTGACATGGCTGACCTCGGTGAACGCATGGCGGCTCGCAAGGACGAACTGCTGGCGCAGCGGCTTTCCACCTCACAGAAGACGTCATGAACAAAACCATCGACCGACTGGCCGACCGCGTAGCCCCGACCTTGGGCCAAGTGGGCGACAGTCTGGCGGCAGCCGACGCCGCCTTGATTGCCCGCCTTTCCCGCTGACCACTGGGTCCGGCGTCCCACACTGACACTCAGAAGCTGGTTGGAAACCCATGCATCACAAAGCCCGTTGGGTACTGTTTGCCTGTGGCGTGGCAAGCCTTTGCTTGCTGGTCGGGCTGCTGTTCTCCAACTTCGTGGAGGGCGAAAAGAAGATTGAGCACCGCATCGAGCGTCTCTACACGCTGGATGACCCACGGTTCATGCAGGAGCTGAGTGTGCTGCTTGGGCCGCCCTTCGTGCAGGGCACGAAGGTGCGCGCACTGCTGAACGGCGACGAAATTTTTGCGCCAATGCTGGCGGCAATTGCCAGCGCCCAAGTGTCGATTACCTTTGAGACCTATATCTACTGGTCGGGCGACATTGGCCGTGCATTCGCCAACGCACTGGCCGAACGCGCACGCCACGGTGTGAAGGTGCATGTGCTGCTCGACTGGGTGGGCAGTGCCAAGATGGATGACAGCTTGGTGGGCGTGATGACCCAAGCCGGTGTGCAGGTCAAGCACTTTCATCCCCTGCACTGGTCGCACCTGGGGCGGCTGAACAACCGCACGCACCGCAAGCTGCTGGTCATTGACGGGCGCGTTGGGTTCACGGGCGGCGTGGGCGTGGCACCGCAGTGGACGGGCCGCGCGCAAGACCCCGGGCACTGGCGAGATACCCATTTTGAGGTTCTTGGTCCGGTGGTTGCGCAAATGCAATCGGTCTTCATCGACAACTGGATCAAGGTTACGGGCGATGTGCTGCATGGGCCGGACTACTTTCCCACTTTGGCGCCCGAAGGCCCGGCGGTGGCGCAGATGTTCAGCAGCTCACCCAGCGGCGGCAGTGAGAACATGCAGCTGTTGTACCTGCTGGCCTTGACGTCGGCATCGCGTTCGATTGACCTGTCTGCGGCGTACTTTGTGCCAGACGCCCTGACGCGCAACGCCTTGGTGGCGGCGATGCAGCGCGGTGTTCGGCTGCGCATCGTCGTTCCAGGCAAGCACATTGACACCGAAACCGTGCGCAAAGCGTCGCGCGCCAGCTGGGGGCCACTGCTTGCGGCGGGCGCCGTCATCGCGGAATACGGCCCCACCATGTACCACTGCAAAGTGATGATCGTTGACGGTCTGCTGGTCTCGGTGGGTTCCACGAACTTCGATAACCGCTCTTTTCGTCTCAACGACGAAGCCACGCTCAATGTCGTTGACAAGGCCTTCGCCAGCCAGCAGACCGCCACGTTTGAGGCTGACCTTGCCAAGTCGCATCAGGTGACCCACGCGCAGTGGCTTGCACGCCCCCTGCACGAGCGTGCGGTCGAAGCGTTGGCTGCCCTGATAAGTGCCCAGCTGTGAGGCCGTTCCAGAAAACGCGCATCAAATCGTTCCGATCCAATCGATGGCCGTGGGCGCGCCACCGAGTTTGGGTGCATACCTGCCGATCAGCATGTCCCACACCTGCCACTGGTAGGTGCAGAAATTGGCCGCTGCCTGTGTCAGTTCGGGCTGATGGGCTGGCGCCACCACGTGGATCAAGGGTTCAATGTGGATGAAGCGCGCAGCTGTCCTGCGCACATATAGGCCTGGACACCCATCAACGCGGCTCACACCCAGTGTGACTTGACGACATACCCGTCGCGTTCGCTGCACGCGCCGCCCAGGACGTCTTGGTAGGCCATCGTCCAAGCCAGAAACCGATCTCGTTAACAGGGTTGTAGATGAAAGGTGCACCCGTGTGTTGGCGCAACTGCGTGCAGCAGCCGCGGAACATTCGACAAAACGGGGGGCGAAGTCGATATCGGTGACGCGCACGTCAGGTGGCGTTCCGCAGTACATCAAGGTCCACAGCATTTGAATTCCGTTGGCTGTGGCCGCGTCGGCGGCCAGTCGCAGGCACCAAAAATCGCGGTTGCTGTTGCTGTTGCTGTTGCTGTTGCTGTTGCTGTTGCTGTTGCTGTTGCTGTTGCGGTGCGGTGCGGTGCGGTGCGGTGCGGTGCGGTGCGGTGCGGTGCACTGACGCGCTAACCGGCGTTTTTTGTCACTGTCTTAAGACCCAATGCGCCCGCGCGTCGAGAGCCAGCATGCCTATGAGCCACGTGGCCCGAGTGCGCCGCCATATCCAGCATGCGCCCATGCATCGAGATGGGGTCGGCCCCTTCGAATCCGGCCATCCAAAATGAGGCGAACGGCATATTCCAGGTCGGTGCTATCTTGGTAGTGGTAGTGGTAGTGGTGGCGTGGCTGGGTTGTGCGTTGGCAGTGCCTGCATCGTCGTGCCGACGCACACATGGCACGGAAAGCGACTCAGGGCTGAGGCTTTCGTGCAAGTGCAGCTTCCGTTTGCGCGTGGCGCTTTAGGCTTTTTGTGGCATGGTCAGTCCTTGAGGAAGTTCAGCAGCGCATCGTTGAAAACCAGCGCGTGTGACACGTTCAAACCGTGGGGTGCACCGCTGACCGTCACCAATTGGCTGTGCGCCACGGCAAGGTGGGTGCGCAGGCCCGAGCCTTCGATGGGGAGGATGGCGTCCGCATCGCCGTGAATCACCAGCGTGGGCACAGTCAGCTTCTTTAGGTCGCCACGGAAATCGGTGGTGCTGAAGGCGTCCATGCATGCCAAGGCCGAGTGCCGTGCCGACTGAAAGCACAGGGTGACGGCCTCTTCGCGCTCGGCCTCAGACACCTGAAGCACCCCGTTGGCTGAAAAAAAGTTTTGGGTGAACTGCGCGAAGTAGTCACTTGAGTCCAGCGCAAGCGACTGTTTCTTTTCCTGCGCTTTTTCAGGGGTGAGCGGGCCGTCAGGGTTGTCGGTGGACTTCATCAGGCAGGGCGGCACGGCCGCGGCAAACACCACGCTGCGCAGGCGAGATTCGCCGTGACGCGCGACATAACGCGCCACTTCGCCACCGCCCATTGAGAACCCCACCAGCGTAACGTCCTTCAGATTGCATTGGTCTAACACGCGTTGCAAGTCGTCGGCCAGTGTGTCGAAGTCGTACCCGGCCTGCGGTTTGTCCGAGTGGCCAAAGCCTCGGCGGTCATAGGTGACCACGCGGTAGCCCGCTTCCCTGAGTGCTGGCACCTGCGGCTGCCACGCTTGGCCTGACAAGGGCCAACCATGGATCAGCACCACCGGTCTGCCACAGCCACCGCTGTCGTTGATATGCAGGCGCACGGTGTTATCTGAGGCGGTATCTGGCTCTGTGGCATCGCTCGGGTTGCCCAAGGTGCCCGCAGCGGCCCCGCCGATGGCGCCTGCAACGGCGCCCATCGTGGCGCCGACTAAAACACCCACAGGGCCACCCACGGCGATACCTATCGCAGCGCCCGTGGCCGCTCCTGCCACAACGCCCCCACCGATCAGAACCGAGTTGGCCTCGCGCTCAACATGCTCAGATTCCAATGGTGTCTGCGCCAAACTGTCCGGGTCTTGCGATGGAATGCCGTGGCCGGGGTTGGCCTGTTGGACAAGGTCCTCGTCTTTGGGCAAGTTGTCAGGCGGCACAAGGTTCAGGGGGTTCTGTGGGTTCATGGGGTTCTGTGGGTTCATGGGGTTCTGTGGGTTCATGGGGTTCTCATGGTTGCGTGGGCGCGGCAATGTTCAGCCGAAGTTGGATGACGTTAAGTTCGCATGTGTGCGTTCGTCAGTGCGACAGCGCACGGTGCGCGCTGCTGGTGAGCAGGTTGTGCCAAGCCCCCGGGGTGCAGTCATTTCACGAATATGGGGGCCTGCGGCTGGCTGTGTGCTCAAACGCACGGACGCAACACTTTGATGTTGTTAATCTGAACCCGAGTCTGAATTGGGCTCGTGATCGCACTTTTCAACTTCATCCAAAAGGAAACTTTATGAACAAAGATCAAGTCAACGGCCAAGTGAAAAACATCGCTGGCAAGGCACAGGAAGCTGCCGGCAAACTCGTGGACAGCCCGTCACAAGAAGTAAAGGGTGTCAGGCGCCAGGTGGAAGGCCAGATTCAGAGCGGCTATGGCGACGCCAAAGAGGCGGCCAAGGACAGCGGCAGGGCCATGAAAGACGGCCTGAAATCAAATTCTTGATACCGTTATTTTGTTAACTTACTCTCACAGGACACTTCAATGAACTATTTAGAACAAGACAGTTTTGGCATGTACGCGGTTTCTGACAGCGACGGCCCAGGCCCCCGTTTGATGGGTGCAGACACTTTGTTGGGCAACGACGTTTACAACCTCCAGGATGAGGACCTCGGTGATATCAAGGAAATCATGCTGGATGTGCCCGCTGGTCGTATCAGCTATGCGGTGTTGGCGTACGGCGGCTTGCTGGGTATCGGCGAGAAACTGTTTGCTGTGCCGTGGGAAGCGCTGACCTTAGATACCGTCAACAAGCGGTTTACCTTGGACGTGTCAAAAGACCGCTTGGAAAACGCGCCCGGTTTTGACAAGGACAACTGGCCCAATATGTCAGACCCAGTCTGGGCCGATGAACTGCACAACTACTACGGCACCACACCGCCGAAAGTTCCGGCACTGTAAACGTGTCCAACCACCCTCTTCGTCGTTCCACTGCGCCGAGGAGGGGTCGTGAGACTGGGGCAGTCTGGCGCGGCATTCGGTTTTGAACGGTTCTTAACTTCAACAACAAAAGGCATTTTATGAACAAAGTCATTTACATCGTTGGTTTGGTTGTGATTGTTATCGCAGCCTTGTCTTTTTTCGGTTTGCGCTAGGGCGCATTCTTTCCTTGATGCGCGTCGCGTTATTTGTGAGGGCCGTTTGATGAGGCATCGTTTTCTTGCAAGTTCTATGCATCCGCAGGAGTATTCAAAATGCATTTAAGTACCAAAGGTCGTTTTGCAGTAACGGCGTTGATTGATGTGGCACTGCGTGAAGAGTTTGGGCCGGTACCGCTGACTGACATCGCGTCGCGTCAACGTATTTCCTTGTCTTATCTTGAACAGTTGTTCAGCAAGCTGCGTCTGCAGGGGCTGGTCACCAGTATCCGCGGTCCGGGCGGTGGCTATTCCCTGGGGCGCCAGATAGATGGCATCACGGTGGCAGACATCATCTGCGCGGTCGAAGCGGTACCGCCCAAAGCCAAACAGCCCGACGCGTCACCGTTGCAAGACATGACGCATGATCTGTGGGACCGTATGAATGCCAAAGTGCTGGACTTTGCCCACTCGGTCACGCTCAAGAGCTTGGTGCTGGACCAGTTGGCCATGGGTGAGCGGGTAGAGCAAAAGCCCTCCAGCAACCGCGGTGTGTACAAGAAGCCGCCCCCCATGACCTTACGGCCCAATGTACCCAATTCGGTGTTTGCATTGGGTGGCACGTCGTTGTCGTTGGGTTGAGCCTGTCGGGGGTTGTGGCGTCATGACCAACGCGTCGGCCCAATGTGCCGCACACCCGTGATTGGACCGCATGTGAGCGACGTTGACCTTAGCCGCCACCGAGTGCCCGCATGTTTTCGTGATCGCCTCGCTTACCGGCTGGTCAAATTCATGCGCTTCTTTGCGGACGCATTTTTCGCCAAACGTTATGGCAACCGCGCCGTGGTGCTGGAAACCGTGGCCGCGGTGCCAGGCATGGTGGCAGGCGCACTGCAACACCTGCGCTCGCTGCGCCGCATGCAAAGCGATGGCGGTTGGATTCGGGTGTTGCTGGACGAAGCAGAAAACGAACGCATGCATTTGATGACCTTCATCGAAATCGCCCGGCCATCACGGCTTGAGAGATCGTTGGTCCTGTTGGTGCAAGGCGTCTTTTACAACCTGTTTTTTTTGCTCTATGTTCTTTCACCCGCCACAGCGCACCGCCTAGTGGGCTACTTGGAGGAAGAGGCGGTTTTCAGTTACACCGAATATCTGACAGGCGTGGACAACGGGACATATCCCAATCTGCCCGCCCCGCAGGTAGCCCTTGATCACTGGAAGCTGGCACCCGGCGCTTTGCTGCGCGACGTCATCGTGGTGATCCGTGCCGATGAGGCTCACCACCGCGATGTCAATCACCGGTTTGCCGACGAACTACTCGCCCATCGGGAGTGAGTGCGCTATGTGCGCACTCACCCGTTATCGCGCGGGTTCGACGCTGGCAAACGCATAACCTGATTTGTCTTGTTTGGCTCGGTACATGGCTGCGTCCGCACGCATGACAAGTTCCTCTACCGTGGTTCCGTCTCGGGGGAAGATCGCAATGCCGATGCTGGTGTTGACCGTTAACTTGCCGCAGGTGAGATCGCATGGAATTTGCACTGCGTTGAGGATTTTTTTTGCCACCGTGGTAACACCATGATCGTCATCAATCTCCATCAGCAGGTACAAAAATTCGTCGCCGCCGTGACGGCTGACGGTGTCGTCAGTGCGTGTGGTTTCTTTCAGCCGCTTGGCAATGGTCAGCAACACCGCGTCGCCTACGTCGTGGCCATGAGAGTCGTTGATGGTTTTGAAGTTGTCCAAATCCAGAAACATGACCGCCAGTGTCCAGCGATGGCGTTTGGCTTGTGCAATGCTGTGCTCCAGCCGATCATGAAACAGTACCCGGTTGGGCAGTCCAGTCAAGGCATCGTGAAGCGCGGCATGCAGGGTCTGCTTGTGCTGTTGAGTCACATGGGTCAACTCTTGCTCCAGAAGGTGTCTTTTTTTAACTTCATCTTCCAGACTCGCGTTCACCCGTGACAGTTTTTGCGATGCTTCTTGAACTTTGTTTTCGATGGTTTCACTTTTCTCCAACGCCCTCTCCACATCGGGCAGCGGGTGGTGATTTGCGAACTCTTCTTTCAAAACCGTGTTGACTGATGCCAGTTCATCCGCAGACTCTTTGACCATGCCCCTGACATGCTCGCTGTCTTTCAGCACCTGCGTCAAAGACTTGGCTGCACACGTGCCTTCGGGTAGGTGGGGTGTTTGTTTTTTGGTCATGACCAGCGTTTAGTGGGAGTTGCCTACGCGCGATGCGTATAAAGCTTGGTCATTTTTGCGCCGTAACAGCCAACCAGTCTGTGCGTTAGATGACATTCGCCCGCTCAGTACCTCTTGCCATCTCATGTCCAAACCCCCGAGAGCAGTCGCACATATTGTCGAAAAGCGGTCCTGCAGACGCGACCGGCAGACCCGGCGACCACTGGATATGTGCTGAAGTGAAAAACGGAGGCTACTGCCCGTCAGTCCTGTTGAACCGAGATCGTTGATGAGGCGCTTCTTTGAACCTGCAGGTCGCCTGGCGGGCGATTGGCGGTCATTTGGAACCCTTGCTCGGTTGTCCACCGCCACGCTATGAACGCCTCGCAGCTCGCCGCGCCCCATGCAGGCGTGCCGTCAGTACTGCCTCGGTTGAAAGCCAATTAAGCCTGTGGCCCACACAGCACCCGCAGCGCGGCGCTGTTGATGATGTGGATTTGCTCGCGCCCCAGGCGCACCCAGCCGGCGCGCTCAAAGCGGCGCAGCAGGCGGGTGACGATCTCACGCACGGTGCCCAGTTCATCGGCCAGCACTTGGTGCGTCACATGGCGCTGCTGTCCGTAGCCCAGCAGTGCGGCGGCCAGGCGGCGGTCCAGCTTGTGAAACGCCACAGCGTCGATCAGGCTGGTTAAATCGGCCATGCGCTCGGCAAATAGGCCCAGCACGTCATTGCGAAATGCTGCGGTCTCCATCCAGCGATCAAAAAGCGCTGGCGCAATCAGCAGCAGTGTGCTGGCTTGGGTCGTGACGCCGTGCGCCGACATAGGTTGTGTGCGAAACAAACAGGCGCAGGAGACCAGGCACAGCTCGCCGGGTGTTACCCGGTACAGCTCCAACGAGCGTCCGTCGCCAGAGTTGCGCTGCACCTTGATTTCGCCCTCGACTACCAGCGGAAAACCCTGGCAGGCGGCGTTTTCGGTGAACAGCACCGTGTCGGCTGGCACGCGCAGCGGCGTCAAGGTGTTCGCAAGCTCGGCAAGCGCGGGTTGTACAAACGCCAATGACGGGTAAAAGTTCAGCAGAGTTGACAGGTGAGAGTCCATAAACGCCATCCTTGTGCGGCACAAAAAGGTGTCTTTGCGCAGGCACCCATTATGGTGGAGTGCCCACCCCAAGACGCCAAACCGCGGCCAAGTGGACGCAGCAGAAGGTGCGGTCGCCCGGTGGTTTTCGGTGCCAGTTCGGGGTGCGGTGCGCCTGCTGCGCGCTCTTGCACCATCTGTTCTTCGCGCTCGCGTGGTCCCTGTTTCACCATGGCGATCAACTGGGTTTGGTCTCAGGGTGAATTTGTTCCAAACGTAAGTGCTTGATCTGTAAAGGGGAAATTTTTCACTCAATATTGGCACTCCCTCT